>SXGU01178022.1_pt1 | contig 27297 bp, 26 predicted proteins | sample 3174531 | NCBI WGS metagenome assembly SXGU01 (sample SAMN11356863, study PRJNA531348) | freshwater metagenome | isolation source: freshwater sample F1-140 | place: China: Fuxian Lake, Yuxi | collected 2017-12-25 | reverse complement strand
CAAAAATATTGCCTAGAATTTTTTATTAGAGGCATAATAAAAATAGGGCACATACTATTTTCCCAAAAATATTGCTTGGAATTTTTTTATTAGAGGCATAATAAAAAAATTGAACACAACTATTTTCCCAAAAATATTGTCTGGAATTTTTTTATTAGAGGCATAATAAAAAAATTGAACAATACTTTATTTAAATAAAAATCATATTATTGTTTATAATTATACAATGATTGCTGAAAAGGATTTAGTTTTTATTAAGTGTACACATGGTGGTACATTTAGGAAACCAGAACGCACGTGTATTGAATTGCTTTCAAATATTGCTAAAATACAAAAAAAAAATATATTGAATAAATCAACAATTTCTGAAATGATTAAATCTATTAGAACTGAATGTGTGCATTCTAATTATATATATGATGAGGAAATTAAACTTAACGTGATACATTTTATAGAGATAATATATTGTCATATTTTACAAACTGGAGATTGTGAGCAATTTACAAATACAAAATTATTTATGCATCGTTACAATTATTTTTTAGAGATATCCAGGAAATTATCATATGATATGAAATATGAATTGATTGAAAAAATATTTGATAAGATTTTTTCAGGTGACCTAAAATGTGATGGCTTCATTGAACATCATAATAAATTTGAACATCATAATAAATTTGACAATTACATTGATTACATTGATTTTGTTTTTAGATTGTATATGAAAGATCTTGTTAAAATCAATGAAAATAATTTAATGGAAAAAATATATGAGCACATATATACCTACACAATGAATTCTAAATACTGTACAATAGAATATAAAAAAAAAATAAAAGACATATTACAATATTTTTTAACAAATAGGAAATTTAATGCAACATATGAAAACTATATCAGATGCCTTGTATATGATAAATTTCAAAATGCACAGCTTCTTTTTGCTAGTCCACACATAAAGCTAAAAGATTCCAGTTTATATGATTATTTAAAATCATTATTTAGAGACAATTTAGCAAATAATAGTTATGATAATGTTGTAAGTTGTGTAAATTTCCTAATTGAAAATAAAACTGACTCAAGTGAAATTGATCCAATTGCTATGACAAGGCTTATCAAAGATATCAGGATATTTGATAATGCTAGCATGTCTGATATAAGGGTGAAGTATGAATTTATATTTAATGCACTAGTTGATAACAAATACAAAATTACTAGGGATGATTTAATATGCCTGTTAGGATTTGGCATTCATATTGTGAATCCCCATAAATGTGGAATAGATGTATACAATGATGATATAATTTCAATGGCATGTTACACATTATCATTTAATCCATATAATCTAAAACCAAAATATACACTTGATATGCTTGAAAAAGAATGTAATAAATCGGGCAATCTCAGAAAAATTCGAGAAATATGTAAGGCTATCACTCCGAATATAATTTGCTTGGAAAATGCATGTAAACATAAAAACAATTTTGCAACCATAATATATCTATGTACTACAAAAAAAATAAGGCCAAATATCAACTGTATTTCAGAAGCATTAAAGACATATTGTAATGGTTATTATTCTTATGTCGCAAAGGGCCTTCCTAATAATAAAATTGTGACAAGCGATGATGATGATAATGATGATAATGATAATGATGATAAGAATGATAATAATGATGTTAAGAATGATAATGATGTTAATGATGTTAAGAATAATGATGTTAAGAATGATGTTAATGATGTTAAGAATAATGATGTTAAGAATAATGATGTTAAGAATAATGATGTTAAGAATAATGATGTTAATGATGATGATGTTAATGATGATAAGAATGATAATAATGATGTTAAGAATGATAATGATGTTAAGAATGATAATAAAGATGATTTAAAACCAAAAAAAATTATTAAAAAAGTAATTAAGAAAATTGTAAAAAAAGTAGTTAAGAAAGTAGTTAAGAAAGATGATCAATCTAGCCAAATTAGCCAAATTAGCCAGTTCGATCCTGATAAATATGATATACCAGAGAATTACGATTATAGGGCAAAATACAAGATTCGTAATATCGTGAGTAATATTATAAATTTAAAAGAGGAGTCACATATCAATATTAGGAAATTATTACTCGAGCATTTAAAGGCAAATAATAAATTAAAAAGAGATACCGAAATAAACAATATAAAGTTAAAAATAAGTGATATTGATAAATTCATATCAGTCTATGTATTGGACCAAGCCATACCGGAAAAGTAATAAAAATTGAATTTGTAACATAATATTTATTATTTTAATATATAATAATGTAATAAATGGCAAGTATTAACATTACGGATATTGAGATCGTTGCCTCGTGGGGGTACAATTCAAAAAATACGAATTGTATATGTGACACGTCTCTACACTTACCAGCACATAACGAAAGAAATAATATACATAGAGACAACGTTACTTTTGGTGAATGCATGCATGGATTTCACACAGAATGCTTGAATCCATATTTGAAAAATAATTCCGGGGCATGTCCATTTGATAAGTTACCATTCATCAAGAGTGAAAATAATTATAAAATAAAGTATAACATTATCAATCCAAGCTAGGGGATTCTTTTATGTGCTTTACCATCTCATCCAGTTCCTCACAACATATATCACTGCATAGTAATTTTATAAGTCCCAATTCTTCTATTGTTGGCAAGTTTTTATATACACCATCTTTTTCTATATTTGAAATACCACTAATCCTCATATTATTTATAATACATCTGCACTTTTTATCTCTTTTCAGCCATACTGGATGATTTCTATTTAAATTTAATAAGCCAAGGATTCTGTCATCAAATATAATTCCCCTCAATTTTGCATAATTTTTAAAACCATTATATCTCTCACTACTTATTACAGGAGCATGTTGTATTTTACTTTGTTGAAATGAATCTGCCTTTAGATTTATTGGCATATTACATCCCTTTTCATTTGGTATACACTTCGCGCGATATGATTCGAATTTTTGACATATATCATCATAGGTTACCCCATATGTTATGCCAAGTTTTTTATTTACTCTATTATGTAATCTATATAGCCATTTCGTAAGAGCATCACGACTCTCTAGATCTGAATCCTTTAATGATGCATCAGGATCGCTCCTGATAAATTCTGAATACGAATCTCTGCAATATTTGCATGGTAATACATCCCCAATAGATGTAAAGAAAGCTCTATATTGCGACATCTGTTCCGTGGTTGGCTGTATCGGATACCCAAATGAAATAGAATGCATGAACTCCCATGCATGTTCCCCCCATATTTTTGTAATTAATCCATTGTTTTTATTATCCATTATATTATACACCTATATAATATTATTATAATATTATAATTTCTAATGTATAATTATATGCCAATTAGCAAATTAAAATGTGTCCTACAGGAAAAGTGCCATATGACAAATACACAAATAAAATTAACTATTTTGTCGATGTTAACTATTATTTTTCAGGGAATTGGATTTTATTTTATAGATCAAAAGGGAGTAAGAACTGAATTATTTTTATTTGTAATATTATTTGGATTTCTATACAATATTCTGTATTTTAAGACATTTATTAACTAACTCTAAAAAAATGAAATTAATAATAGTTAGTCTTTATAATGGTTAACTTTATAATAGTTAACTTTATAATAGTCGTGATTGGCCATAATGGAAAATCTTAATATCAAAGATGAACTAAAATCATTAAAAGTTGAGAATTTACGTGAACTATATAAAAATTCAGCTGGGGATGAAATAGTGATGTTTCTCAATCCAGATATGGATAAAAATATAGGGTCGATTATTCGCACTGCATCTGCTTCTTTTTTTTCAAAGTGTGTCATAATTGGAAGAAGGAAGACGAATTTTATAAGTGCTGTTGGAATGAATCACTATATGCCAATTGAATATGTGAGTGCATCATGTGGACAATATAATGAGAGTTTAGATATTGATAAAATCATTGGATACTTATATGAGGTTTCCAAAACGCATACTATTATTTTCTGCGAGATGTCTGAGTCAAGTATACCATTAACAAAAATGAACTCATATATATCTGATAGAAAAAAACCACCAGCATTTTTATTAGGAAATGAAAAGAATGGCATCCCAAAGATTTTATTAGATTCTGATAAATTTGAAAAGATTATTGTTGAAATTCCTAACCCTGGCTTTGTTCGCTCGTATAACGTAAGCAATAGCTTCGCGATGATCTACTGGGAATATATAAGACATTAAAAATTGATATTTTTTTATTTAAAAACCATATAATATAAAGATAAATTATATATTTATGCCATTCTACCCTACTTGTTCGGTCATCGGACACGTTGATGTTGGAAAGACATCGTTTTTAGACTTTTTCAAGCAAAAAAAAACAAATGAAGTAAGAGGAATTACGCAGCAATTATCAGTATACAAATATGATAAGGATCATCTATCAAATTGTGTAGATAATTCATCCTTTGGAAGCAATTTTACCCTTGGTGGAATCATATTGATTGATACACCTGGACACGAATATTTTACACAAATGAGAACTATTACCTCCTCAATTTCCCATCTTGTCATAGTAATGATTGACGTAATAAAAGGTATCGAGCCAACTCATGTGGAAGTATTGAAATACCTGCGCGAGAATCATATTGATTTTATAATAATTTTAAATAAATTAGATAAAATTTATGAATGGATCCCAGGAGAAAAACAGTCCTTAAAGAATACGTTTAAAAATCAAAAAAAAGAAACTATGAGAAAGTTAAATGATTATACGAATAATATCATATGCCAATTAGCAGAAAATGAAATTAATGCATGTTTATATTATAATAATACTGATTATAAAACTTTTATATCAATGATTCCATTATCATCAAAATCAGGGGAGGGCATCTCTGATTTTCTCATAGTGCTTTCAAAAATAATGGAAAAAAAAATAAAATTATTTGACAAGGCATTATCAGACAAGATATTATTTTACAAAGATATCCGTGGATTTGTCGTTGATAGCAAGGTTGATGACAGATTTGGTAAAATTTATACAATTATCACACACAGTGAATTTAAGGAATACAGTGACATAAGAATAATAAATAAAAATAACGAACTTAAAAGCTATAGAATTAAGCATATAATATCAAACAATATAAGAATTGCATCTGCAAAAGAAAATGAAATAATTTATATAATGATGGAGGACAAGAATGCTGAATTACAAAATGGTGATATTATTATTTGCGAAGAATCAAATAAATTATATAAGAATTTAATATTATCACGAGTTACGCTAAATTTCAATGACGAAGACGAAATATTAGAATACGATGATATTAATAATCCAAATAATCCAAATAATCCTGATAATCTTGATAATTTCAATGAAAAATTAAAATTGGATAAATACGGTATTTGTATAATATCATTATCAAAAATGATGCATGGTGCACTCTATAAATTATTTAAGAAAGATATGAACATTCCGATTTGCATATGTACAGTTGATAAATTAAATAAGGCCACAATCATAAAGGCATCAAACAATAATGAAATAAATATCAAAAATAATAGAGACAAATTAATGAATATAAAATATGATTATTATAGGGTTATAATAATATTTGAACCTATTTTAAAGGAGCAATATGTTGATCCGGAATTACTTGAATTTGCACAAAGGAATAAGCTCACAGTAATTGGATCAAATTCTATTTATAGACTTAAGGAGAAATATCAAAAATATTGTGAAAATATCTCGGATAAAATAAAAACAGAATATAACTATTTACGAGACTGTGAAATTGAAGTTATACCATCATGTATATTTATAAAATCATCTCCTCTTCTGGTTGGGGTTAAAGTTAAAAGGGGAGTGCTTAATGTTGGAACAAAGCTTATAGCAACAAAGAATGATAAATCAATTGTTATTGGATGTGTAAAATCAATTGAAAAAGATAAAAAACCATTACTCTGTGCAAACATGAATGATGAGGTATGTGTAAAAATAGATATGCTTGATAAAAAAATAGTATACGGAGCTGATTTTGATAATACATATAAGATAAGTACATATAGAACGAAGGATGATGAATATACGATGAATATATTTCAAAGTGAATTAGGGGGCATAAAAAATTGATATTTAATTACATTAAATTTAATTAATTTTAATATAATTAAACAATGACTGACCATAACGATTATAATACTACAATTATTCATGGTGGAAGCGTACCAAAAAAGCGCACCACATCAAACCCGGATACATATGTCAGGAATATGCACCAGATAAATACCGTGAATTCTGCATCACTAGAGAGAAAAATAGATTCGGGTGATATGTCTCTTCATCCATTCATAGACAAGAATATATCACGACTAATCCAGACGACACGAAATTTAAAAAAGAATGGCGATAAGACGATTACGCAGCGTGATCTCGCACTACTCGCGAATCAGAAAGGAGGAAAAGGAATAATTCCGAAGGATATAGCTGATATTGAATCTGGCAATTTTCGCTTAACTACTGAAAACAAATTAAAAATTCAAGCTGTTAAAAGAGCACTAAACATTACATAACTGCCAAAATAAACTACTAGAATATGATGTTTATTATTTTAATTATTATACTTGATTTGGAGCTATATAATAAATAGTATTTTTATATATCTCTAATATATGGATTATTATAAAAAATATTTAAAATATAAATCAAAATATTATAACCTACAAAAACTTATAGGAGGTCTTAATAAAAATAAAAGTCCTACAAAGAAATCGGACGCTATAAATTTACCTGTTAAAGAAGAATTTAATATTGAAGAAGAGCTTAATTTTGTCGTATGCACGCATGATGGAAGAATGAGATGTTTTGTTAAGCAGTTCTTTGATGATGAAAAAAATGATATAAATAATACAAGATTCATGAATTGTGCAATCTTAAAGCTGGAATTATCAGGAGAAAATGCAACATTGTCTCTAATACATTCCGGACATGTCGATGATGAAAAAAGACAATATTTTGCATCAGGAAAGGATATTGAAATCTCTGATGATACGTTATGGAATTTAAATCATAAATTGCAAAAAAAAATTATTGGAAAAGGGTTTCAACCAATTACTAAGAAACTTCAAGAAATTAGATTATTAGATAATATTAAACTATCTGGCAAAAAAATAAATATATATATTATTAGACACGGCCAGGGAAGTCACAATATAAAAAACAAATTATCTCCCAGCAAGATTATGACAAAAGATCCAGAACTAACAGTTACTGGTATACAGCAAGCAATAATCGCAAATCATGTTTTTAAACAATATATCGGTGATACGCCGATAGATTTAGCGTTTTGCTCAAAATTACACAGAACATTCCAAACATTAGGAATAGTCCTAAGTATTGATGAATCAACAAGCCGCAAAGACATTACACTTGAGAAATTTACGCTTAATTATCAACAAATAATAGTGTTGCCGTGTGCGCATGAGCTACATTTTAAAAAAAGCAAAAGTAATAAAAATTGTGATGAATTAAATAGTAGTAGGATAGTAGCAAATGAAAATAAATCAAAATGTAGTAATCTGGAAAAAGATAAAAATTCTAGCTATTGCAAAGGCAGAGATTGGAATTATTATATTGAATTTAAAAAAAATAAAAATAAATGTAAAAATACTAATATGATTAATATACTTATATCTATTTGGGAAAATATACATGGCATTTCATTTTGACTTTTTATTTTAGGAAACATATGACATTTATTTTTTAATAATGAAATGTTCTTATCGTCATATTCCCATTTGTATTACATAACCGCCAAAATAAACTCCATAAATATGATATTTTTTATTTAAAATATGATTTTTATTATGATACATAATTACTTTTTATATTTTGCAACTTAGATTTTTCCTTATTTTTTATGATGTTTTTCTTATTACTTTTTTATAATTCTGCGACTTGATTTGGCGGTTATGTAACATAATAGACGACAGCCTAGTTAAAATATGATTTAAATTATTCTACATGATTACTTTTTATATTATATGACTTATATTTTTTGATTATATTTTTCCGATTACTTAATTTGGCATATTCGAGCATATAAAATAAGCGAATACTAAAATGAGTTATAATACATATAAAAATTTATTTATTTTATTTATATGAATAACATTACCTTACCAAACATATTAGAGATAATTGAAAATAATAATATTGATAATGAATATACTGTATTAAGAGAAATCGAGGAAACTATTATTGATTTATATGATAAAAAATCATCCTCTGAATTATTTAAAAATGATTTCCTATTATTGATAAAATTAGACAAAGAGCTTTCGGAAAAACTTCATATTAAATTGTACGAGCCCCTAAATCTGTCTGTAAATCTGCAGGATATAATAAATAAAAATATTGATAACATAGTTATTACTGGACCATATATTAGAAGTATTTTTGTTGAAGATAAATTGGATTTAAAAAAAGAGATTTATCTTAATTGTATAAAAAATTGTGACCCTAATAGCCTAGTTGATGATACATTTAAGGATATCAATGATTTATTTTTTAAGGAATGTTCAGATTTCGTTATATATATACCCAAAAAAATTTATAAAAATCAGTCTGAGGTGATTATGTCTAATTATAATTTGAAAAGAGTTGGACTATATAAAAATGAGTTGTATGTATCCCCAATGTTTGTATCCGATTACATAAAATTTACGGATTCAATAAACTCGAATATGAAGGATCCAGTCCTAGGAACACGACTTGATATATTTGATGTCTATCATCATAAGGACATACGGAGGAATTTAAATATATTTGATGTAATCAATAAAAAAAATTATGATGAGTACATAAAATTTAAATCATCTGATTTAATTGATGTTGTTGATTTTAATAAAAATTCAAAATCATATGGTCTAAATCCAATGGAACATGCATTAAATATCTATAAATTAGAACAAAATGATATCATAAGAGCACAATTAAAACTTATAGCCTTAGATTTATCTTCAATGACATATACGAGAAATCCTTGTTTTTTCGCGGATATGATAGATATTCAGGAGATTGATAGCCCGCTATTTGAAATCTTGAAAGGATCAAAAATTTATAATCAAATAATAAAAGAGTTTAATTCGAAATTTAAGTCAATACATGACATAAACAACCTAATTCTATCATATTACGTAAAAAATGACATGTCAAATGAGTTCTATAGTTTTTTAAAATACAAGGATGATAAAATAGGTAAATTGGATATAAATATATTCAATTTGATAATAGAAAGGGATCCAAATAATATAATAATAAATGGAATTAGGAATAATTTTTTTAGTGAGCGAACCAAACATAAGATAATTCTTTGGACACAGAATCTCGACTATTTCAACCTAATGAATATAACGGAGCAAGCTAATCAGGGAGATTTTAATATTGATATTGCCATAAATTATCTAAATGAGATAGTTGAAAATTGCTTAACGAAATCATTTTATTTTCTATATAAAATAGATGAAACAATAATAAATATATTAGATAGTGATAATAATAATCTATTGCACAATATCAAAGAAAAGAATAATTTTGAGAATATGATCAAATTAATACTGAAGCTTGATGATTCATTGTTATTTAAAAAAAATAACTTGGGTCAAACCCCACTGCTAAAGCATTGCAAGGAAGGTAATTTAAAGATCGTTTCCTTTCTGATTAATAATATTATTGAGGCTGATAATGAAACTATATTTGAGATGATAGATAACGACAAAAACACAATCCTACATTACCTATGTAAAAACGATGATACATTGCATCTTATCAAAAAAATAATTCAAATTAAGCCAGAAATTATGGATTATCAGAACAAATCATATGAATCACCGATAATTGTGTCAGCGAAATCATCTGGGGAGGATATCGTTTATTATTTAAAAAGTAAGGATGCTGATATGACCCTAACTGATAGTTATGGAAACATGGCGTATCACTATATTTGTTTAAATGAGCTGTGCATTGGCATGGATATAGAAAATAAAGAAAATATATTTGGTTATAAACCATCAGACTATTCTAAAATTTCATCGAATTATTATTATTTTATTTAGATAAATTCGCTCCACTCCTAGCTAATTTATCAACAATGTCATTATGTATTGAATTATAATCTAATTTATTTGTATGGGCCCTAACATGCGTAAATTTTATTTTTCCAGTATGAGCCTCCATAATACTATCTATTTTTTTTATTAAATCCTGATTCATAACTGACTTGCCGGATGAAGATTTCCAGTCATTATTCTTCCATTTTTTAATCCATTCCGTTAAGCATTTTATAGAGTACTCTGAATCCGTGTATATACTAATATTAAGATCTTTATCTCTTTCTTGTACAGTTTTTATTGCTTTATAGATTGCATATAACTCACTTCGTTGATTCGTTCTTGGCAAATGTATAAATGGTCTAGATATATCCGGAAAATCCCCGTTGGGAAAATGAACACCATAACCACACTTATTCGATGGCTTTATGTGCGAACCATCCGTATATACTATAATCTCCATATATCTATTTTTCCCCAGGTGTTCCAGTTGTTCTCGTTGTTCCAATTATTTCATTTATTTTTTCATTTTTTAATTCACCGATGATATAATATGGTAATCTGTCATTCCCCGGATGTGTCAGCCCAGTTTTTAGTGGAATATGCTTATCTTCATAATTAACCCAAATCATCAGATTCCCTTTATTTTCATTATCAAAGTTCGGATCCTTTATTTCAACTGATAATATAATCTTGAAATTCTTTCCATTCTTACACAAAACATCCATCGTTATCATATCAAATAAATAAAGATTATCCCCATCTTTCAAGGTTATATTATTTCCTGTTGAATCAACAAAATTGAAAAAATTACTTGAAATGGCACAATAAAAATCTTCATGATTAAACTTTGTTAATTCAACGGAAAATTTCTCATCTTTTTTTAAATATCCAACACATGAAAATTTATAGTTATCCCCCGATACAAATTGTACCTGATAAAATTTAACTTTATCCGTAAAAGTAGACACATCATTAAATTCCTCATCATCACTTTCAGAACTTGACATATTATATATTTAACATACTGACATAATCGTTATATGTTTTTTCATCTATTTTTTTCAATTCAATTCCCGAATACTTAATTATATCGAACTTCTCATTCGGATATTTATCTAGGAATTTTTTAGTTTTAATATTATTCCTATTGATACAGTTTGTAAAGAAGATTTTACATTTATCATGTTTTATATAATTTCTAAAAATATATGGATTTACAGAAACTATAATTGAGTTAAAATCAATATCATTTGGAGCTGGCATTATATCATTTTCCATAAAATAATCATATGTCTTTTTTATAATATAATCTTGATCCATTTCGGAATAACATACAATATATTTATATGAATCTGTCTTTTTTAAGTTATACACGATATCACAAAACTCACATAATTTATCATGTAGATAAAAATATTTTAACCCACAACTAATACAATCGAGCATGTTTATTATATTATAATTTGGTTTATTAGTTAATTTGGCTTATTATTTTTCATTATTTTTCATTATTTTTTATATGTAATAATGTATGGATCATACTATAGTCGATATTATTGAGATTAATATTAAAAATTTAAAGAACAAATATGAAATATACTTAAACAAATTAATTAATAAAATTGATAATGTGTGTACATATATTGGAAAAAATATTATAACAAAAGAAAAAATAATTATAGATATTTACAATTATGAAATAATCTGTTTTGCAAAAAGAAATATAAATAAAATAGTTACGATAGAGCACCAAAATATAGTAAATATTATTGATATTGTGATTGATAATTCTAATATTTATATGATTAAACCCTTTTTCCCAATAAAAATAGCTGATGTGCCATTCCAAATGATATATTTCATACAGATAATAGAGGCTATTAAATATCTATTTGATAAAAATATTTATATTTGCCCTGTTAATATATCAGATATATATGTTTGTGATAATGTTATTAAAATCTCACCAATCTTCATTGAATCGGCACCAAGCAAAAAAATATTATATGGTAGCCCATTATTTAGTCCACCTGAAATAATACAGAATTTAAGAAATGATAGGGAAGATCAACTTACCAAGAATATAGTTATATTATTTATAAATCTTTTTTATAAAAAACATATTGATTATATTAATTGTATTAATTGTATTAATTGTATTAATTGTATTAATTGTATTAATTGTATTAATTGTATTAATTGTATTAATTGTATTAATTGTATTAATTGTATTAATTGTATTAATTATGCTGACATTTTAAATAATATTTGTGAAGATTGTAATTATGATATTTTATCAGAAACATTGTTAGAAAAAAACAAGATTAAATTAGATGATTTATACGATCATTTTAATAATTCCAATTCTGATTCTGATAAACGTAATAGGTCTGGGAAATTAAAGTATGTTAAAAAAAGCATAAAGGATATTATATCAGATGAGTTGTTTCTGATGGATTTGTAATGAATTCGCGATAAAAAACTTATTTAAATTAATGATTGTATAATATAATAATGATTAAGCAAAAAATCAATAAAACTAAGCAAACATTAATTAATCAAAATATAGCTCAAAGCAAACTTGGCATGTATTCACAATGTGCAACTGGCCAGTGTATTAAAAATATATTAAATACAAATTTTAACGTTGGTGAAACGAACAATATATGTGATGTTGAAGTAGTTAATATGCATGCAATTGATGTATTGAAGCAATATTGTCAGCATGGCTTTAATGCTGGTCTTAAGGATGGATGGATAAATCCAGTCACTATGTGTGTTGTGGCTGATGATTTTATTGGTTCAAATTATCCACAGTCGGAGGGAATACGTGACGATACATTTAATATCAGGACAAACTATAATTGCATAACCCGCAACAATAATCCATTTCCCTTAAAGAATAATGAGTGTGCATATACTCGATTTATTACTGTTATTCGAGATATTAATCTGCAGCCCATTATTGATATTAATAATTTATATAGATTCGCCGTGATCACAACTGCTCCCATCAATAAGCCAGAATTATTGGATAAAAATAAAATGAAATCAAATGATTTTATTAAATTATTATGCACTGTGGAGGCCATATTTCAAACCGCGATAGCTGGCTCACATAATGTATTGGTTTTGGCACCATTTGGCAATACGGAGGACAATGTACCACAGGAAGATATTGTTAAAATGTATAATTCATGTATTTTTAAATATGGACATAAATTTAATAAAATAATTATTGCGGTCCCCATTTGGCATGGGGCGTATTTGTTTGATTTATTCAACGATGAAATTATTAGACCACAGGATATGTGTGAGAATAAGTCTGAGCAAGATAATTCAAGTGATTCGGCCATACATACTAAAATAATAAATAAAATAAAGAATAAATCTAATAAAGCGGAGGCAAGGTAAATCGAATTAATTATTATTAAATGCAGTGAGCAAGATACTAACTACTGGGAATACTGCTAATACCCATGCAGCATTATTATATCCCTTGGCACAGCACCAATTAATTACACGCGAAACTACATATATGACTAGGGCGTGGATAGCTAGCATAATAAGCATTTGCAAAGTTGATATTTTGCCAATTTGTTGAAGTTTTGAGACGTACACCGTAAACGCGGCGAGTGCCATTGAGGCTGATCCTAAGTAAAATATTGGCTGGTTGCAGGTATATACCAAGTTAAACATTTTATATATTATATGTTAATAAAAAATATTTTATTATATAATAAATAATTTATCATAATCTATGAATATTATGTGTAAATATAATTAACTATTATATATAATTAACTACTACATAACCACCAAAATAAACTCTGATATTTTAACAATAAATATCATATTTATTGCCCTACTTGATTATTTTTATATTTTACAACTTAGATATTTTTCTTATTACTTTTTTATAATTTTGCGCCTTGATTATTCAATACTTATTGATCCAGTAACGGAAAGACTATCACGGTGGTTATTTGGAAATATGCCTGATTGATGATTATATGAATGGCATGATAAAATACTATGATAATCCATCATTAGTTGAAAATCATGGTAATCTATGTAAAAAAATATTAATTGAAAAATATAATTGGAAAAATATATTAGAGTCATTGACAAATAAATATTTTGTATTAAATAACCTGGAAAATTAATATATTTTCTTTTTTTATAATATAAAATGAGCAATTTAGGAGGAGATAATCCCATCGATTCATCCATAGTAACATATGGACGGACAAAAACCTACATTCAAACATTCTTCGGAAGCTTCATACTATTGATATTTTTTATTGCTGGCTTATTTATCCTGAAGAAATCATATGACGATAGAAATAATATAAAATCAACCACTGCAAAAATCTTATCTATAAACCCAATTGATAGAACGTATACTGCTAATATTTCTTATTCCATTAATAATAAAGAATATACTAATAATGTTAATATCGCTACATATATAGCACCTAATTCCATTATTACCATTTACTATAACATAAACAACCCCAATATAATTAGCACAACTTCTAATGCTACGATGATGATTGTCGGAAGCATATTTGTTGCTATAGCTGTACTTTGTGGTATTTTAATGTTCTATAATACATATTTCGTTTCTAAATCTGACATGGCTGCTCGAAATGCTGCATTTAACGATATTAATCGGCAACGCTACGGATACTATTATAATTGGTAGTAAATTATATAACTTTGTTAACTTTGTTGATTTTGCTAATTTTGTTAATTATGTAATATAGTTCATCTTCCATGGCTTTTATCAGTTGATTGGATTGATTAGATTGATTGGATTGGCTAGATTGATTAGATTGATTAGATTGATTAGATTGATTAGATTGGCTAGATTGATTAGATTGATTGGATTGGCTAGATTGATTAGATTGATTGGATTGATTAGATTGATTAGATTGATTAGATTGATTAGATTGATTAGATTGATTTAGACAAATGCAGTATTTTTTATTTACTTCCATTTCTATGACACACAATGATTCATTATTATTTTGTCTTTTTAATAAGTCAACATATACATAAATATAATCATATGTTTTCATATTTCTAAATTCATACAGGGTGACGCATTTGTTCCACAAAGTATAATTCATATCACTTAATTTATTATATTCTATTAAATTATTGTAATTAGTATCTATTATTTTTTTAATTATATTATCAATGCTGTCAATCCCATCAATCCCATCAATCCTAATCTCATCATTTTCATTCTCAATCCCATTAATCCTAATCTCATCAATTTCATTCCCAATCTCATCAATATCATCAATTTCATTCCCAATCTCATCAATTTCATTCCCAATATCATCAATATCATCAATATCATCAATATTATCACTATTATCACTATTATCAATATCATCAATGTTGTCAATCTCATAAATCCAATCAATATTGTCACTATTATCAATATTGTCACTATTGTCAATATTGTCAATCTTATCCCTGTTATATTCTTCCATCTTTTTCATGAAATTATTAATATACACATTATTTTCTGTCTCTATAAAAAATTCTAATTTACTATAAGTGTATGTCTTTTTTAATTTATTATAACAATAACAATATATATATTTTTCAGTCTTACTTAGTATATCTCGAATATCTTTTCTATATAATTCTTTAATAGGAAATATACTTAATCTATTCCACTTTAGTATGTCAACGAGCTGGTCAAAAGTATGTGCGTCGATGTCAGAAAATAATATATTTGTCAAATATGAAATAAATAAATCTATGCCTTCTATAAATAAATCCTTGATTTCGTTAATATCATCACCATTTACATTATAATTTATACAGTCAGCATTTAATAATCCCTTCAATATATTTGAACCTTTATATATTTCATCATGTATATCATTTGCATAGTTCACTATATCCTTTAATATTTCACCACTAAACAATCCTTCCATTTAATAATGATATATAGTTCATATATCTTATATGAATTTATATTATGTTTTCTTATATTATGTTTTCTTATAGTCACAGTTCTGCCTGATATTTTTCAAATAAAACCTGAATATTTTTTATAAAATCAACTGATATCAAAAAATCCTTATTGTATATTTTTTTTGTTTCTTTGTTATTAATAAATTCCTTATATTTACTATCTATCAATTCATTTACTGCATTCTCAGGAAGAAGCAATATGCCACATAATATTGATGGTATAGGACTTGATTCAATTTGCCTATATTGATCTATATTAAACTTATACATGAATAATAATAAATTCAATATATCAATTGGTTTCGTATTGCAACATATATATCCATAGTTACAGCATCTACCAGAATTATACATTGTCAATGTCCATATAACCCCATCAAAATAATTTCTATATAATTCATCATTATAAAATTTATTATTTTTTATTATTTTTGTTTTTCCTATTTTTCCAACACAATCATTCAATATATCAATCACGAAATCCCTATTAAAATCATAGGAAGTGCCTCCATCATTATTATTTATTTTTATAATATATTTATGCCTTTCGACATTATGCGAGTATGCTTCCCATATCTTATTAGGACTTATCTCCCTTATTTTTGGTATATAGTCATTTCCTAAAAATAGATTCAGAAATACAAAATCTAGATTATTTATACTTCCTGAATTATATTTTTTAAAATGTTCCCTTAATAATGCATTCATTGAAAGAACCTTGTCATTTAATAAAATATTTGATTTCTTATATGCATCAGATGCTGCCAAAATTAATACTACATCCGCATCATTTGTTACTAATAGATGTTCATGTTCATTATTTTTAATATAGTTTTGTATTAGTTTATCCTTTATTTTTATTTCTGCTTCACCAGGCGCAATACTATCAATACTTACTTTTACAGCAAAATATGTCCTTATGATCCGTATACATTTATCTAACTTTATAGATATTTCTTGTATAAACTTTGTCCCAGGAGTAAAGTTCAGGCTCGTCTTGAATATATCATCACTTATATTTTGATCCTTATTACGTCGTTCTCGTTGTACTATCATTTTTGCAAATGGTGCAGTCCCATCACAGAATAAGTTAACACTCACCAAGGGACAAACTTTTCTGCAAATTTCCAATATGACGACTGACATCTTATTTATCAGATGCGTCTCATTATTAGAATTATAATGACACAAGTGTAGTAAATAATTAAGGTCAATATATAAATGATGATATATATTCTTGGTATCTCTTATAGAATAATATGCATCATATTCGGCAGCAAGCCACTTATGAAAACCATTAATTCCCATTATATTTAATTAAATCACTATTGTTATTTAATTAAATTCATTTTTTATCAATTTTTATAAATGTTTCGAAAGGCAGTCAGTAACTTTCTTTATATTTTCAGGTGTTCCTGTTATTCCAACGTATATGCCTTTATTATTATAAAATTCAATTGTCTGTATATCATTATTATTTTTAGATTCATATGCTGTCTCTATATCATTATTATTTTTATCTTGATCTTGATAACTATAAAGACCATAATTATAATGACCTAGAGGATTTAGAGGACTAAAAGGATTTAAAGGACTAAAAGGATTAGTACGACTTAAAGGATTGGTACGGCTCGAATTGAAACAATTTACAATGTTTAAAAATTTGGGTCTAGTCTGGTAATTAATATATGGCATAACCGTTCTCAAGTTTGGATTTGGGGTTGTATAAAATTGTGAAGTTCCAACAATCGGCATATATCGTATATATAATAGTTTATATTTTAATTTGCCTTTATATAAAAATAATATTATATTTAATTAAATAACTATTATTATCTAATTAAATCTATTATTTATCAATTTTTATAAATGTTTCGAAAGGCAGTCAGTAACTTTCTTTATATCACCAGGTGTTCCTGCTATTCCAACGTATATGCCCTTATTATTATAAATTTCAGTTGTTGCCTGCTGTACATAAGGTTGATTGAGTTGATTAAGTTGATTGAGTTGATTAAGTTGATTTAATTGGCTAAGTTGATTAGGTTGATTAAGTTGATTGTCGAGAGGATTTAAGTTAAGAGGATTTGTGGTATTTGAGAAATTTGGTCCGATATTTCCTGTCCAAGGATTATAGAATTGATAATCAACACGTGGCATCAACGTATTTAAATTTGGAATTGTATAAAGCTGTGATGCGGTTCCGACAACTGGCATATTTCGTATATATTTCTCATTTCCAGATACAACGCTATACATTATATATATATATATAATAGTTTTATATTTTAATTTGTTTTTATATAAAAATAATATTATATTGCTATTAATTATGAACCTGCATAAGAATAATACACTTATTATTTTGGATTGGGATGATACGCTATTTCCAACATCTTGGGTGAATAGAAATGGTATTGATATAGTAAATATTAATAAGACAAGCTATATTAAATTTTTTGAAAAAATAGATATTTCTCTTAATAAACTATTTAGTAATCTCGTAGGCCTTGGTGATATCATAGTTATAACTAATGCACTCCTGAACTGGATAGAAATTTCTTCTAAGATATTGCCAAGAACGGGGGGATTGCTTAAAAATATACGATTCATTTCTGCTCGTGGTGAATATTCATCGGTTACTGATGATATTAATGAATGGAAGAAACATGCATTTATTAATGAATTGGGAAAGAAAACACACTATAAAAAAATTAATAACATAATTTCCGTTGGGGATGCAGAATATGAGTATAGTGCCCTTATAAATCTACATAATAAGGATATAAATAGACTCTTAAAAGCAGTAAAGTTTATTAAATATCCAGATAATCATAGTATATATGAGCAGATTAACATATTAAATGATTCCATACAAAATATTTGCTTATACCCTGGACATCTTGATTTGAGAATAAATAAAAATAACTAAAAAATAACTAAAGCAAAAAAAATTGAAATATATATATATTTATATTATTATGTAATCATTATATAAATTAATATACAGTATGACATCATATGATGAACCTGATTTTCGCCTTAGGTCTAGTACCAAGGGCAATGCTGCTTCTGATGGAAGTGATGCAACAAACGTAAAGTGGACACAAGAGGCATGGATAAATGCGGAGCGCCCATTAACTCCATTTGATAATGATCTAAAAAATATCATGATTGAAAAAGTAAGGAATATTTTTGGTGTTACCGAAAATGTTTCATGTGAAAAAAATCATAAGGCATTGGGAGATTCTCCTATAAATCTCTTATCTGAGCGTCTGGTTAAAGAGGGATTAATTAAAAAAGCAATAGAACCACAAATTGAAAAAGGAAAAAAAATAATCGAAAAAAAAGCTGATATTATTAAAAAGCAAAATTCATGGAATATCATTAATAAGGAGTTGGATACATATTTTAAATCGTTTAAGGCTGACGACGAAAACTTTCATATTCCCGCCCTCATGAATTCAAAATATATCGAGATTAGGGGAGTTGGTTTCATTGTGTGTGCTAATTATCTTATGAAAAATAGTAAAAAATTTATCGAAAAACAATCAAAAGCTCTGTTCGTTAATGGTATTATCGTGGGTATGCAAAAGTTTATCAATGCAACACGAAATCTATATTCTCAAAGTATAGCTGATTCAAATTCTACTGTCAAGACCTCAGACAGTTTTTTAAATATTATGCAGGAAGCACTTCAGCAGTTAAAAATTACATTTTCCTTCGATGGTATGAAGATTTGTGCAAACACACCACAATTACTGATTTATACAAATTATGATTGCTATATTCCCACAAAAAGCCTATCACTTTATTCTCATCAAACAAAATTAATTGATGAAATGGCAGAGGCCATTCGGAATGATCAACCATTAATTGTGACATTACGCACTATGACAAATACGGGAAAAACAACGAGCGCTTTAGGAATTGCTGAAATTGTAAATTGTGTAAGGAAATATTCTGGCAAACCGGATTTAATGTTTATCTTTTGTTGCAATATACGTCAGGTTATGGATCAAGTATCACAGCTCGTATTTAATGCGAATATCCCATTTGGGATTGCATTTATCGATAAATTTAATGGACTAATGGAAATTAATAATTTTAATTGCATTTCTAATGAGAAGCGGGTCGTGACTGTTTGCGGTCCGGATGCATGTATCGATCTAGTTAAAAAATATCCGAACACTGTTATTTTCATTGATGAACCAAATATTAACCTTGATAAGGGAACTGATGCAGCACAAAAAAATGTAAAGCTTATTACTGATGGGCTTTCAAAACAAGTAATTCTTTCATCTGCTACATTTTTTGAAAATTTACCACAATGGATCATGGATAATCACCAAACAAAGTATGGTCCGACCAAGCACGTTGATATTTATTCAAATAAGATTCATATTGCATGCGAGATTAAGACATTTGACGGAAAGCTCATGATACCGCATTCAAGGTGCATCAATGGTGAGCAATTGAACAAAGTGATTCGGAGGATTATCGCGAATCCTTTCATGGGACGTTCGTATACCGCGAATATGGCGAATTCACTCCATAATATTGCATCCCAAAACTCTGTCAAAAGCCTTCCAAATATTAAGGAAATATTTGATGATGCTGAAAATCTAAATGCTGATAGTCTCAGGACAGTTTGCATGGAAATTTTACGAAGGACTTCTGATTCAGAGGCCGTTGCGAAAGTATGCAATGCCGTAATTAATCCAGCCCCAATTATATGTAATGAGGAAAAGGAGGAAGCAGATGATGAAGATATTCAATGGGAAAAAGCAGAAAGAATTACGATAGGAAATACTCTGGATTTTAAAACATTATGCACTATTTCAGCTCATCGCTTCCTACTTCCTACCTTAATTGCAACTGAAAATCCAGTATCATTCGTGTTTCAGTATTTTCAAAATATTGTTGAGGATTTTATTAAACAATTTGGAACCGTCAAGAAGATTAATGACGATTATACGCATTGCCTGGGCCTCTGGCAAAAGCAAATTGATCGCTCAAATAGGGGAGCAAAAGATGGTTCAATTAATTCAAAGGAAGAACGAATGAGAAATGAAGAGTCTCTGCAACTTGGAAAGCCTATCATTAGAGTATCTGAGTATCAGATAAATACAATCGGACATATTAGAAAATATGCGAAGAATACTAGAAATGTTATTGATCCCCATATGCTTCGACAGGAACTCGATGTTACTGAAATTATGACATGTGAGATGTTCGTACCCGAAAATGTACGGATACTCCTTGCATGTGGTGTCGGAATTGTCGGAGTTTATGGAGGAAAATATGCACATATCGTAAATGTTCTTATGAATGAGGGAAAGCTTGCATATATTGTGGCGAATGATTCAATTGCATACGGTACAAATGTCCCAATTAATATTGTTATTGTGACCAGGGAATTTTCAGATGCACATAGCATAAATACTATTTACCAACTCATCAGTCGTGCTGGACGTGTCGGGCGTTCATGGAATGCGGAGGCTTTTATTGATGAAAGTTGTGCGGAGAAAATTTATAAGACTCTTCATACAGATATGGAAAGAGAAAATATTGAATATATTAATTTTGAGAAAATTCATAATGAGATTGTTGAATCCTCAATTGAAATTGATACAAAGCTTATTCTGGAGCTTGCTCAAAAAAAACTTAGGGAAAAGGAAATAGAACATAAGAAGCAGGAGGAACTTAGGCGTATTGAAGAAGAAAAAAAATCATTAGAAGAGCGTGAGAAAAAGAAAGCTGAGGATGAAAAGAAAAAGTTACAGGAACTTCGAGATAGGAGGGGACATAAGACAGTCCAGATATCGAGTGTTATTTCAAAATCTCCTACATCTTCCGCTTCTATCAATCATTCTAATCATGCCAATCATGCCAATCATGGCCATTTTAACCAATCTGGTCATTCCAGCCATTTTAACCAATCTGGTCATTCCAGCCAATTTAGCCATTTTAACCAATCTGGTCATTCCAGCCAATTTAGCCATTTTAATCATGCTAATAATGCTAATGCTATTAATGCCAATAATGCTAATAATGCTAACCAAACAAGTCAAGCCAGTAAGGTCATATCAGGATTTAGACGTACGTCCGGCAATAATCCCATAAGGAAAATTCCTGACAAATCTCTTTATGAAAGAATCCAGGAAATTAAAAAGAAAGAGAATAATTAAGTATTATATGCATTTTTATTTATCTGAATAAAAAAAATTGAAATTTTATACATCTTAGATATTTATAGATATTATGGCTTTAATATATATATATTAAAATGAACGGCATTTATGGACTATTTAATACCCCGATTATTACTAATCATGGCATGATCGTAGGACTTTGTGTTGATGGAACATTTAAGATGCAACCTTCGCCAGTTATTAATGTTACCTGTTTTGTTCCACAATTTGTGCAATATCAGCAATATCCGCAACATCCACAAAATATAAAGGATGATAAAATGAGTTTTAATGATTATTTTAAATTACAGGAACAAAGAAATGAAGAAACAAGACGGATCATCCAATCACAGAATGGAGGAAATTATAGGTAAGGATTTACTCATATCATAAAAAAAATTGATAAATTTATTTATAAAAACATAACAATTTCTATTAACAAAACAAGCATGAAAAAGATAATCGCGATAGAAGGCAATATAGGAGTTGGCAAGTCGACATTCACTAAGATACTCAAGGATAATTTTAAGAATTCATTAATAGTTGATGAACCAGTTGATACATGGATTAGCTTAAAAGATGATTCAGGTACCAGTATCTTGGGACTCTTTTACAAGGATGTAAATAGGTGGGCATATACTTTTCAAAATCTTGCATATATAACTAGAATGATGAGGATAGCTGACTCTATTAAATCAGATAAAGATATTATATTTCTTGATAGATCTCTGGGGACAGATAAATATGTTTTCGAAAAAATGTTATATGATGATAAAATCATTTCTGAACTTGAGCACAAAATGTATAATATCTGGTGTGATTTCTATAAAAAATATATCGATGATAGTGAAAATCATATTATATATCTACGATGTGAACCAAGCACTTCTTTTGAGCGTATAAAAAAACGAGGTAGGGAAGAAGAAAAGAATATAACATTAGATTTTCTTAAAAAAATACACATTTATCATGAGGATTGGCTTATGAAAAAAAATATTATCGTGATAGATTGTGACAGAGACTTTGAATCAGATTTAGATTATCAAAGAGAGATTATAGAAACTGTTAAGATATTCATAGAAAGCAATTAGCTCTGTTTTAATTTTATTTAATCAATTTATTTAATTCCCGTCTTGCATGTGCATCAATTCTATATTCATGTGAATTTATTTTTTCAACAGCGCCTCCATGTTGAAAATTTCCCTTATTTTTATTTTCGTAGTCTGGGAGAATTTCTTTTTGTTTGCGTTTGCTTACAGTTTTTGGAACCTCAAAACCAAGGCTCTCTGGATTTATTAAAAAATCCTTTAATTTCCATTCTGGATTTTTATTGACTGTCTGTTCTCTATAATCTCGAAACGTTATGCTTCTTGTCTTCATATTATAATCCCAATCCTGTACCTTTTTAAACACGAATTCTCCATAAAATGGTTTCATTTTCTTATATAAATCTTTATATGGTAAGTCCTCTGGTACCATTACACCATTGTATTTTCCTTGTTTATTCAAACTAATCACATTGATTATTCCAGATAAATATCCCCCAACTATTTGTACGAGTGTTGCATTGATCTTATCATTAAATTTATTTTCATAAATATCACGAGCCTCATCTATATCTAATAAGGAACCAATCCAAAATATATCTCCATTCCCCAGAAAAAAAGTCAGGCCGAGTTCATCACGTCCATCTATAATTTCCTTCGTAAATAATCGCGTATTATCTTGATATTTGTAATTCTTTTCCTTAAGTTCATAAGTTGAAGCCATTGTATCATTCGTTGGGTGATATACATAATATACTGATGGCGACCATGTCCTTACTTTCTTCCCATCGATCGTCTTGTATGTACTCATTGTTTCTCCGATTGTTATATTCTCACCATGCCTAATTAGTAATCCAATGTAATTTTTATATCCAGGGGTATATGAATGTGCGGATGTTTCAATACATAATCTATTGAATGCGACGTATTTATCGTTGTCTTGTAAGTTTTCAATATACTTGTCATTCGGCATATCTTCATGTGAACCAAATGACATTTCAACCGGGGCTAATGCTTCCTCATAATAGGGTTCACATGTCGAGGCCCATGTATTGCAATACTCATTTATTCTTTTTGGCACAGATGCCCTTTGTGTATCATATTCGCTTATATGAATTGTTCTAATATCTAATTCCTCAGCTGTTTTTTTTGTATTATAGTGTTTGTTTATCATATCCAACCCAAGTTTTGCCCACATATTTACATTTCCAGGATTGCATCCCATATCAATCACTGAATTGAAGTTAATTTTTCCAGTTTTCTTTAATTGATCTGAGAAATCCCTCATCTCTTCAATAATTGGAAATAGTGTGTATCCAACTGGATCATTTATATTCCTATAGTCCCATAATTCTGTCGCTGAGTTAACATATCCACAACCAAATTCTTGACATAGCTTTATCATATCGATTGAACATATTTCTATTGCACAGTCAACAATAATATCATCACTTGATAATTTATAATCTTTTGTAAATATATGCTTATAATTATTTTCTTCAATTCTTTTACTAACCATATTTATCCTTAAGTCATCTTCCCCAAGCGATGCTTTTATAACATATCTTAGTATGGATTCTATTTCATCAATTGGTTTTAAGTCAATTACTGTCACTTGTTCCTGTTTTATTTTGTAAATTTTAAAAATCATGTACAATAATGCTGGACCAACTGCACCACATCCTAATAAATATAATTTTCCCTTTCCAAATTCTTTTGATTGATACATTTCCTTTAACATCTTTAATCTATCATTACGACTAATTATTTTATCGATTTCTTCCATATATAATATCTATTGGTAAAATAATTTTATATTAATTATATAATCCTATAGTATGGATAAATTTAATTTATCAAAGATTATCCCAATTCGAGATATTAATTTACTATGTGTAAATGCATACATTAATAAAAATTATATGCAGGCATTAAAATATGCTGAAATTCTGATGCGTAACATAAATTCTGATAATAGTCTAATTAGTAACATACAATATTATTTTAATCATGCTTTTGTAAATAAAATGTTCGTGGGATGTGATGCATTAAAAAATTTTATTTTCATTGATGGATTAGCAGCAACGTCTTTTTCATTTAATGATATACTATTTGATTCTATTTTTAGCTCCCCAATTATATTAAAAGATCTTCTTATAATAAATAGATTTATTATAGGAGAACTATATTTAATGCAAAATGAACAGGATTTAGCAAAAAAATACTTAAAATTATATGAACTGCATGCGACTGCTATAAATAAATATTATCCACGATCAAAAGATATTATGTTAAAATATTACGAATATGTTAATGATGAGCCTGGATTTATTAAGCATTGTGTTAAAACTAGGGATTGTGTGGCGCTATTGAATAAAATTGATTTAATTAATTCAACTAAGGGCGTAGAAGACAAAAATACATTTATAAAAAATGTTCTAGAGCTAACAAATATCGAAAACTATGAATCGGCAATTATTAATAAATATAGTATAGATAGTTTTGCAGGGTTACTGTTTATTATAAATAAGTTAATATTTTTTAATGATTATTATTTCTTAAGAGATATCATATTGAAATATTTAGATGCCTACAGTGGCAAAGATAAAATAACATTAATTTATTATTTGCTGGAATATACATATTCTAATATTGATAAACCATACTGCATGATGGCATTTGATATACATGATACACTGACAGATAGTGATAAGGAGGAAATAAATACTAAATTTCAGTTCATAGTTACCATGTATAATGATTATTATTTTAATATTGATGATATTAAATATAAAAAATTTCTAACGAAGGATAACAAAAGTTGCATAAATCATAAACTATATGACTATTGTAAACTTAAAAAAATATTTGAAAATCACATTGTTAAAGATAAATGTAATATCTGTTATAATGATGAGTATATTATAATTTTGGGATGTCATGATACTCATATCGTATGTATTGACTGTTTTGAGAAAATTAAAAAGTGTCCCTATTGCAGAGATCCTCTTATCTAGAGTAATCACCCAGAAAATATGATATTTTTTATAAAGGGTTTGTAGAATTTATAAAGTAACAAATATATATGAGTGAGTTGTTTTTAGAATCTCTGGATAATATAAAAATATAGATTATAATTAGCTATAAATTATAACAACTTTCCCATTTTAAAACTGACCAGTGTTTATTTCTTCACATTTGTGTTATGAAATTATTCATTTAATTTGATATATATATACACTTTTATAAAAATAATAAATTATAAAATGCTGTAAAAAGTATATGAGTATACTAATCACATAATTCGCATAATTCGCACAAATATATATATTCGAAGGTTTTTTCACAAATATTTTTTTCGTAATTTATAATAAAATACAAAAAAGATGGACATATGTGTTCTTTTTATAACTTATGCAAATTTGTTGAAATTATATAATAAATACAAAATAAGTGGATATATATGTTCTTTTTACAACTTGTGCTAATTTATTGAAATTATGTAATGGATATATTTTAGGTGGATATATGTGTTCTTTTTTGTAGAATTTATAAAGTAACAAATATATATGAGTGAGTTGCTACAAGAATCACTGATTTTTTTATTAAAATTTATTAAAACTTTCCCATATTTTTATTTTAGGACATCTTTTATAATTATATAATTTATTTTAACAGTTATGAACTTCAAAAAAAATGAAATAAATACATTTATTAAGGTATGGAAAACCTTAATATTATAATAATGATGCTAACAAGATACAAATACAATAATAACAATAATAATAATGATATTGATGTTGATGATGACAATTATATTAACATTGTAGCTTGGACAACCATATGCAATAACAATGATAATGGTAATGATAATAATGATAATGGTAATGGTAATGATAATAATGATAAT
>SXGU01349322.1_pt1 | contig 27317 bp, 21 predicted proteins | sample 3174531 | NCBI WGS metagenome assembly SXGU01 (sample SAMN11356863, study PRJNA531348) | freshwater metagenome | isolation source: freshwater sample F1-140 | place: China: Fuxian Lake, Yuxi | collected 2017-12-25 | reverse complement strand
TAGCCGTCCTACTCGGTGAGTTGGAACGGATCCACGGTCCAGTCTTCGCGCTGGGCTTCGACGACGTCGGTATGGGCCAAGAGCAGCAGCGGCTTCCGGGCCCCGCTCCCGCGATAGCGGACGACCAGATTCATCTTGTTCGGGTGGGCGCCGGCGATCTGGATGTCACTGTCCGAGAACCCCGCCGCCTTGAGCCGCGCCACGGCGGCCTGGACCACCGGCGTCGTCGCACCGGTACTGAAACCGGAGTTGACCGCAATGAATTCCTGGTAGATCGCCCGGACCAACGCCTGTTCCGGAGCCGGCCGGGTCGTTTGGGCGTTGACGGTGACGCCAATGAGCGACGAAATGAACGTCGCAATGAAACCGAACCGCTTCATGATGATCTTCCGGTAAGGGTGGGACGCTCTTGGAATCTCGTCGAGGGATCTGGCTCTCGAAAGGGGCACCGACCGTGGTTCGAGGGCGTGCCCCAATGGTGGCTCCGCACCTTCCTCGGGAACGCCACGGCAGCGGTCAAGGTGAAGCAGGAGGAGTCGATCTTCTTCGGGGCCGGCACTGTCGAGACGACCACCCGGGTCTGCGTCGTCTGTTACGTCGATGTCCCGCTGGTGACCGATGCCAAGCAGTACACAGGTGCGATCGGGGTCGCGGTCATGGCCGCGGAACCAGGATGAAGCCGGTGGCCAAATCACCTAGGATTTCCGTGCGTTGACCAAAGTGCAACCAGTGCCAGTATCCGATCAGGGCGCAGAAGAGGGCGTCGGTTTGGTCTTCGATATTCTTCGTCCACGGCAGCCGCAACAGGTCCGAAACCTCTCGGCTGACCTGAAGAGCGGGGAAATGTTCGCCGAGGCTTGCGCGCAGCTTCGTCTGCAGCCTGCGAAACTCACGGCGCCGGACGTGGACCGGTCCGCGCTTGTAGGGAATCCGTTCACTCAACCCGAACAGGCGCACCATCGCCGGGTGGGGATAGACCTCCGCCACGGCTCGCGTGCCCGCGGTGCCGATCTCGAATCCCCTCTTCACGAGCTTGCCCGCAAGCCGGGGTGGCCTTCCGCAGAGGCCGAGATTGGCGGGATACGCACCCGATTTGAACCGTCCGAAATGAACATGGGTCAGACGATCCACTGGTCGGGCACCAGTCGAATTGGGACACACGATTGGAGCATCCACGGCAAGGAACGCTGGGCCGCTGCCGATGGTGGCGTCAAGAAGCGCCAGCAGTTCATCGTCGCCCTGGGTCAGTCCGAGGGCCCGAACTTGGGCCTGGCGACGATCCACCTCGAGCACACAGATCCCGTCCGGACGCCGCTCCCCCCAGGCCAAGTCGATTCCGACGATGTGGATCCGATCCGGAAAGGCGCTCGAGACTGTCCGCTTTCGCCGGGAGGCGCAGATCTCCGTCGCGGGTGACATTCAGCGCAACCCGGCGAGCAGCGCCAGCGCGATGATAGCCCTGGCAGACCATGCTATGGTTCGGACCCAGTTCGTCTGAACCAGCCGGCGGTGGATCACGACGTCGAAACCACCTTCAAGCCGGCGGTGGGCGGGTACCTGCCAGAGGCCCGTGCTCGCCCAGATCAGCCCCAAGACGGCAAGCCCGAACCAAGCAAGGGTGCCTTCCAACCGCCAGGCTAGGATGACGGCACTGACCAACTCAGTGAGCATCGGCAGCGCCAAAACCCAGCCAGTCCGGCGGGTGTGCTGCCGCTCGTATCCGGCGAATCCTCTTTCACCGACCTTCGTGAACAACGGGTAATGAACGATCTGCACGAACCAGATGACGCCCAGCATGAACAGCGTCGTCGCGGTGTGGACGAGCAGCAGCCAGTCATTGCCCGAGGAAATGGTCATCTGCGCTCACCGCTTCGTCGGGTTCGGAGCTGTGCCTACAACTGATCGCTTGCCCGTCCGTCCCTCACCGCCGCCAACACCAGGCCGATGATGCAGATCCCCGCGGGAATCGAGACCACGACCCCCATGGCAAACAGCGCGAGGTCACTCACGGTGGTCTCCGATCATTAGAAGAGCAACGGCGCCGAAGGAGAGAATTGACGGGACCCACAAGCCGACGAAGACGCCCTGCTCCCGGCTGCCGGTAAACCAGAGAGTGATCGACAACAGGAATGAGGCGAACGCCGCCCCAAGAATGCCGAGTCCCGCGCGGACTCGGAGCTGACGTCGCTGCCGGTTGCGAGCTTCCGATGAGGGTGTGGTCAGATCGGGGCCGGTCATAGGAAGATCACGAGGCAAGACAGGCCGAGCAACGCCAACGCGGGCAGCGATTTCTTGATCGGGTCGCGAACCTTGAGATGCATCGACACGGCACCCAGCATCAAGGCGGCGATCCCGATGGCCGCCAGCCGAGAAACCGCCGGCCACCAGATCCCCGCTAAGAGAAGGATGGCCAAAGTGACTTTGGCGACCCCAACGACGGTCACTGACCACGCTGGCAGTCCGTAGGTGGCGAATTCCTCGCGCAGCGTCTGAGCATTCTGGCCCCGCCACGCCGTCGGCCTTCCGGATCGCAAGACCCAGACGTTGAGAAGTCCAAGCGCGATGACCACGCTGCTTCCGATTACTAGAGTTTCCATCCCCAACCTCCTTTTGGTGCCGGTGGTTTGTCGACGCGCCGTGGGAGGGTTGTCGGCCGCGAACCCCAATGTCGTCGATGTATTGTAGGGATAATATACTTTTGTGTACTGGTTTTGTCAAGGTATTGACCACCTCGGAGCGCCTCCACGACACCTTTGGTCACCCGGCCGGGCTCACGTCAGAACCGACCCAGAGGCCCGCCTCACGACGGCCCTCGCCCAAGATGACCACGAACGTAGTTTCTGGAACGCCGCCTCGGAGATCGCCCCGCTCCGGCCGGCGGGAGTTGCCAGCTGAGCGCAGGCCGCGGGGTACGCGTCCTTAGCCGGGGGGTGATCGTCTATCGTCTTTCGGTGGCGTACCGGTGCCATCAAACAGCTTGACGCCGACCAACGCCACGACGGCCGCATCGACGGCCACGAATTGGCGTTCGGAGGTCGGAAGATTGGCCGGGGATTGGGCCGCGATCTGCGAAAACGGGGTGACGATCAGGGTGGTGACCAGATGACGGAACGACAGCATCGGAGTTCGAAGTGGGGCTGTCCTGACCATACCCCAAACCGATCCGATCAACCAGTTGCTCACCCGTCTTTGCGCCACCCGACCTTGAAGTCAGAGTCCGAAGCAACCACGCTCGGCTTCACAGACGTTACCTTTTTTGGTATTGTATTGTTACGACCGATCAAGAGGTCTTCCCGATGAAATCCGTCCTCGCCACGCTGACCGCGCTCACCATTCTTCCAACCGTCGCGGTCACCCAGGGCGCCGTCACGGTTCCCGGCTCCCAGCGCTATCTGATGAAATCGACGACCAGCGGTGTCGAATACCAGATCGACGTTGCGTTGCCGTCGGGGTACCAGTCGGCGACCAAGCGCTACCCGGTCTTCTATATCCTCGACGGCAACCTCGTGTTCGGGACCCTGGTCGATGCCTATCGAACTCTGCGGATCGATGCCGCCGTACCCGAGATGGTGCTGGTGGGCGTGGGCTACCCGGTGGACGATCCGGCCGTCTCCACGCCCGACTACAACGCCAGCCGGTCCCGCGACTACACCCCGACCCCTGTCGAAGCGATCCCCGGAAGCGGTCAGGGCCGGGCGTTCCTGACCTTCCTCAAAGACGAGCTGTTTCCCTTGATCGACGGCCGCTACCGGACCGATCCGACCGACCGCGGCCTGGGCGGCCATTCGTTCGGCGGCCTCTTCACCAACTACGCGCTCCTGACCGAGCCGGGGCTGTTCCGCCGCTACTGGATCGGGAGCCCATCGCTCTGGTGGAACGGCCAGGAGATCTTCGCGACCGTGGCCCCAGCCCGTGGCCGTTCGCCGCACGCCGGCGGTCGGGCGTTCCTCACGGTGGGCGCGCTCGAGGCGGACCTGATGGTCCCCCCGATGCGGCGGATGGCGGCGTTGTTGCGCCAGGGATTTCCAGCGCTCACCGTGGGGTCGATGGTCTACCCCGACGAGACCCACCTCTCGGTGATCGGCGGCGCGATCTCCCGGGCTCTCCGCTTCCTGTATGCCCGGCCCACCGTGCCGCTGACCGTGGCGGAAGCCGCGGGCTATGCGGGTCGCTGGGTCTCGGCGAGCGGGGAGACGATCGTGGTCACGGCCGCGGGAACCAAGGTGAGCCTCACGATGACGCCGTTCGGATTCCCCCTCGTGGCGATCCTCGCGGCCCAGGAACGCGATCACCTGTTCGGGACCAATTTCGGGATGGAGTTGATGGCCGACCGGGACCAGCGCGGGCGGGTGGTGAGGCTGCGCCGCCAGGACATGGGTGTCGAGACGGTGTTCGAGCGAGCGCGCGGCCGCTAGTCGTCTCGGCGAAGGATTCGCTAGTCGGGTTTGGAAGCGGTCAATCCCGGGACACCGACTGGTTCGTCCGGTTGGTGGACGTGCAACCCGACGGGCGGGCGCTGTTCCTCGCGGAGGGTGCGATCCGCGCCCGGAACCGGGACCCCGCCTCTGGTGGCCGCTTCAACGGGGCGCGGCTCAGCACGATCGAGCCGGGGAAGGTTTACCAGTCGTGGCCCGCCAAACGCTGAGACACGGGCCGGACCACCCGTCGCATGTGCTGTTGCCCGTGGTGCCGCCTCGGGGGGCGCCCGCGGGCAAGTTCAGCGAAGCCCCACCATCCCCTTGACCGAGGCGATCAGTTTCGGTGAGTCATACCCGACGCCCTGCTTGAACACCAGCGTCACGTTGCGGATTTCCGCCGGGCGGGCGGCGATGTCGCCTCTAATCACCACCAGGTCCGCGGATTTGCCGGCGGTCACGGTGCCGAAGTCGGCGGCGGCGCCCAGGATCTGGGCCCCATTGGCGGAGAGGATCTTGACCGCTTCCGCCGGAGTGAAGCCGGCTTCGAGGAAGAGTTCGTAGTTCCGCTGGTCGCCGAACCCCGCGAGGACGCCGCCGATTCCGGTCGGGTCGACGCCCGCCGCCAAGACGCCACCCGCCCGCACGAAGGCCACTTCATAAGCAAGCAGTTTCTGGAACGCCGCCTCGGAGATCGCCCCCTTCCGGCCGGCGGGGCTCGCTAGTTGGGCGCGGGCGGCGAGGTACGCGTCCTTGGCCGGGGGGTAGAGCGCGTCGAGCGTCCGTTGCTCGAGCGGCGGACGGTCCGCCATCAGTCCCTCGAAGATCGCCACGGTCGAGGTCATCCCGACCCGATGCTTGATCATGTCGCGGAAGGTCGCCTTGACCGCTTTGCCGTTCAGGTCGAGTGATTCGAACACGCTCATCTTCACGCCCGGACATTTGTCGGGCTGTTTGTCGGGATCGTACTCCTGGTTGGCGTAGAGGCCGTGTTCGACCGCGTCCATGCCGGCGGCCACCGCCTCGCGATAGCCGATCGAGCAGAGGTGACCCGTCACCTTCACACCATGCTTATGGGCCTCCGCCACCACCGCCGCCAGCTCGGCCCGCGCGATCCGGTCGTAGACTTTGATCCAACTGGCGCCCTCGGCGGCCCAATAGGCGGTCACCCGGCGGGCCGCCTCGGGGCTCCCGACCTCGAACATGATGCCGTGGTTTCCGCCCGGCCCGTTGAGGTACGGCCCCGTCACGTACATCCGGGGCCCGACCTGGTATCCGCGGTCGATGTCCCGCTTGACGATGATGTCCTGATAGGGCGCGTTGGTGCCGGTCGTCCGAATGGTGGTGACGCCGGAGGCGAGGTACAGCCGAGGGGCGCTCACCGGCTGATGGACGTAGGGCCAGTCGGCGCCGCCGTAGAAGGTATGGTCGTGAAGCCCCACCATGCCCGGGATCACGGTATGACCGGCCAAGTCGAGCACCCTGGCGGCGGCGGGAACCTGGGCCGCCGCCCGGGGGCCGACCCACCGGATCCGGCCCCGGTCGATGATGATCGTCTGATTGTCTTTGGGTGCGGTACCGGTGCCGTCGATCAGGGTGACGCCGACTAACGCGACGACCGCCGCATCGACGACCACGAATTGACGTTCGGAGGCCGGAAGATTGGCCGGGGATTGGGCCGCGATCAACGAAAACGGGGTGACGATCAGGCTGGTGACCAGATGACGCAACGATAGCATCTGAGCTCGAGGTGGGGGCCACGCTGACGATACCCCAACCCGAAGCGATCGGCCAGTTTGTCACCGGGTCGTTGGGCGCCTGACCCTGACGTCAGAGTCCGAAACAACCGCCGCTCGATTTCGCAAGACGTTGCATCTATTGATTTTGCAGTGTTACGACGGTAATATTTGCAAATGCCTGTCCCGACCAGAGTCGATCACCACTCCCGCCGTCGCGAGGTTGCCCGAGCCGCTTGGAGGGTCATCCAGCGCAAGGGTCTCGACCGAAGCGGCCTTCGCGACATCGCCGATGAGCTCCACGGCACCGTGTCCACCGTGACCCACTACTTCCGCACCCGCGACGAGCTGATCCGGTTCGCGTGCGACGAAGTCTTCGTCGTCTCCCGAGCTCGGCTGGGCGAACTGTTCGAGCGCCAACACGGTCTCGCCGGTCTTGAGCAACTCCTCCTCGCCGGCCTGCCGGTCGAGCCGGGCCGGGAGATCGGGTGGGAGGTCTGGATCGCCTTTCTCGGCCACGCGATCGGCCGGCCGGAGGCCCGGGCGCAGGAAGCCGACCGGGAGCGAGGGCTCCGAGAAATGCTCGCGGGGCACCTGAGCGGTCTCCAACGTCAGGGCGACATCCCCGCTCGGTGTGACGTTCCGGTGGAGACCGATCTTCTCGCGGCTTTGCTCGACGGCTTGGGCCTGGGCCGAGTCTTCCAGCCGGACCGCTACACCAGCGAGCGGGTCGCGCTGCTGCTGCGGAGCCACTTGCAGCAGCGATTCGACTATCAACCGCGGTAGCCTGATGCGACTTTGCCCCGCGCTGGCCCGCCTCGTTTGCTCGATTCCGATCGGTCTCGGCCTGGCGGGGTGCGCCTCGCACCCGGGATCGGACGACGGCATCGACATCACCGAGATGAGGATCGACCCGGCCTACGGCCCGGGACACCCGGCCCCTCCGCGCGGGATCACCCCCGACAGCGTGGCCAATTTCTTTGCCCAGCACATTGGGGGAGCCTTCGAGGAGGCCGGGGTCGGCGGCGGCGTGTTCGTGGTCGTCAAGGACACCACCGTAATCTTCGCGCGCGGGTTCGGCTCCGCCGATCGGGAGGCGGCGCGACCGGTCGATCCGGCAACCACCATGTTTGCGGTCGCCTCGGTGTCCAAGACGTTCACCGCCACCGCCCTGATGCGCCTCAAGGACCGCGGTCTCCTCACCCTCGACGACGAGCTGGCGAAGAAGGCCCCGGGGCTCCGGCTGCCGCTCCGGTTTACCGAGCCGATCCGGGTCAAGCACATTCTGACCCATTCGACGGGATTTCCCGACGACTACCTCGGCGTCTTTTCGACCGATCCCAAGCGCTACTCCGCCTCGCTGACGCGGGAGATCGAGCAGAGCGCCCGGCCCCAACTCGCCCCGCCCGGCCGGCTCATCTCCTACACCAATCTCGGACTGGCGTTCGGCGGGGCGATCGCCGAGGCGATTACCGGCAAGCCGTTCAACCAGGTGATCAAGGAAGAGGTCTTCCATCCGCTCGAGATGCGGGCCTGGATCCCCCTGCCGGACGATCCGCTCCCGGCCGAGTGGTCAGGCGATCTGGCGGTGGGTTACGACTACGACGCTTCCTCCAAGACGTTCATTTGGCTACCCGAGATCTACGGCGGCCTCTACGCGGCCGGCGGCGTTCGCGCGACGGGCCTCGCCATGGCCAACTACATGATCATGCACCTCGGGAGCGGGGCCTGGAGGGGGCAACCCTTTCTGCAGCCGGCTACCCAACTCGACATGTTGGCGCCGCACGCCCGCGCCAACCCGAGGACGCCCGGCTTCGGCTGGAGCTTTCAGGAAAGTATGTGGCGGAACGTGTGGTACACCGGGCACGGGGGCGACCACTACGGGATCGATACCGACATGATCCTGCTACCGGAACATCGGGTCGGCTACTTCCTCGTGTTCACCGGCGGATCCGGCGCCTTCCAGCAGTCGGTGCTCGATCGCTTCATGGAGCAGGCCTTCCCGAACGCCAAACCGATGCCGCCTGAGCCGGACTCGGGCGGTGTCAAGGCGCCGGTCGCGGAGTATGCCGGCACCTATCACGGCTTCCGAAACCAGGGCAGCGACGCGATGGCGATCATCTGGCCGTTCCTCTCCGAGTGGAACGTGAAGCCGAACGGCGCGGACGAAATCCTCTTTACCAGCCCCGAGGTCAATTACCTCGGCGGCCACGTCAGGTACCGGCAGGTCATGAAAGACCTGTTTCGCAAGGTTCCGGGCCAGGTCGACGGCGCGATCCAGAACGATTATCTCTCGTTCACCCGGGACCGGACCGGCCGGGTCGCGACGCTGTTCGTCGGTTACGGCAACAATCCCATCGGCCTCATCAAGGTGCCGGCCTGGCGATCCAGCTCGGCCACCGCCCTCCATCTTGGCCTCGTGTTCGGGGTCTTCGCCTTGGTGGCGGTGCTGGGCCCGCTGGTAGCCGTCGCGGGGTTGCTTGGAAAACGCGCGCCGGCGGAACCTCCGCTCCGGCGGCGGCGCCGGCTCCAGTGGTTCATCGCGGCGCTCGCGGTCGGAGGAGCCGGGTGGCTCGGGTTCGGTCTGGCAAAAGGGGGCAGCTGGGCGCCGCTGTTCGGGTTCGACGCCCTCGGCGTCCGCCCGGCATTCTACCTTCTGTTCGCCGCCATGCTGCTCGGGCTGCCCCTCGCCTGGTCGACCCTGAGATCCGCCCGATCCGGTTCGCGCTCGGCCCGGGCGGGCGACCTCCTGTTCTTGGCGGTGGTGGCGCTGTATGTCCTCGCCATGTTCCGGTTCTACCTGGTGCCCGAAATGTTCGCCTAACGCATGTCCCATGACTCCCGTCTCCCGGGCCGACCCGCCGTGGCCCCGTGCTGAAGATCACGTTCCGGATCGCCGGGGGCTTGCTCCTCGTGCTGATTATCGGTCTCGGCCTCGGCTACCTCAGGGTCGGGATGCGGGGCGTGCCACTGGTGTCCGCCGACCCGTCGATTCCTTTGGCCGAGGTGGATTGTGGTCAGGGATTACGAGGGGGCCGTTGCGGCGTGGTCAAGGCGCCGCTGGATTACGACGCGCCCAGTGGCGAGCAGATCGACATCTTCTTCGCGTACTTTCCGGTCCGGGGGGTCCGTCCCGACCGGCTGCTCTCGCTCCAGTTGATCGGGGGGGGACCGGGGCAACCGCTGTTTCAAAGCCTTCGCGACGTCCCGATGTGGATCTTCCAGCTCCGGGCCCTCGACCACGGGATGCTGATCATCGAGCCCCGGGGCTTGGCGCCGTCCGCCGACCTCACCTGCCCGGCGGTTCAGGACACGCCCGGCAAGCGAACCCAGGAGTTCGGCCAGACCCCGAACGCCTCAGTGGAAAAATGCGCCGCCGAGATCGGCCCTCGGCGGATCCACTGCAACACCCCGAATACCGCCCGTGATTTCGACCGGGTCCGGCGGGCGCTCGCGATCGGCAGGCTCGACATCGCCGGGTTCTCCTATGGCACTCTGCTCGCGGCCGTGTACGCCGGGATGTTCCCCAAGGCGGTGCGGACCCTCGCCTTCAACGGATCGTTGCCGGTCGCGGGGTGGTCGTTCCTCAACCCGGACCAGCATGCCGCCGCCCGGCGGCGGTTCGAGCAGGTCTGTGCCCGGAGCCGGCAGTGCGCCGGCGAGGAGGCCTGGAGCGCGTTAGGCACGGTGGCGGACTCGCTTCGGAGGGCTCCGCGGCGGGTTCGGGCCGCGGACGGAAGCGGCGCCGAGGTGATCGTCACGCCGGCCGTGCTGGCGGGGATGATCGTCCCCGCGCCCCGGCCTCGATCCGACGACGATCCGACCCTGGTGGATCCGATCATCGGCGCGCTGCTGGATGGGGCCCGGGGTAACTGGTCGGCGCTCGAGCTTTTGGCGGCCCGATATTTCGTCACCGGCACCTTCGAGCGGCCGAATGATGAGGCCTCGGCCGGTCCGGTGTTCAACCAGGCGGTCTGGCTGGCGGTTCAGTGTTCCGAATTCGCCGGGATGCCGTGGTCGCCGTCGGACGACATCGCGACCAGACAGGCGAAGTTCGACGCAGCCCTCCAAACGGTGGCGCCGGGCCGCTTCGCCCCATTCAGTGTCGCGGAGTGGGCCGGCCGGAAGAACGATATGAACTATTACGACCAGTGCATGCATTGGCCGCCTTCGCCCGGCGAACCGGTGCGCCGGCCGCTCACTTCCTATTCCGACTGGGCGCCCGACCTCCCGGTCTTGCTGCTGAATGGCGACTACGACATGCAAACCACCCATGAACTGGCCCGCGGGGCGGCCGAGCAATTTGCCTCGCGGCCAACGTGGTACGCACGGTTCGAGAATTTCGGGCACGTGATCATGCCGAGAAGCGCCTGCGCCCGGGGGCTGTGGTTCGAGTTGGTGAGAACCAGGCGAGTCGCCGACCCCGACGTCTGTCACGACGACGGCGGCAAAATGATCGTGACGCGGCCATGATGGACTTCGACCCCTTCGGTACCGTCTACCTCCAGGACCCGTACCCCTTCTTCGAGCGGTACCAGCGCGAGGCGCCGGTCTTCTACAGCGAAGCGATCGATCATTGGGTCGTCTCTCGGTACGACGACGTGAAACAGGTCCTCCGGGACGCCGAGCGATTCTCGAACCAAAACACCCTGACCCCGGTGGCTCCCTGGTCGGCGGAGGTCCACCGAGTGCTCGAGGAAGGTGGCTACCGCGCTCGGCCCGCGATGGTGGGTACCGATCCGCCGTACCACACCCGGTCCCGTAAGCTCCTGAACCAGGCCTTCACCCCCCGAAGGGTCAGCGCCCTCGAGCCGCAGATCCGGCGGCTCGCTGAGGACCGGCTCGACCGGTTGGTCCCGAATGGCGAGATGGACCTGTTGCGCGACTTCACCTACGAGCTTCCGGCCCAGGTGTTGTTCCTGCTGCTCGGGGTGCCCGAAGAGGATGTCGCCTTGGTCAAGCTCGGAGCGGACCACCGCCTGCTGCTGGTGTGGGGCCGCCCCACGCCGGAACATCAGGTCGAGCTGGCCCGGAGCCTGGTGACGTTTTGGCATCACAGCGAACGGCTGGTGGAGCGCCGGCTCCACGACCCGGGCGACGACCTCACCAGCGAGCTGATCCGCCTTCGCGGTGGCGACGATTCGGTCCTCTCGCTCGCCGAGATCACCAGCCTGGTCTTCGGGCTCCTTTTTGCCGGCCACGAGACGACCACCGCATTCCTCACCAACGCGGTGCGGCAACTGCTGGCCCGGGGCAGTTGGCCCGAGCTGGTCCGGAATCCGGCCGCGATTCCGGTGCTGGTGGAGGAACTCCTCCGGCTCGACACCTCGGTGATCGGGTGGCGGCGGCTGGCGATCCGCGACACCACGATCGGAGGCGTCCCGCTCCCTGCCGGTGCCCGGGTGCTGGTGCTCCTCGGCGCCGCCAACCATGACCCCGCTCGATTCCATGATCCGGGGGCTCTCGACCCCGGCCGGCCCAACCTCAAAGACCACCTCGCTTTCGGGTTCGGCATTCACTACTGCCTCGGCGCCGCCTTGGCTCGCCTCGAGGCCAAGGTGGTGCTCGAGTGCCTGGGGTCGCGGTTGCCGAACCTTCGCCTGGTGCCGGACCAGCGGCTCGAGTTCCACCCGAACGTCGCGTTTCGGGGGCCTCGCTCGCTCTTGGTGCGGTGGGACTAGCGGAGTGACCCGCTCGGCTCCATGGGATAGCGGACCACTCAGACGAGCCGGATCGGGGCGGACCGGTCGGTCTCTCGAAGTGGCGGGTCCCAACTCAGGCTCGTATTATCCGGCGATGCCCTCAACCCCCATGGACGCCTCCAACCACTCGACCGTCACCCGTCTCCTCCGCGCCGAGAGCACCGTGGCAAACATCACAAAGAGGTACCTCCCGCGATGAGAGCGCTGCCAGGTCTGGGGTTGGTCGTCTGGGTGCTCACCGGCACAGCGGTGCCCGTCAGCGCCGCCCAGGATCCGGCCCGTTCACCCGCGCGGTTGGTCACCGGCCGGATCATCGATGCCGGGTCGGGCAACCCCGTGGTCCGCGCGGTGGTGTCGCTGCCCGGCACGCTGGTCCAGACGACCACCGACGATCGTGGCGGCTTCTCGCTCCCCGGGAGCGCCCGCTCGGTGGTGATTCTGGTCGAGGCACTGGGTTTCCGTCCCAAGTCGGTCACCCTCACGGATACCGATCCTCACCGTGACATCGCGCTCGAGCCAGCGTGGACCCCCGAGCAGATCCGCGCACTCGCGTTGCAGCAGAACGACCCCGACTATCGACCTCGGGTCGAGCAGCCGGCGTACCCTCGGGGCCGAGGCCCCAGGGTCCTGATCGACGAGGGGCACCACAATGCCCATACCGCGACCGGCCGGTACCGGGCGTTCGCCTCCATTCTCGAGCAGGACGGGTTCGTGGTCGAGGCATCAGGCTCGGCGTTCACCCCCGAGCTCCTGAAAACAGCCGGCATCGTGGTGATCGCGACACCCATCGATGGCATGGACGACGGAACGGTCACCAACCGTTCCCCGTTCAAGGCGGCGGAAATCATCGCCCTGCGCCGGTGGGTCGATTCGGGCGGCGCGCTGTTGGTGATCTCCGACCACATGCCGGTGGCCGGGGCACTCGATCCCCTCCTCCGAGCGTTCGGAGTCGAGGGCGACAACGGTTACGTATTCGCCTTCGCCGCCGACCGGCTGGTGTCGCGGCCGATGGTGTTTCGTCGCCAAGATGGATCCCTGGGGGCGCATCCGATTACCGCCGGACGAACCGGCTCCGAACGGCTCGATTCGGTCGCGACGTTTACCGGGTTCGCCTTTCGCGCGCCGGCGCCGTTCGAGCCGCTCCTCCAGTTGCGCGATGACAGCTACTCAGTCCAAACGCCGAACTGGCTCGCGCCGGCGTTCGACAGCCCCCGGATCCCCGTAGGCGGGTGGTTCCAGGGTGCCGCCGCCCGAATCGGGCGAGGCCGGGTGGTGGTGAATGGGGAGGCGGCGATGTTCACGGCCCAGGTTCGGGGCGAGAATCGCCGGAAGAACGGACTCACCAGTCCGGAGGCCGGCCAGAACCTCCAGTTTCTGCTCAACATCATGCACTGGCTGAGCGGCCTGCTGGATCCTGTCTGAAAATGGGAGGCTGGTGATCCGATGCGACTTGTCTGCCTCATCCTCGCCTCGCTGGTATCCTACGCAGTGCCCGTGGTGGGGCAGGATACCGACCAGCGGGCTGCCCTCTACGAGCGCATGTACGGCGTGGGCACCATGGTTCAGGGGGGCGCCCTCTCTCCTCGCTGGCTGGCGGACGGGTCCAGCTTCTGGTATGTCGACAGCGCCCCCGCCCGCACGGTGATCCGGAGGATGGACCCGCGGTCCAACTCGGTGACGTCGTTCTTCGACGTGGAGAGGTTGCGCTCCTCGCTGGCCGGGGTGCTCGGCTATCCGCCACCGTACCAAGGGCTGCCCTTCACCACCTTTACGCTGGAACCGGGCGGACGCGGTGCCCGGTTCTCGGTGGACGGGCGCTCGTTCGTGGTCGACCTCGATACCTATCGGGTCACGGCGGCGGCGGCGCGAACCGCGGCCGAGACCGACCGCAACACGGCGCGACTGGTCCGAGCCGGGCCACCGACGACCTCTGGCGACCTGTTCGAGCTCCGGGCTCCGACCGGCAAGTGGTTCCTGACCGAGCAGTCGCACGACCTCTGGCTTCGGTCCACCGAGGACGGGCGCCACGAACGACTCACGGCCGATGGCACGGAGGAGCACGCCTGGGACATGCGGGGCGCCCGCTGGTCGCCGGACGGACTTCGGGTCGCCGCCCTCAAGGTAGATACCCGTGGACTGGCCCGGCTTCCGGTGGTGCACTGGCTCAAGACCGTCGAGGAGGTGGAGTGGTTCCCCTTCACGAAGACGGGCGGTCGGCTTCCCAGGCCGACCGTTCAAATCGTGGATGTCGTCTCCAAACGCGCGCTCCCGATCGACCTTGGCGCCGAGCCCGAGCCGTATCTCCACCTGGTCGGCTGGACCGCCGATAGCAAGACCCTGGTGATGCTCGCGCTCGACCGGGAGTACCAGCGGCTCCGAGTGCTGGCCGTCGATGGCGCCACCGGAGCGGTTCGCACCGTCGTGACGGAGCAGAGTCCCACCTTCATCCGCGGGCTGGACCGCTTCCCGGGATGGCAGGACCTGGTCACGCTCGTTGGCGACGGAACCCGGCTGCTCTTTCTGTCGGAGCGTGATGGCTGGACCCACGTCTACCTGTATGGGCTCGATGGCAGCCTCATCCGCCGCCTCACCTCTGGAGCGTGGCCGGTCGTCGGGATTGCGGCCGTCGACCCGGCCCGCGGCTGGGTGTACTTCAACGGGCACGCGGAGCGGCGACGGTACGACACGCACCTGTACCGGGTCAACATGGACGGAACCCGCTTCGCGCGGTTGACCGAGGCGGACGGGATGCATGCCGCGGTGTTCTCTCCGTCGCTGGACTATTTCCTCGACACCCATTCAACCGTCTCCCGGCCACCAACGGTCGAGTTGCGCTCGGCCGGAGGATCGCTCGTGCGAACGCTCGCGACGGCGACGATCGCCGAGCTCGAAGCCCTGGGCTGGGCGGCGCCCGAAGAGGCCGTGGTGAAAGCCGCCGACGACACCACGGAGCTGCATGGGGTGTTGTACAAGCCGCTCGGGTTCGACCCGGCCCGGAAGTACCCGGTGATCGAGTACATCTATGGCGGACCGCAGGGCGTGATCACGCCCCGCACGTTCACCGCGGGGAGCTGGCAGCAGGCGCTGGCGTCACTGGGGTTCGTCGTCTGGGTAGTCGACGGACGTGGTACACCGGAGCGTGGCAAGACATTCCAGGACTATGGTTATCGCCGGTTCGGACAGCACCAGATTCCGGAGCACGTCGCGGCCCTCCGCCACGCGGCCGCGTCGAGGCCGTACATGGACCTGACCCGGACCGGCATCTTCGGGTGGTCGTGGGGCGGGTACATGACGATCCGGGCGTTGCTGACGGCACCCGAGGTCTACCAGGTTGGAGCCGCGCTGATGCCGGTCGTCGACCTGGATGATCATGCCGCCACCGCGCTGGAGGGGTACATGGGTCTACCGGTGCGCAACCCGGACGGATACGCCGCCGGGTCCAGCCTGCCTCTGGTCGGCAACCTTCGAGGCAGGCTGATGCTGATGCACGGGACCAGCGATATGAATGCGACCTTCTCGGCGACGATGAAGATGGTCGAGGCGCTCACTCGGGCGGGCAAACCATACGACCTGGTGGTGGTACCAGAGATGCATCACACCATCGCCGGCCCCTCGCGCCAGTACTGGATGATGAGGATGTGGCGCTTCTTCGCTGAAAACCTGCGCTGATGTCGAAACGGTAGTCGGCCGAATGTTTGCACGGAGGGATCCACGATGAAAACGGCGTCGCGGTTGTGTGAGATATCCTGGCTGCTCCTGTTGAGCGCTTGCGGCGCCAACCCGGCAATCGACCGCACTTCCCCCGCCGCCTGGCCCGAGGATGTCCGGAAGGCACTCTGGGAGCGAAACCGGACGTTCGGCGCGCCCCAGCCGGAGGTACAGGCAAGCCGGGCGATGGTTGCGGCCACGAGCGAGCCCGTCGCGGTACACGCGGGTGTGGAGGTGCTTCGGCAGGGAGGCACGGCCATCGACGCCCTCATTGCCACCTCACTGGCCCAGATCACCCTGGAGACAGGATCCGGCGTGTCGTTCGCCGGCCAGATGACCCTGCTCTACTACGAGGCCGCAACCGGGACGGTGCACGGTATCGATGGGTCCTTCGATATCCCGAGGGGCGAGACCGACCCGATGTCGATCCCGTCGGGGGACTCGCTGAGCGGACGCGCCATCCTGGTTCCGGGTCTGATGGGGGCGTTCGACGCGGCCAATCGTCGGTTCGGACGACTGTCGTTCGCGAAGCTGCTCGCGCCGGCGGTGTACTTCGCCGAGCACGGAATTCCCGTCGATTCCCGGCTCGTGCGTCGGCTCCGAAGTCGGGCGGAACGCCTGGATCGCCTGCCTTCGACCCGTCGGGTATTCAGCCGACCGGGCGGCGGGTTGCTGGAGGAAGGCGATACCCTGCGCCAACCGGAGTTGGCTGCGACGCTGCGTCAGGTGGCCGAGCAAGGCGTTGCCTACATGTATCGGGGCGCCTGGGCAGCAGCCCTGGTCGATACCGTACGCGCCTATGGTGGCAAGCTCGCCATCGAGGACCTCCGCGACTACCAACCCGTTTGGGCAACCCCGGTCGAAACCACCTTCCGCGACAAGTACCGGATCGTGGTGCCCGGTCACCCGAGCTTCGGTGGGGTCAGCATGGCCGAGGCCTTCAACCTGCTCGAGTTGGCGGACCTGCCCCGGGTGGGTCACTACCGGGATTCGCCCGCCGCGCTGGCGACTCTATTCGCGGTATCCCAGGTCGGTGAGTTCGTGGGCCAGCCGATGGCGGGCGCGGCGGTTTCGCCCGGCGTGCTCGCGAAGCATTTCCCCGGCGTGGACTTGTCGCCCGCTGCCCGGATCACCAAGGACCATGCCCGGATGCTGTGGTCGCGGATGACGGGCCCCGACTGGGGGGCATTCCACGCCGAGGCGATGAGCGACCGGATGAAAGGCGCCGAGCTGATCGAGAAGCTGCTGAGCGGGTGGGGTCGCCGCCGACCTCAGCATACGGCGGGGGTCGTTGCCATCGACGACGCGGGGAACGTGGCGACGGTGATGCACTCGATCAATTCGTCGGTCTGGGGAACGGGTCTGATGGTCGGGGGCATCACGCTGCCCGACGCCGGCGGGTTCCAACAACACCTCATGGCGAGCGTGGGGCCCGGGGCCAAGCTTCCCGAGCCGGACAATCCTCTCATCGTGCTCTACGAGGGGAAGCCGATCCTGGCGACGAGTTGCGTGGGCGCCGGCCTGCACGAGGTCACCATCCAGGGCGTTCTGGACGTCCTCGATTTCGGGATGACGCCCGCCCAGGCGGCTTTGATGCCCGCGGTGCGCAAGAACTGGCCGCTGGGCGTCCCCCTCCGGATCCCGTCCGGCGGGGACGGGTTCCCGGACTCCACCCTGCGGGGGGCCCAGCGGCTGGGGATCGAGTTGGAGATCGTCACGGCAGGGTCGGGCACCTCCCCGGCAGGCTACTGGGTCGCGATCGCGATCGATCCGATGACACGAGCGCTCCGGTCCGGTCTCACCCGCGGCATCAATGGCGCGGCGGAGGGCTATTGAAGGTCTTAGTCCCACCGCGGTCGCCCAACTGGCGGATGTCATTTCGCCGATTCGGGGATCGCGACCGCCTTTCGCCCGTCGAGGTCAAAAGCGGCCGCACGCCTGGCTGGCGTGGTGCCCGGGACGCCGCTTCTCGGCCTCAACCGACGCGCTGACCCGCGGGCCTGAGCGAGGTCCCTTCGTCGATGTTCCAGTCCATGCTGCGGTTCGAACTCCGCTACCAACTGACCCGGCCAGTCACCTGGTTCTACCTGATCGTGTTCATCGCCCAGGGGCTCATCTTCATGGGCTCGGCCGGGGTCGCGCTCGCCGGCGGTGGGATGGGCCAGGTAGCCAGGAACGCACCTTGGGCCATCGGCGGCGCCATGCTGTTGATGGCCACCATCGACCAAGTCATCGTGACCGGCATCGTCGGCACCTCGATTCTCCGCGACTTCCAGTACAAGACCCACGAACTGGTCTTCACCACACCGATCACCAAAGGCGGCTATCTCGGCGGCCGATTCGCGGCCTCGTTCGTCGTGATGGTCCTCCTCCACCTCGGCATCCCGCTCGGGCTCGGGCTCGGGACGCTGCTGCCGTGGGTCGATCGGGCCGAGTTGCAGGCGTTTTCGCTGGCGCCATACCTGGTCCAGTATTTCCTGCTCGTCGTCCCGACCCTGTTCTTCGTTAGCGCGATTTTCTTCGCGGTCGGGGCCTTCACCCGGAGCCAATTCGCGATCTATGCCCAAGGCATCGTCCTGGTGCTGCTCTGGCTGATTGCCCGCCCGCTCCTGGCCAGCGTGGGGAACCAGCGACTGGGCGCGTTGATCGATCCGTTCGGGGTCCGGGCCTATGAGGTCCTGACCCGCTACTGGACCGCCGGCGAGAAGAGCGCCCAGATGATTCCGCTCTCCGGTGTGATGCTCGAGAACCGGCTGCTCTGGATCGCCGTTGGAGCCGGTTTGCTGGCCTTTACGTACGCGACGTTCCGATTCCGGAGCGCCCCCAGACTGGTGAGCCGGAAACAGGTCCCGCCGGCCGAGTCGTCCCGCCCGGTTGTGGCTGTCGCTCCGGCCCCGTCCCGGCACTTCGATGCGGCGGCTTGGCGCACTCAAGTGCTGAGCACCGCCCGGCTCTCCTTCCTGTCGACCTTCCGGGACGTCCCGTTCGTGGTCATCGCCGGCGCCGGGGTGTTGACCCTCCTGGCCACCGCCCTCAACGCCAACTCGCTCTACGGCGAGATCACGTGGCCGCTCACCTGGAACCTGCTCGACGGATTGCAGGGCGGGTTCAGCATCTTCTTCGTGCTGCTGATCACGCTCTACGCCGGGGAAGCCGTTTGGCGTGAACGTCAGATCAAGCTCCACTTGATTGCCGACGTGCTCCCATCTCGAACCAGCGTTCCCCTGGCCGGCAACTTTCTCGGCCTGATCGCGGTCGAGGCGGTGCTGATCCTCTTCTTGATGATGACGGGGATGGTGATCCAGACGGCTGCGGGGTACTACCGGTACGAGCCGGGCCTCTATCTGACCATGCTGTACGGCCTCTACCTCCCGACGATGATCCAGATCACGGCGCTCGCGTTCCTCGTCCACGTCGTGGTGAACCACAAGTACGCCGGCCACGCGGTCATGATCCTGCTCTGGGTCGGTCGGATGACGTTCGCGTCGTTCGGGATCGAGCACCGGATGCTGATCTACGGGGCCAATAGCCTCCAGTACTCCGACCTGAACGGATTCGGGCCGTATGTCCCAGAACTGGTGCTGACCAGTTTGTACTGGAGCGGGGTCGCGGTGCTGCTCGGAGTGGCGGCCCATGTGCTGTGGATCCGGGGGGCGGAAGATACCTGGCGGATTCGCCTGGCCGCCGGCCAGAGCCGCTGGAATCGCGCCACCATCGGCTACTCAGCGCTCGGGCTGGCACTCGCGGTCGGCGGCGGCGGTACCATCTTCTACAATACGAACATCCTCCATGGGTACCGGCCGGCTCCGGTCCGGCGTGAGGAGCAGGCCCGCTACGAGAGGCTCTTCCGCCCGCGGAATGACTTGGCCCCGCCGAGGATGGTGGCCGAGAATCTCCGAGTGGATCTCGAGCCGGAGCGGCGAGCCTTCGAGGTGGCGGGCACCTTCGTCTACGTGAATCGCGAGGCCCGCGCCATCGACTCGGTACTGATCACGATGTATCGGCAGGACGGACTCCGGATCGATTCCCTTGGGTGGGACCGCCCTGCCGCGGCGGTTCAAACCGATTCGGTGACCTGGACCCGGCTCGACCGGTTCACGACCCCGCTCGCACCGGGCGACACGGTCCGCCTCCGCTACCGGGCCCGGTTCGAAGCCCGCGGCTTTGCCAACAACGGGCCGGCCACGGCCATCACCGCGAACGGGACGTTCCTGCGGCGGAGCTGGTTCCCGGCGTTAGGCTATCAGGCGGCTCTCGAAGCAAACGACCCCGACGAGCGCCGGAAGGCCGGCCTTCCGCCCGCCTCTCCGATGCGGTCGCCCGAGGACACCGCCGCCCTCCGCACCGCGTACTTCCTGGGCCGCGACGCCGACTGGATCGACTTCCGGGCCACGGTGAGCACCGCCCCCGATCAGATCGCGGTGGCCCCCGGCGTGCTGGTCCGGGAGTACCAGGAGAACGGGCGCCGGGTGTTCGAATACGCCTCGCCCCGGCCGATGGCCAACGACTTCTCGATTCTCTCGGCTCGCTACGCGGTGCAGCGGGGCGAGCAAGACGGCGTCCGGCTCGAGATCCTCCATCATCCAGGCCATGAATTCAACACCGCGGCCATGATGGCCGCCACGAAAGCCGCCCTCGCGTACTATGGCCGGAGCTTCGGACCGTATCCGTTCAAGGAGCTTCGGATCGCCGAGTTCCCGCGGTACGGGCAGTTCGCCCTCGGCCAACCGGGCCTGATTCCGTTCTCCGAAAGCGCCGGATTCGTATTCCGCCCGGCGGCGGCAAACGACAACATCGACCTGGCTTTCTACATCACCGCCCACGAGATCGGGCACCAGTGGTGGGGCCAACAAGTGGCGGGCGCCAACGTTCGCGGCACCCGGTGGCTTTCCGAGGGCCTGGCCAACTACTCGGCCTTGGCGCTGATGGAGGTTGAGGGCGGCATCGCGGCCGCGCGGAAGTTCCTCGCCTACGAACTCGACCGGTATCTCTACGGGCGGAGTTCCGAGAAGGGCCGCGAACTTCCGCTCGCATTGGTGGAGGATCAACCGTACGTCCAGTACAACAAAGGGTCTTTGGCCCTCTACGCCTTCAAGGACTTGATCGGCGCCGAGGCGATGAACCAGGCTTTGGCGGGCTTCGTGGCGGCGTACGGATTCAACGGCCCGCCCTATCCGACCAGCCGCGACTTGATTCGCCACCTGACCGCGGTGACGCCCGACTCGCTTCGGTACGCCATCAATGACTTGTTCGAGACGATTACGCTGTGGGATCTCCGCACCGACCAGGCCACCTGGGTACGACTTGCCGATGGGAAGTACGAAGTGACCATCCGGGGCACTGCGCGGAAGTTCCGGGTCGATAGCCTCGGCCGACAGGCCGAGGTTCCGCTGGCGGACTTGGTGGACGTCGGAGTGTTCGGAGCCGGCGTCGGTGGCACGTTAGGTGAGCCGCTCTTTGCTTCGAAGGTGTGGATTCGGGCCGGGAATCCGGTCGTGACTGTGATCGTAGACCGGCCGCCCGCCCAAGCGGGGATCGACCCCTTCAGCAAGCTGATCGACCGGGATCGTCGAGACAACGTGACCAAGGTACTCCCGGGGAGGGAACCGGATCGAAGCCGCTGGGGCCGAATGGTCCTGATGGATCGACTTGGGGTCCGAATCCTGCCTTCCGTGCCACCCTCGGCCCCGACATCTTCCATTCAATGCGAAAAACCTTCGTGGGCATCGCGCTCGTCACCTTGCTGGTGGTGGCGGGCATCGCTTCGTTCTGGCCCGGCGTGCTCTGGTCCCTCGTCGTCATCGGGCCGCTGATTGTCCTCGGCGTCATCGACATGGCCCAAACCCGCCAAGCGGTCCGGCGGAACTTCCCGGTGATCGGCCACGGCCGCTACCTCCTCGAAAAGATCCGGCCCGAGATCAACCAGTACTTCGTCGAGTCCAACAACGACGGCAAACCGTTCAGCCGGAACGACCGGTCGGTGGTGTACCAACGGGCGAAAGGGGAACTCGACACCCTGCCCTTCGGCACCCAACGCGACGTCTACGCAGCCGGGTACGAGTGGATCAACCACTCGCTGGTGCCGACCACCCCCGACCACACCTCGGAGCGGGTCCTGGTCGGCGGACCCGGCTGTAGAGCCCCGTACTCCGCGTCAGTCTTCAACGTCTCGGCGATGAGCTATGGGTCGCTCAGCACCAATGCGGTACTGGCGCTCAATACCGGCGCCAAGATGGGCGGCTTCGCCCACAACACCGGCGAGGGCGGCCTGAGCCCGTACCATCTCCGTCCCGGCGGCGACCTGATCTGGCAGATTGGAACCGGATACTTCAGCTGCCGCGACAAGCAGGGCCGGTTCAATCCGGAAGAATTCGCGAAACGGGCGGCGCTCCCGAACGTGAAGATGATCGAGGTTAAGCTCTCCCAGGGCGCCAAGCCCGGGCACGGCGGGATCCTCCCGGCGAAGAAGCTGACCCCGGAGATCGTCGAGATTCGGGGTGTCGAACCCGGAAAGGACGTCATCTCCCCTCCGGCCCATACGGCGTTCTCGACGCCGCTCGGCTTGATCGAATTCATCGAGCAACTCCGCGAGGCATCGGGCGGCAAGCCGGTTGGCTTCAAGCTCTGCGTCGGCAAGCGGCGGGAGTTTCTCGGCATCGTCAAGGCCATGCTCGAGACCGGCATCACTCCCGATTTCATTACGGTGGACGGCGGCGAAGGCGGTACCGGCGCGGCGCCGCTGGAGTTCTCCGATTCCGTGGGCACGCCGCTCAATGAAGGTCTCTCGTTCGTGCACAACGCCCTGATCGGCTCCGAGCTGCGGGACCGGATCCGAATCATCGCGTCGGCCAAGGTCAACACCGGTTTTCAAATCGCGACCAAAGTGGCCCTCGGCGCCGACATGTGCAACGCGGCCCGCGCCATGATGTTCGCGATCGGCTGCATCCAAGCCCTCCGCTGCAACAGCAACCACTGTCCCACCGGGGTGGCGACCCAGGATCCGGAACTGGTGGCCGGGCTCCATGTAGGCGATAAGTCGGCCCGGGTGGCCCGCTATCACAAAGAGACGGTCAAGAGTTTCTTCGAGGTCCTCGGTGCGGCGGGATTCACCCGGCCGTCTGACCTCAAACCCTGGTACATCATGCGGCGGGTGACGGCTACCGAGATTCGGAACTACAGCGAGATCTACCCGGCAATCGAACCGGGTTCGCTGCTGGCGTCCACGGTGACCGGGAGCTTGGCTCGTGCCTGGGATGCCGCCCGACCGGACCGTTTTTGAGAAGGCTCGACGACTGCACTGCAATGTTACCGGGTGTTTTCCATGACAGCGATCACCAAGCGGGCCTACACACTTTTTCAGACCGAGGCTTTCGACGTCGACTCCGCCGTGCTCGGCCGGCGCTATGAGATCTCGGTGGCGGTGCCCCTGAGCTATCACGCCACCAGCCGGAGCTATCCGGTCCTGGTGATCCTCGACGCGAATCTCTGTTTTGCCACCGCGGTGGAAGCGGCCCGGCTCCTCGCCCTGGGTGGGGAGGTCGAAGAACTGATTGTCGTCGGCGTCGGATCTCCCTGGACCGAAGGGCTCGACGCCTTCGGTAAGCGGCGGTTCCATGAATTCTCGCCGGCCAGCCGGTGGGACGTCGATGGGCCCTATGCGGCGATCACCAAGGCCGCGTTCGCGGCGGCCGGCGTCGACGCGCAGGCAATGGGCGGCGCCCCGCGATTCCTTCGTCTTCTCGCTGAGGAAGTCCTTCCGGTCATTGCGCGCGATTACCGGGCCGACCTGACGAGTCCGGGCCTGTTCGGCGATTCGGCCGGCGGAACGTTTGCGCTCTACGCGCTGCTCTCCGGAGCGTCTCCGTTCAAGAGGTACATTTGCGGTAGCCCGGCAACGGCGCAGTGCAACGATGAGCTCTACCGGATGGAGGAGCGATACGCCGCCGCCAACCAAGACCTCGATGCCGCGGTGTTCCTTGCTGCCGGTTCCGAGGAGATGGCAAGTCCGTTCCTCGAAGGTGGCGGCATCGCGAGCGGGGTATGCCGTTTCTCGGGCCTCTTCGCGTTCCGCCAGTATCCGAGCCTTCGGGTGACCAGCCATTTCTTCACCGACGAGGGACATGTTTCGGTCGTCCCGGCCATCATCAGCCGTGGAATTCGAACCCTGTGGACGACCGGCAAGCGATACGGTGAAATGCCCAAGCCGGTGGGGAGCCTACGGCCTGCCACCTGAAACCCTGATCGAGACCCCGCCGTAGGCCGGGTATCCATGGATACTCTGCTTCGAGATTTCAAGCTCGCCATCCGGAGCCTCCGGCACCACAAAGGCCTCGTGCTCGTGGCCTCGGTGTCGCTCGCGCTGGGCATCGCGGTCAACGTCACGATCTTCTCCGCGGTCAACACTCTGGTCTGGACGCCGCTCGCCTACCCGGAGCCCGATCGCTTGGTCCATGTCTGGCAGAACAGCCGGGAGCGCGGATGGGACCAGAGTTCGGTGTCGCTCCCGAACTTCCAGGATTGGCGGACCCAAAGCCGCTCGATGAAGCTCGCGGCCTATACGTCATTCTCGTTCAATCTCTCGACCGGCGGCGAGCCCGAGCGGATCGACGGGATCCGGGCTTCCGGGGTCCTCCTTCCGTTGCTGGGCGCATCCTATACGTTAGGCAGCGGGTTCGCGGCGGACGACGAGGCCCCCGGCGGCCCGGCCGCGGTGGTCTTGACCCATCGGATCTGGCTCCGACGGTTCGACGCCGATTCGTCTCTCCTTGGCCGGGCGATCCTGCTCGACGGCGAGCCCCACACCGTACTTGGCGTGTTGAGCCCGACCTTTCGGTTCGACCTTGAGCCCGGCACCGATTTGATTGCGCCGTTGGTCGCCAGCGCCGCCTCGGGCCGGGGCAACAGCTTCCTTCGCGTCCTCGGACGGCTGGCCCCAGGCGCCACGACCGGAAGCGCCAACGCCGAAATCAGCCAGATCGCCACCCGGCTGGCCCGCGAGTACCCCGTCGAGAACGCCACCCTTGGGGCCTATGCGATACCCTTGATCGAGGAGGTCGTTGAAGAGCAGCCTCGGCAGGCCGCCATGATCTGCTTGGTGGCGGTCGCGTTCGTCCTGCTGATCGCCTGTGCCAACGTCGCCAACTTGCTTCTGGCGCGCGCCACCGGGCGCGACCGCGAATTGGCCGTTCGGGCGGCCATTGGAGCGAACCGCGGCCGGCTGATCCGGGAAATGCTCACCGAGAGCATGGTGCTCGCCGGGTTCGGCGGAGCCGGCGGGCTCGCACTGTCGTTCGTCGGCGTCGGCTGGTTCCGCTCGATCGTTCCGGCCGACTTTCCCCGGCTCGACCTGCTGGGGATGGACTGGGAAGCGTTCAGCTACGCGGCCGTCATCACCGTGCTCACCGGCTTGATCTTCGGGATCGCTCCGGCCCTCCGCTCCAGCCGCCCCGACCTGGTGACCTCGCTTCGGGACGGGGGCCGGGCCATGACGGGACTCCGTCACGGGAAGCTGTTGGCGGTGCTGACCGGCGCCGAAGTAGCCCTGGCTCTCGTGCTCCTGATCTCGGCTGGGTTGCTGATCAAGGGCTCCCGCGGTCTCTCGGCGGTCGACCCCGGGTTCGAACCAACCAACGCCCTGTCGTTTCGAACCTCGCTTTCGGAACGAGAGTACCCCGACAGCGGGAGCGTGCTCCGGTTCCAAGACCAGCTGCTCGAACGGCTCGGGGGCCTCGACGGCGTAACCGCCGCCGGCGCCGGCAGCCAGCTTCCGCTGACGGGAGGTTCCGGAACCACCTACCTCGTTGAGGGGGAACCGGAGCCCGAGGTCGGGAGGAAGCCGGTGGCCCAGTGGCGGGCGATCACGCCGTCGTACCTCCCCGCCATCGGAATCCGGCTCCGCCAAGGCCGGGACATCCTCGCCACCGATCGGGCTGGAACGCCGCTGGTGGTGCTCGTCAACGAGGCGATGGCCAAACGGCACTGGGCCGGTATCAACCCGATCGGCCGGCGGATCAAGACCGGCGAAACTTGGCGGGAGATCGTTGGCGTCGTCCAAGACACCCGCGAATTCGGGCTCGACGATGAAGCCCCACCCACGATGTTCCTGCCCGCGGGTCAGGGCAACTACCGCCGGATGAGCTACGTCCTCCGCACCACTCGCGACCCAACGACGTTCAGCGGGCCGGTCCGAGACGCGGTGAAAGCCCTGGCGCCAAACCAACCGGTGTACCAACTCCAATCGCTCGAGGCCCACCTGGCCGGGTCAGTCCGGCAGCAACAGATCATGCCGAACCTGCTGAGCGTCTTCGGCGTCCTGGCTCTGCTCCTGGCGGTGATCGGGGTGTATGGCGTGATGTCGTATGCGGTCGCCCAGCGAACCCAGGAGATCGGAATCCGGAGAACGTTAGGCGCCAACCGGAGTGCCATCATCAGAATGGTCGTGTGGCACGCGATGAAAGTCTGCGGCGCCGGGGCGGTCGTGGGGCTGGTCCTGGCTTCGCTGGTCACCCGAACCCTTGCCACCTTCTTGATCGGCGTGAGCCCGTTCGACCCCGGGGTGTTCGCGGGGGTGACCTTCGCCCTGCTCGGCGCCGCCTTGGTCGCCAGTCTGATCCCGGCTCGGCGCGCCGCCGGTATCGAGTTCCGGGGGTAGGGTCGGCCCTCAGGGTGTCGTCGGCGCCCCGGCCGCCGCGGCGGCGGCGACCGCCAGCTCGGCGCGTTGTCGGATGTAGTGGCGCAGGTCGTCGAGGCGCTGGTCGGAAAACTCGGAAAACTGAGGCATCCCTTTGGCCCGTCGGGTCCCGTCCCGGAGTGCATTGGCGAACCCGCTCGCCGAGAGCACCACGGCCGAGGCCCGGAGGTCGGGGGCCATCCCCGCGGACACGGCCTCCCCTCCATGGCAGAAACCGCACCGGCCGGAGTAGACGACCGCGCCGCGATCCGCCGCCGCGACATCGACCGGGAAGTCCTTGGCGCCGATCGGGGTCGGGACCACCGGAGGCGACGATGGCGGCAGGGCCGCCTTGCCCTCGAGCGAAAAAGCGATGAGCCGCCGGGTCTGGGCGCCGTACGCCCACCCATGGGCCGCCAGGCCCGGCCCGCCTAACGCCGCCCCAGCCCCGCCCCAGCCGACCAAGAGCGCGACATACTGCCGGCCGTTCACCGCATAGGTGACCGGCGGCGCCGAGATCCCGAGCCCAAGGTCGGCCTTCCAGAGCTCTTGGCCGGTGCCGGCTTGGTACGCGACCAGGTGGCCGTCGGCCCGACCTTGAAAGACCAAGTTGCCGGCGGAGGTCATCGTCCCGGGATTCCAGGGGCCCGGCAGGACCACCTCCCAGACCCGCTGCTTCTTGACCGGATCCCACGCTTGCAGGGTACCGACGACCCCGTCGGACCGGGCCGGCAACGGGCTCGGCCAGGCGACGCCGATCCCCTCGGTCGGAAGGTCGCCGCGCCAATCGGGCGAGCGCCATTTGGCGAGGTCGATGCCGGTATCCGCGAACTGGGCGGCGACGTGCATGGTCGGGATGTACACCAGGCCGGTCCCGGGATTGTAGGACATGGCGTGCCAACTGTGGGCCCCGAAGGGCGAGGGAAAGATGGTCGCCAGCCCGTCCTCATATCGCGAGCCTGGTATTTCCACCGGCCGGCCGGTGGCGAGATCCACCTTCGACGCCCAGTTCACTTCGGCGAAGGGCTCCGCGGAGAGGAGCTTGCCGGTATTGCGGTCGAGGAGGTAAAAGAAACCGTTCTTCGGG
>SXGU01277720.1_pt1 | contig 27318 bp, 17 predicted proteins | sample 3174531 | NCBI WGS metagenome assembly SXGU01 (sample SAMN11356863, study PRJNA531348) | freshwater metagenome | isolation source: freshwater sample F1-140 | place: China: Fuxian Lake, Yuxi | collected 2017-12-25 | reverse complement strand
CCTTTCTGACGCTCGCCAAAACGATCTGGCTCTCACCCGTCCCGCGCGCCCTCCCCATCCCCGCGTGACAACCACCAAACTACGCGCACATCAACGAGCTTGGTAAACACGTTCATCCAGATTGGCGGAACCACAGACCATAGGATGAACAAGCCGCGCAATTTGTCTTTGACATTTGGGATGAACATCAGCATGCCGCATGTGACAATCATGGTGACAGCCCCAATGCCAGCAAGACTTACTACTAACCATTTCTTCCATGGCTTTTCGTAGGTGGGAAATACCCACCGGTATTTCTCAAAAAACGTCGGGCTGGATGATTCACCATTTTTTGGAGCAAGAGCCGTCTGGACAGGCGGCATCACCCGATGGGTGATCTCTAAGGCGAGCCGAACGATCTCAATTTGTGACTGCTGCAAATCTAACAACCGATTCTGTGCGTGGATTGCGGCCTCAAATTCTTTGGTAAGAGTGTCGCTCTGATTCCGAAATTCGGTGAGTCTGGACTCGTTCTGCTGAACCGTCAGTGCAAGTTCCGAAGATTGTCTTTCTAGCTGTGCGAGTTGCTCGTTGATTGCCTCAGTATCACCGTTGGCGGTCAATAGAGCCTTGAGCTTCGTGAAGTCAGGTGGAGCCATAGTTGCGACACCATTTCGAGCGAGGATACGGTGCTATTGAAGGCGAACGTTCAAGGTAACTTGCCCGCCGGAGAAGACTATGAGTAACGAACACGCGCCTTCGGCGGGTCAAGTTGACCGACTTGTTGGGCCGGGATTTCGCGTGCAGCGGTCCATGTGCGCGACGTGCATTTTCCGGCCTGAGTCACCGTTGGAGTTGGAGCGGCTGCTGAAAGACATTTCCGATCCGCATGGTGGCTTTCGAGGCCATCGGATTTGTCATCATTCGGTCGATGCGTGTTGCGCTGGGTTTTGGGTGCGGCACAAGAACGAGTTCCCGATGGGACAGATTGCACAGCGATTGAACATGGTCTCGATTGTTGAAGACGATGTTTTGAAGTGAGGCCCAACGTCCAAGGTAAGCCGGGCGGCGGCCAAGAAGCGCGGAAGACAGAACACGGGTGATCCGCCGCTCGGCTTGACCGACTTGTTGGGCGATTGTTCGGTTGCGGTTCCATTTACCTTTCGGACGCCGGAGAACTTTCATTTCGCCGACTGACGATCAGACGGCAGTTGTTTGGTGTTGTTTCGTAATCGAACGGCCGAACACCTCAAATCGCCAAACACGACGGCATGCGGCTGTTGGGTGGAGCGATATGTTCGGCTTCATGGTAGCGACATGACCTTCAGTTTCTGGTCATCTGCCAAGAATGGTGTACTGTGGACTGCCGAATCCAAGGTGGCCTTCAAAACTTGGCCGTGTGCGGAGACAAGTATGCCCAGGACGTAAACAGGTATGCCAACGATCAAGCCGAGTAGCACCGCTCCAAAGATTATGCCGAGTCGCAGTGCTCCAATGCCCGCCTCCATATTGAACGGATCGTTGAGCGCGCTCGCAATTCCTACCAACACCACCAAACTTGCAAGCACAATTCCAATTACTTTCACCGTACCTCCGATGGCGGTAGTAGTACGTGCGACAAGGTAAGCATCCCGGTAGCGGTTCATCACTGACCGGGCCACTGAGTCAGAACGGCCAACGCCGGAAATTGATGAATCTGCTGGCAGAGAAGCCGAAAGAATTTCAGCATCCGTGAAAGTTGCCCCGATCTCCGTCCACGCAATTCGCTGCTTTAACGTGTCATAAGTCTCTCCCGTGCCTGCTTCCAGAAACTCGTCGCTACGAGTTAGCGTACCGGCTCGTAACTGCGCGCATATCTCCTCTGCGGACCAGGGGCCGAAGAAACCAGGCTTTCCTTCGATTTTTGTGTAATAGCTCATATTGGTCCGAGAGAGCATCAATTCGCCGAACGACAATCAGACGGAGTTGTGATTGCGGTTCATTGCTCCGGCATTGAATGACGAGCGGCGATCAACCACGCGACAGACTTCATGCCGGAGTCGTGATTTGCGGTTCATTGTTTCGCGATCATGGGCCAAGCGACTTCAATTCGCCGGACGATGATCAGCGGGGATTGTGTTTTGCTTCCGACGCTTCAGGAACCAGTCATACGCGGACGAACGCTTCACCGACAATCATTCGCGAGCGAGCGCGGACAACGCATCGGATGGTGACAACGTATCGAGCGCGCGGAAGACTTGCGGTTCATTGCGGTTTGCGGTTGATCGCCCAACAGCTTTATTGAGCAGCGTGCAGCTTAACTCGGTTTCGTGCTGCCTGCTGCTCAGTCTTGTGGACGAGCAGAATGCCGACGGAAATGCAGTTCGTCAATCAAAATCCGTTGAGAAAAATTCAGATCGCGATACCGTGTTAAGCAGCGTGCAGCTTAACTCCGTTATCCCCGCACGCTGCCTAACTCTGTTATTCCCACAGCTTGGAGGCGAGCAAAATGGCAGGCGTGACCCAAGAGAGGCGTTCGGATGGCGGGCCGACTTGCGAAACTTCGCAGTCTCCATTGGAGAGGGCGAGGCAAGTCGCGGCGACAATGTGCCGTCAGACCAAGGAAGCGCATTGGCTGGGGGTGCGGATGGAGAACTTTTTCCGCGCCCATCAACGGCAGATGGAAAGCGTGACGGTGGCGGATGTCTGCAACTACCTGGAAGGGCTGATGCGTAAGGGGCAGGTCGAATGGCAGATCAAACAAACGCTGGACGCGATTGGATTGCTGATGCGATACGGATACCAGCGCGAAGATTTGATGATCCCGGCTCTGCGTGAAGCTTGGGGACGGCGGTTGAACCAGCGCGTGGGAATTGCCGTGCCGGTCATCAACTCGACAGCGACCGGGGGCGTCGCCGCCGTTTCGGAGCGATTACGGCGAGTGTTGCGAGTGGCTCATTACGCACTGAGGACCGAGAAATCGTACACGCAATGGTGGGAGCGGTTTGAGAAGTTTGTCGGCGACCGTCCTGAAGCGGAACTTGGCGCTGACGAAGTGCGGACCTTCTTGGAAGACCTCGCGGTTGAGCGGCGAGTTTCTGCCGCCACTCAGAAACAGGCACTCAACGCATTGGTGTTTGTCTTTGGACAAGTCCTGGGGCGACCTCTGGGAAATCTCGGGGACATGATTCTGGCCAAACCGAAACGCCGGTTGCCATGCGTGTTGACCGTTGATGAGGTGAGCCGTGTGTTAGCGGAACTCGACGGCGTGCCGTCGTTGATTGGGCAGTTGTTGTACGGTTCAGGTCTGCGATTGCTTGAGGCGCTGCGGCTGCGAGTCAAGGATGTTGAATTTGACAGCGGGCAGATCATTGTGCGGGATGGCAAAGGGGAAAAGGATCGCGTCACGGTTTTGCCGGAGACGATTCGCGAGCCGTTGTTGGAGCACCTGCGGGGAGTGTGGCGGCTGCATCAACAGGACTTGAAAGCGGGAAGTGGTCGCGTGCAGTTGCCGTACGCCCTGGCGGTGAAATATCCGAATGCGGGCCGTGAGTGGTGTTGGCAATTTGTGTTTCCTGCGGGAGGACTCTCGAAAGACCCTCGCAGTGGTGCGATCCGCCGGCACCATCTTCACGAGACGACGATGCAACGGGCGATGAATGAAGCGGTCAGACGTTCTGAAGTGGCGAAGCCGGCGAGTAGCCATACCATGCGACACAGCTTTGCGACGCACTTGCTGGAATCGGACCACGACATTCGCACGGTGCAGGAACTCTTGGGACACAGCGATGTGGCGACGACGATGATTTACACCCACGTCATGAACCGACCGGGCCTCGGCGTGCGAAGTCCGTTGGATGCCAGGTTGCGTGTCTCTCGCAAGCCGCGGTAGACACTCCAGAACGCACGACGCACTTTGCGATTTCGAGTCGTATCCAGAAGCGTCAGCGAGGGCGGACGATTCAACCGATACCAAATTCTCGCGTTTTGAAGCGCGTGCCCTCGCTGACTCTTCGGGTTACAAACGGCGCAGCTTCATAGATTGGCCTGTCCTGCCCAGCCTTGGTGGCGGTCACTGATCCGTCACTTGGAGTCCAGGCTGAATGCACCGTCCCAATCGGCGGGTAGCGTGTTGTTGGACTTCGCCATGTGCGCGAGCAGAAACAGCTTCGCTCCATCGTCGTCGGGGACCGCTTCGAGCCGTTCCAAACCTTCGTTCCAGCGGCCGGCGATAATTGCTTCCAGAGCGGCTTCGTAATTCAGCCGCACTGTTTCTGTGACTTTATCACCTTCGGTCTCCGGGGGTAGCAATTCGTGGATCAACAGCGGCGTGTCCATACCCTTGGGTCTGATGCGAGCCAAGCGGCGGCAACGACCTTGTTCCGGCGGCATCAGGCGGCGGACAAAGTTGGCGGTCGTTTCATCAATGCAGATGCCGACGCCGAACTGCCGCGTCATCCCCTCGATGCGCGAGCCTTGATTCACCACCGGTCCGAACACGCCAATCTTCGCTTGCTGCGACGTGCCGATTTGTCCGGCAATCGCTCGGCCGTGGGCGATCCCCACACCGCACGAAAACCCTTCGAGCAATCCTTGCTCTTCGGGTGGCAAGTTGAAGAGGTCCATGATCGCCAGCGCCGCATGGCAGGCGGACATCGGGCCATCGGGCAACGCGGCCGGCCAGCCCCAGAATCCCAGCGCGGCATCACCTTGGAAATCGGCGATCGAACCATCGAAGGCCAGAATGCCACCGGTCATCGCGGACAGCGCCGCCTTCACGCATTCCAGCAACTTGTGCAAGTCGTCCTTCAATTGCTCCGACTTCCGCGAGAACCCGCGCACGTCGCAGAACAGCACAGTGATCTCTCGTTCGGACGGGACCAGGATGTCGGCGGCTCCACCTTTCTTGGTGAGATTCGCGATCACTTTCGGCGAAAAGAACGCGGACAATTGCGTCGTCTGTTCTTGCAGTGTGCGGACCGTATGGATCGAGCCAATCAACTGCGCGACCAATTGCGTGAATCGCAAATTCCCCTTGAGTGAGTCTTCCGTGACAAAGTCATTGCCATCACGCCCCCCCAACCCAGACACATACAAGCACCAGCCCACGCAGGACTCGGCGGTGATCGGCGAACAAAACGCCCACCCCAGCGCACTGGCCATGGTGAACTGGCTACCCCCTGCTTCGCCGACGATGTGCATTACGCTTTCGCCACGACGCAGCGACTTGCGCAGCAACCGCCGGCTGGGCATGAAGCGGCCATCGGAACTGTCGCGCGTCTGAACTCGCATCACCTTTGGCTTGGGGATTTCCGCATCGGGATTGTCGTGACGACGCATTTCGAGGACATCAGATTCCTCGAACATCGCGACCGCGACGGCGACCGCCGGTGGAATCGCTTCCAACAACATCCCGCACAACATGAGCGCCAAGTCGATGTCGGTCTTCGATCCAGAGATCAATTTCGGCAAGGTTGACAGCACTTCCATTTGCCGTCCTGTGTCGCCGAACGATACCTGACTGAGATCGTTGTCGTGATAGGAATGCTCTTCGACGACGTCTTCCGTATCCTGTGTGTCGAATTCTGGTGGGGGTGGTTCGGGCTCCACCATGAATTCACCGCGTGCGGTCGGCTGCGGCATCCGAATGATCGGCTCGGGATCCCCCTGCATGGTTTGAGTGACGAAGTTCGCCTTCGAAATGTACTCGACAGCGATGTAAAACCTTGATTGGCCGATCTCGAAAACTTCCGAATGGCCCACCAAGACCTCGCGCAGAAGTTCCCCACGCAACTTGATCGGGTTCGAGGCGGTTGGCAAACAGGTGACTAAAAGTTTTCCATCCTGCAAGCACAGATCGGCGTGCTCGCGCGAGATCGAACGGTCCCACTCAACCGCCCAGCCACTGGCCGGAGCACGTCCTAACCGCACCACTTGCCCTTCGACCAATCGCTGTCGAAACGTCTGGCCGGCCGGGCCTTGCACGATCAATTCCGCGATGCCTCGGTTCGGTTCCGCCATGACATTCATTCCTTGAGAGCAACTTTGTCTCCGCTCGAACTGCACGCCCTCAACCTACGAACGATCGTCCGCTGCGACTTTCTTGTAATCCGCCGAAGTCGGCTTTTCGAGCCTGTGTCATTGCCGTCCTGGCAAGTTCCACGTCACTCCACATAGACGCTTTCGTTCAAGCTCATCAGTACCTGCGCGAAATCGGCAAAGGCCAACTCTTGAGGTTTTATCTGCCCGGCAGATTGATAACTCTCCGCCTGAGCTTTGAGGAACGCCGTCGTTTCGGCCAGCTCTGTCTCGGACGGCAAGCGGCCAGTCGTGGCCAAATAGCCTTGTCGAATTGCATCGGGGACAGACTTCTCGCCGGTCGCAGCCATGCGCCGACCGAACGAGGTTGCCCAGGCTCGGACATGCGGATTATTCAAGAAGTGCAACGCCTGCGGAGCGATTGTGGTGCTCGGCCGCTCGCCCACGCTGACGAGTGGTTCGGGGGAGTCGAAGAGTTGCATCATCGGCACCAGCCGGCTTCGCTTGACCATGAAGTAGATGCTCCGGCGCTTGTGCCCGTCGTCGAGCGTGCCGGGGCCGAACTGCGTCCGATCCAACTCACCGCTGACCGCCAGCATCGAATCACGGATGACCTCCGCTTCCAGCCGCCGCGGCGAGCGTCGCCAATGAAACTGATTCTGCGGATCGAGCTTCGACTTCGCGCCATCGAACGCCGATCCTTGCTGGTACACCGCACTCAGCATGATCAGCTTGTGCATCGGCTTGAGACGCCAAGCGGCACCGTTGGTGGGATTGAGTTGATTGCCGTCTGCCTTCGGCCCACTGCCTTCTGCTTTCAAAGTCGCCGCCAGCCAGTCGAGCAACTCCGGGTGCGTCGGCCGTTGCCCCATCGCTCCGAAATCGTTCGGCGTACCGACGATCCCGATGTGGAAATGATGCTGCCAGATGCGGTTCGCGATGACGCGCGCGAGCAGTTGGCCGGGGCCGTGCTGCGTGTCGGTGATCCAATTCGCCAGCGACCTGCGGCGAAACGATGTGGTGGCTCCTGCCGGCGCAGCTTCGATCCACTTCTTTTCGCGGTCGGGCGATTTCATCAGCACCTGCAAGAAGCCCTGCGGGGCGACGTCGACTTTCTGATTCGTGTCGCCCCGATGCAGAAAGTGTGACTGCTCGAAAAAGTCCGCCCCCTGCGTGTGATGCCGGATCGGCTTGACCCCTTCGCTGCACACCATGACTTTCGCGAGATTCGGTTTCGGCTCGATTGCCAAGTGTTCTTGGACGACCGCGTTGAGTTTCTTCCATTCGTCATCGCGTCCGCGATACCACGTCAGCAGTTTTTCAACTTCGCGCGGCGAACGTTTCTCGGCCGGCTTCTTGATCGCTGCGATGATGTCGCCGAATGTTGCGGCAGCGTCCAATGGCACGGCATCTTTCGCCGTCGCGACGCTCAACCGGACTCGGCCAAGGTTGTGCTTGCTGTTGCCGTTGAATGCCAGCGTGACCGTGATCGTCGTGCCACCGTCGAAGCCGATCGGCTTCTCGAAGTCGAACCGCGCCGCGTGATCCTTGCCGAACTGCGGATCGACCGCCCAACCAGTTTTCGGATCGCCATCAATCGTCAGCTTGACCGACAGGCTCGCGTTCTGATCGAACGTCGAAACGGGATTGAGCAATTTCAGGGGTTGGGGGTTAGGGGTTAGGGGTTGGGGGTTCAGCGCTGCAATCGTCACTTTGAAATCCGTCAAATCGAAGTTCGCATTGTCCGCACGCCCCGGTCCGTTCTTGACCATGCTCGGATGCGAGAGCGCTTCCAGTCGCAGCGCGGTCAGCCCAACCAAATCGGTGTTCGCGACGAGCGTGTAAGTGTCGAAGTCTGGATTCTTGCCGCTGGCGAGAATCGAACCGTCGTCCTGTTTCGTCAGCGTCGTGCCACCCGCAGACTTCATCTCAGCCACATCGAGAATCATCCACTGTCCCGATTCGCCGGTCTTGAGCACCTCGGCTCCGCTCGCCTTCTCCCACTCGGCGAATCGCGGCGGCAGTTTCGTTTTCTCAAACTCCGTCAGCGCGGCGGCGAGCGGCGCGTGCTTGGCATCGAACGCCGACTTTTCTTTTTTGTACTTCGCTGGATCGAGGTCCAAGTCGATCTCGCTGCGAACCGTTGTCGTGAACGACGACAGCATGCGGTAGTAGTCGGCCGTCGGAATCGGATCGAATTTGTGATCGTGGCAGCGAGCACATCCGACCGTCAGGCCGAGAAACGCGCTGCCCGTCGTCGCCGTCATGTCGTCGAGCGCGTCGTAGCGAGTCCGCTCGACTTCGTTCGCGGTGATCTGCGTCGGGAACACGCCGGCTCCGAGGAATCCCGTCGCCATCATCGCCAGCGGATTGCCCGGCTCGAATTCATCACCGGCGAGTTGCCACTTCACGAACTGATCAAACGGCATGTCGGCGTTGAGCGCCTTGATGACGAAGTCGCGATACCAGTACGCGAACGGCCGGTCGTAGTCCTGCTCGAAACCGTGGCTCTCGGCGAACCGAGCGACGTCGAGCCAGTACCGCCCCCAGCGCTCGCCGTACTGCGGCGAATCGAGCAGCTTGTCGAGCACCTTCTCGAACGCCTGCGGATCGGGATTGTTGACGAACGACTCAATGTCGGCCGGCTCCGGCGGCAGACCGATGAGATCGAAGTACGCTCGGCGGATCAGCGTCCGCCGATCGACGACCGGATTCGGCGACAAGCCTTTCTCGCTCAGCTTCGCGACAACGAAATTGTCGATCGGAGTGCGGACCCATTTCGCGGCCTCCGCGCTGACGGCCGGCGGCGCGACGACCTTCAGCGGCTGAAACGACCAAAACTCTCGAGCCTCTGGCGGCACCTCGCGGCGAATCCAGGCCTTCGGATCTTTGACCTCTTCCTTCAGCGGCTTGTCGTACGGCGCACCGAGATCAATCCACTTTGCGATCGCGGCGATGTGCAGATCCGACAGCTTCGCACCGTCGGCCGGCATGTGCGGCTCTTCCTCCTGCTTGATGAGCTTCACCAGCAGACTCGCCTTCGACTTGCCCGCTTCGGCGACAATGCCCGTCTCACCCCCTTTGAGTAGTCCCTCTCGCGTCGTGAGGTCAAACTTGCCCTCAGTCTTCTCGCCGCCGTGACACTTCACGCAGCGGCCGACGAGGATTTGCTTGACCTCTTTCTTGAAGAGTTCCAGTCCCTCCGCCCGCTGCTTGGCATGCGCCGGATCAACCACCTCTTTCGGCGGATCGGCTGCCGGAATCAGCGTGACGGTGGAACACAACAAAATCGCGGCAGTGAGCAGCACGAGACGAGACATCGAGCACCCTTTTTCTAATCACCAAGTCAAGCTCAACGAACGCCGTCAATCTAATCCGAAGCCGCATCAAGGGCGAGCGGTAGGGCGTCAGCCCTCCGAGTTCTCCGAGCCGAAAGCCATCCGTCTAATAAAAGACACTCGGTGGGCTGACGCCCTGCCGCTCGCCTTTGCTGCAATGTCTCATCGAAAGTGAGCCGTCACCAAGCGGCGGAACGCAGCCAGGTCGCGAATCTCGTGGATCGACTTCTTGAACGCATCGAAGTCCGGAACGAACTTCGCGAAGTAGCAGCTCGTCCGAGCGAGCCGCCGCAGCGCGACGGCGTTGCCGTAGTAGCGGAACTCCCCCTCAATCAATTGCAGCAGAATGCGACCCCGCTCCTGCGGCGACGGGTCGCGGCTGGCGACTCCGGTTTGAAATAGCTCGCGAGACTGCTTGAAGATCCACGGATTGCCGAGGCATCCGCGACCGACCGCGACCGCATCCGCTCCGGTCTCGCGCAGAAAACGAACCGCGTCCGCCGGAGTGCGCACGCTGCCGCTGCCGAGCACCGGAATCGACACCGCCTGTTTCAATCGCGCGACCGCCGGCCAGTCTGCCTCGCCGACGTAGGCTTGTCGCACACTTCGCGCGTGCAGATCGACCGCCGCGGCCCCACCCTGCTCTGCCGCACGAGCGACTTCAGCACACGTCTCGTTCGACTCATCTGGCCCTGTCCGAATTTTGAGCGTGACTGGGATCGAGACCGCTCGCACGACCGCTGCAACGATTCGACCGACCGCAGTGGGATCGCTCAGCAACGCGCCTCCTTCGCCGCGCTGGATCAGCCGCCTGATCGGACACTCGAAGTTCAGATCGACGATCGCAAAGCCGCGCTCTTCGACCACGCGCGCCGCTTCGGCCATCTCGGCGGGATCGACTCCACTGATCTGACCCGCGCACGGCGACTCACCGGGCGACACATCCAACAGCTTCAAGGCCCGACGATCCCGCTTCGCGACATCGGATGAGTCGATTCGTTCCGTGCAGAGCAAGCCCGCCCCAAGCTGCCGCGCCAGCAGCCGAAACGGTGGGTTCGTATGCTCCTCCATCGGAGCCAACGCGAATGGGTGTGCGATGCGGATGCGGCCAAGTTGCATGAGAGTTTCGAGTTTCTAGGACCGAGTTCCGAGAGAACAACAAAGACCCCATCTCATTGCTTTGACTCGGAACTCGGAACTCGGAACTCGGAACTCAGATACACCCCGTGCTGGCGAATGTATTCCTCAACCGCGCGAGGCACTCGGAATCGCAAGCTGCGATTGGCCTGTACTCGCTCACGAATCTCCGTGGCCGAGAGGTCGATGGCCGGCATCGTAACCAACTGCACGCGATCACGGACTCTTGGCCCCAAACGACTTTCCAACGACGCCCAGTCCGGTAGCGGCCGAAATCCGCGATTCACGGCCACGATCGTCGCCAGTTCGAAGATTGCTTGCGGCTCGCGCCACATCGGCAAGTCGGCCAGCGAGTCGGCACCCATCAGGAAAAAGAGTTCGCTGTCTGGTTGCTCGAAATGCAGTTGCCGCAACGTCTCGACCGTGAACGAAGGACCGCTCCGTTCGAGTTCAATGCGGCAGACTCCAAACCGCGGATCTCCCGCGATGGCGAATTCCAACATCTCGGAGCGTTGCTGGCCGGTCGCGATCGCTCCCTGCGGTTTGTGAGGCGACTGTCCGCACGGCAAGAACAACACACGATCCAGCGAGCACGCCTCGCGGCAAGTCTCGGCCAGCAATAGGTGTCCGAGATGCACAGGGTCGAACGAGCCACCGTAGATCCCCAGGCGATTTCGTCGTTGGTCATTGGTCATTGGTCATTGGTCCGGCGAGGGCTGGCTGGTCATCGCTCGCTCGTTTTACACTCTCGGCCATCATGGGCACACTCCAGAGGATTGTATGACCAGTTTCATCCGCCGCTGTTTGATTGCTGGATTTTGCTTGTGCCACTTCGCGATCGGCCTGAGCTTGCTCCGCGCAGATGACACGGCCGAAGCGTTCTTTGAGAAAAAGATTCGCCCGGTGCTCGCCGAGACCTGCTTCCGCTGTCACGGCGGTCAGAAGACGAGCGGAAAGTTGCGAGTCGATTCGGCTGAGGCGTTCTCCAAAGGGGGCGAGTCCGGCCCGGCGCTCGTTCCCGGTCAACCGGCTGAGAGCTTGCTGCTCAAAGCGATTCGCCGTGAGGAAGGGGTCTCCGCGATGCCGCCGGACAAACCGTTGCCGCCGTCGGTCATCGCTGACTTTGAGACGTGGATCAAAGCCGGTGCGAAGTGGCCCGCGAAGATCGCAGCGTTTCGGTCCGAGCAACATTGGGCGTTCATGCCCCCGAAGACGATCACGCCGCACGGATCGGCCGCACATCCGATTGATCGCTTCTTGAACTCAGGCGAGCGGGGCGGCGCTCGGCGCGGGTCTCCTGACCCCGCCGTTCCCCGGACCGTAGGTCTCCCCGAACGTCCAGACGACTCCACACGCTCTGGCAACTCCAGGAGACCTGCGGTCGATCTGGCGACGGGGTCGGGAGACCCGCCCCGAGCGCCGGAGAGTCAGGCTACGGAACGCGCCGACAAGCGGACGCTGATTCGCCGTGTGACTTTCGATTTGCTCGGCTTGCCTCCTTCCCCGGACGAGGTGGCGGAATTCCTCGCTGACGAATCACCGGCAGCGTTCGAGAGTTTGGTCGAACGCCTGCTCGCATCGCCGCACTACGGCGAGAAGTGGGCGCGGCATTGGCTGGACGTCGTGCGTTACGCGGACACCGCTGGGGAAACCGCCGACTTCCCGGCTCCGCACGCTTGGCGGTATCGCAACTACGTCATCAACGCGTTTAACAGCGACAAGCCCTATGACGAGTTCCTTCGCGAACAGGTCGCCGGGGACTTGATGGTGGATGACCGCGTTCGGCGCGGGTCTCCCGACCCCGCCGCTCCGCCGACCGCAGGTCTCCCCGAACGCCCAGAAAACTCCACACGATCTGGCAACTCCGGGAGACCTGCGGTCGAGCTGTCGGCGGGGTCAGGAGACCCGCGCCGAGCGCAGGGGTCAGGAGACCCGCAGCGAGCACAGATGGAGCGGTACGCCGAACTCATCACCGCGACCGGGTATCTCAGCATCGCGCGGCGATTCGGGTTTGACCTCGATGCCGATCATTTTCTGACGATCGACGACACTGTCGATGTCCTTGGCAAGAGCGTGCTGGGACTGAGCGTCGCCTGCGCGCGGTGTCACGATCACAAGTACGATCCGATCTCGGCCGCCGATTACTACGCCCTGTACGGCATCTTCGAGAGCACGCGGTATCCGTTCCCCGGCTGTGAAAAGGTCAAAGCTCCGCGCGACATGGTGCCGTTGCTGCCGCCCGCCGAGATGGAACGCTCGGTCAAACCGCAACTGCGACGCCTGGCCGAATTCGACGCCGAGCTGAAACGGCTCAACGACGGACTCAACGCCAATCAGCAGCTTTTGAAAGAGGTCTTCGCGAAGAGCGTCCGCGTGTTGGCCCAAGGAGAATTCGACGACGGCGGCTCGCAAGAGATCGTCGGCAAGTCCCTCGAACACATCGAAGTCAGACGGGGTGAGATGCTGCAACTTCTCATTCTGCCGCGAGCACACCACGGCGCGGATAGCACGTTGGTCGAGTTCGAAATCGCCGAAGTTGACGGAGCCGGTCAGCGGTGGAATGTGACGCGTGACGTCGTGGAGGATTTCCTCGCGGGGAATCCGCACGCCGATCGTTACGGCAACAAGGCGACGTGGTTCTTCTTCGATGCTCGCAACGGCCCGACGCTGCTGCGCGAATCGGTTCAAGACTTCGAAAAGAATGTCGGCCTGAACTTTTGGCGCGCCGGGGACACGCCGTCGGCTTGGGTCAACGCGAGCGATGTACCGATCAAAGTTTGGGCGACGATGCCACCGAAGACGTTTTATCTGCATCCCTCCCAGACCGGCCCGGTCACTCTCGGCTGGCTCAGCCCGATCAACGGCGTCGTGCGAATCGGCGGCCGAGCGGCCGATGCACACCCTGCTGGTGGAGACGGCGTCGGGTGGCGAGTCGAACACATCAGCGGCAACATCGCGGAATCACTGTCCCAACCGATCGAAGCAGCGCCGAAACTCGCGGAACTCAATCGGCAGCGCACCGAGTTGCTCGCCACCATGCCGAAGGTCGAACTGGCTTATGCCGTCTCGGAAGGACAGCCGCACGACACGAAGATTCATCTGCGCGGCGATCCGAAATCGCTGGGCGATGCGGTGCCGCGCCGCTTTCTGAGCGTACTCGGCGGACAAACGGTCCCACCGAATTCTGGCAGTGGCCGACTGCAACTCGCCGAGTGGCTGACGTCGCGTGACAACCCGTTGACCGCGCGCGTCATGGTCAATCGGATTTGGAAACATCACTTCGGAGTCGGACTCGTGAAGACCCCCAACGACTTCGGCACGCGCGGCGAACCGCCGACTCATCCCGAACTGCTCGACTGGCTGGCCGTCCGATTCATGGAGAGCGGCTGGTCGATGAAAGCGATGCACCGGTTGATGGTCACGAGTGAGGCGTATTGTGGGAGGAGTGGCGAGGGACGAGGGGCGAGGGGCGAGCAAAACATAGACAACATCGGCTCCCTGCCTTCCGACTCGCCCCTCGCCCCTCATCCCTCGCCCCTCATTCCTCGCCGTCTTTCGGCCGAGGAACTCCGTGACGCAATCCTCGCTGTCAGTGGCGATCTCGACCGTTCACCCGGCGGGCCGCATCCGTTCCCCGACGAGAAGACTTGGGGCTTCACGCAACACGGTCCCTTTGCGGCGGTCTATGAGCACGATCGCCGCAGCGTCTACCTGATGCTGCAACGGATCAAACGGCATCCGCTGTTCGCGCTCTTCGACGGCCCCGACACAGCGACGAGCACCCCCGACCGCTTCACGACCACGGTCCCGACTCAGGCGTTGTTCTTTTTGAACGACCCGTTCGTCCATGCGAAGTCCGAAAGCCTCGCCCGGCGACTGCAATCGTTGCCCGAAGCGCAACGCTTCGACCGTCTCTTCGTGTTGCTCTTCAGCCGCCCGATCACCTCCGACGAACGGGACGCCGCGCAGCGATTCTTGTCAGAGTACCAACGCGACTTGGCCGACGTCCCGGAAGCCGACCGTCCCATTCAAGCCTGGTCCGCATGGCTGCGAGTCCTGCTGAGCAGCAACGAATTCTTGTACGTCGATTGAGGCGATCCGTGTCGCAGCGAATCAATAACATCGTCCAACTTCCTCGCAAGCTGCCGAAGCAGTTGCGGCCTTTGTTTTGGGACACACCCTTTCATCGACTCAATGGTGAGACGCACGGCGACTTTGTGGCTCAGCGAGTTTTGGAAGCTGGCGACTGGGAAAGCATCAAATGGCTTTGTCGTACTGTCGGCGATGAGCCGTTGAAACGACTGGTCGAGAAGTGTCACGGTCGCGGACTTTCGCGTGAGCAACTCCGCTTCTGGCAAGCCATGTGGAAGTTACCGAAGCGTACCGTCGATGCGTGGCTGAATGCCGAGGGTCGTGAAATCTGGGATCGGCGAGCGGGGTAATATGGCGACTTGGCACACCAATGTGATTGGTGCTCGACAGCAAGCCGCATTGGCCAAGCTGGGGCCGATCCTCCGATCGCACGGAGCTTACCTGGCAGGCGGAACCGCTCTGGCCTTGCAACTTGGACACCGTTGTTCCGTTGATCTCGACTTTTTTGTGTCGAGTTCGCAACTCGACTTTGCCGAGCTGGAACGAGAACTCCTCCAATCGCTGCCGTTCGTGTCACTGGGTTCGGAAGCGAAAGCGTTGCACGGCAAGCTACATGGCGTGCGAGTGTTAGCGATGAAGTACGAGTACCCTCGATTACGTCCAATTCGTCGCTGCTCACCTTTGAGTTGCGACATGGCCGCACTGGACGACATCGGCACGATGAAGCTGGCGGCCATCTGTCATCGCCGCACGAAAAAGGATTTCGTCGATCTGTGGGCGTTGCTGAAATCGGGCAAGTCCCTGAGTCGTCTTTGCCGCGACTTCCGGGAGAAGTTTCACGTTCACGATCTGGCCGTGTTGATGCGGCAGTTGATTTACACCGACGACGTGGACGACAAACGGATGCCGAGTATGCTCTGGAAGACTCGCTGGGCGACGATCAAGGCCGACTTGCGTGACTGCGTGGATGAACTCAGGTGGAAGTGACCGAGTGGAGAAGCTGATGAATCGAGATTTGTGCGATCACTGTTCTCGTCGCGGAGTGCTTCAATCCGCCGTTGCCGGTTCGGTGCTCTGGCCGGGGATTGTGTCGCAGTTGTTGGCGGACGAGTCGTCAGCCGATCCGTTGGCGGCGCGGGCGGCTCATCAGGCGGCGCGGGCGAAGAACGTCATCTTCTGCTTCATGAGCGGCGGCGTTTCGCACGTCGATACGTTTGATCCGAAACCGGCGCTGCATCGCGACGTCGGCAAGCAGGTGGTGCTCGATCATCCGGAGACTCGCAATCGGCCCGGCTACGAAAAGCTGTTCCTCAAGCGGCCGCAGTGGGAGTTCCGGCCGCATGGCGAGTGTGGTACCGAAGTCAGCACGCTCTTTCCGCATGTCGCCGAGTGCGTGGACGACATCGCGCTGATTCGGTCGATGCACTGCGATCACTCGAACCACTACAACGCGACGCTGGGCATGCACACCGGGTCGTTCAATCAAGCTCGGCCGAGCATCGGATCGTGGGTCAGCTACGGACTCGGCAGTCCGAACAACAACCTGCCGTCGTTCGTGGTGATCGCGCCGCAGTCGCCGTATGCCGGCGGGCAAGTTTGGGCGAGCGACTTTCTTCCGGGGAGTCATCAAGGGACGCTCGTCGTTCCCGGTGCCGAGCCGATGCGGAACATCAAGCCGCGTGTCTCGTCGCCTCGCCAGCAAAAGGAACTCGCCGCACTAGCCGAGATGAATCGGCGGCATCTGACCGAGCGCGGCAACGATCCCGCTCTGGCCGCGCGCATCCGTTCGTTCGAGACCGCCTTCGGGATGCAGATCGCCGCCCCGGAAGCGTTCGACTTGTCGAAGGAGACCGACGAGACGCTCGCCCTGTACGGTCTGCCGCGGGGCAGCACCGGAGGTTTCGCGTGGCAGTGTCTCGCCGCGCGACGACTGATCGAAAGAGGCGTTCGATTCGTCGAGTTGATCGACACCGGCTCTTCCGGTAATTGGGATTCGCACGGCGACATGCTGGATCACGATCGTCTGGCGAAGAATGTCGATCAGCCGCTCGCCGGATTGCTCAAAGACCTGAAGGGTCGCGGATTGCTCGACGACACGCTGGTTGTGTGGACGACCGAGTTCGGTCGCACGCCGTTCAACAACGTCGCCGATGCGAAAGGCCGCGAGCATCACTCGTGGGCGTTTTCGTCCTGGCTGGCCGGCGGCGGCGCGAAGGGTGGAACGGTTTACGGATCGACCGATGAGCACGGCATCCGCGTCGCCGAGAACGGCGTTCACGTCAACGATTTTCATGCGACGATCCTGCATCTGCTCGGCCTCGATCACACGCGGTTGACGTACCGCTACGCGGGTCGCGATTACCGGCTCACCGACGTCGCCGGACGAGTCGTGGCAGAAGTGCTGTCCTGATGCAGAACTTTCCAATCTGTCAGACAAAAACACCGGCCACAACGATCACTCTCCCTTTCAGCCCATTGTTCTGCCCCCATTGTTCTGCCAACTCTCTTGGCAGGACGATGGGGGCAGAACAATGAGAAATTGGGGCGCGGTCATCTTTCACAGGAGCATCAACCATGACCATTCCATCGGCACGACATTGGATCGGTTTCGCGGCGATCATCGGTTGCGTCATTTCAAGTTGGTGCCTCGCTCAAGAGAACAAAGCTGAAAAAGCAAAGCCGAAACTGACATCTCCGAAGATCACGATTTCCAAGGAGACGACCTGGGCCACCGAGCCGCTCAAGGGGGACGGAACCGTCGATTATCTGGAGGCGGTCAACCGGCGATTCGGCAAAGGGGTGACGCCAGAGAACAATGCCTGCGTGCTGCTGTACCAAGTGACGGGGCCAAACCCAGAAGGAGGAAAGCGGCAGCCCGACGTGTTCTTTCGGCGGATGGGGGTCGAGCCGATTCCGGACGAAGGGAAGTATTTTCAGTGGCTTGGAAGATGGGCTCGTGAGAATCCGGTGGATCTGAAGGACGTCAACGCGATCAACGACATGCAGTCAAAGTCTGGCGAGCGTCCTTGGACGAAGGCCGAATTTCCGTTGATCGCCGAATGGCTCAAGCAGAACGAGATTCCGCTGCGCACGCTCGAGCTGGCGACGGAACGTCCCAAGTATTTCTCGCCACTGGTTGGCACCGACGCGGAACCTGACGCGGCCATGATCGCGGTCTTGCTGCCGGGCGTGCAAAAGTCACGCGAGCTGGCCCGCGCGTTGTCATCGCGAGCGATGTGGGAACTGGCGGAGGGGAGCCAAGTCGATGCGTGGCGAGATCTGATGACGATGCACCGGCTTGGCCGGCTGGTCGGACAAGGGCCGACGCTGATCGAGTACCTCGTCGGTGTCGCGATCGAAGCCATCGCCATCCGGGGTGAGCTGCTATTCCTCTCCGAAACGAAACCGTCGGCGAAGATGCTGGCGATGTATCGTAAGCAGCTCGACCGTATTCCACCGCGAGCGTCCGTGGCGGATAAGCTCGATTACTGTGAGCGAGTCATGTTCCTCGACTGCGCATACCGCATGGCTCGCGGCCAGATGAAATGGCAGGACATTGCCAACGGAGCCGAAGGGGGCGACGGCACTCTGGTCGAAAAACTGGCCGAGGGAGCGATCATGCAATCCGTCGATTGGGACGTGGTACTCAAGTCCGCCAACAAGTGGTACGACCGGTTGTCGGCGACGCTCCGCAAGCCCGACTACCGCGAGCGCACCGCCGAGGTCAAACAGTTCAACGAAGACGTCAAAAAACTGGTCGAGAAAAGCCGAGGTCCACAGGCACTGCTGTCACTGCTCGGAGGCAAGCCGGCCATCAGTCAGACGATGTCCGACGCGTTGATCGCGTTGTTGCTTCCCGCCGTTCAACAAGTGGGAATCGCCGAGGGCCGTGCGATCCAAAAAATGCGCAATCTGGAACTCGCGTTCGCCCTCGAAGCGTATCGAGCCGATCATGGCTCGTACCCCGATTCACTGAAGCCGCTCGCTCCGAAACACATTGCCGAGATTCCGACCGACCTGTTTTCCGGACAAACTCTGAAGTACGCCAAGACGGCCGAGGGCTATCTGCTCTACAGCGTCGGCGATAACGAGAAAGACGAAGAAGGCCGCAGCTTCGACGACGACCCGCGCGGCGATGATCTCGTGGTGCGGATGCCGGTGCCGATGGCAAAAGACGCCAAATAGCTTTGGAGTGCGGTGACCCAAGTCACCGCTTTTCAATACACACCGGGCGAGCCGTCAGCCATCAATTCCGTTGATCATCGCGTTTTGAAAAGCGACGGCTTGGGCCGTCGCACTCCAAAAGGGCTACGCCAGCATCTCGGTGACGACGTGGCTTCCTTCGGGAAGCATCGGTTGCGGGCGGCCGACTTTGTCGGGCAGCGTGGCGTGCGGGTCGATCCCCAGCAGGTGGTACATCGTCGCCAGCATGTCCTTCGGCGAGAGCGGATGATCGGTGACTTCCGCCGCGTGAGCGTCGGTCGCTCCGAGTACTCGGCCCTTCGCGATTCCGCCGCCGGCGAACTGAGCACAGTACGCCTGCGACCAGTGATCGCGGCCGCCGTCTTGAGCCTTGTTGATCTTCGGAGTCCGGCCATGCTCGCTGATGCAGACGACCAGCGTGTCGTCGAGCATTCCGCGCTGCTCCAGATCGAGAATCAAACCGGCATACGCTCGGTCCAAACCGGGGAGCAGTTGGTCGATCATCCGCGGGAAGTGTTCGTAGTGCGTGTCCCACGCATCCCCCGCGAGTCCGAATTCGTCCCAGAAGACCGAGACCAATCGCGTCCCCGCTTCCAGCATTCTTCGCGCGGCCAGGCAGGACTGACCGAAGAGCGTATGGCCGTACAACTCGCGAGTCGTCGGCGATTCCTTCCGCACGTCGAGCGCGTCGGCGACCTTCGTCGAACTGATGAGGTTGAACGCCATCTCTTGCATCTTGCTGTGCGACGTCCCCGCCAGCGTCCGTTCGAGATCGCGGCGCTCGCCCTCGAACTGTTGCAGCAGCGAGCGGCGACGGCTCATGCGATCGACGGTCATGTCTTTCGGGGCGTCTGTTGCGGCCATGCGGAAATACGAATCCGGCGTGCAGCCGAGATACGGTTCGAGTCCGGTCCACGAGAAACCGGGGCGAGCCTTCGTGATCGTCTTGGTCCCCTGGCCGATGAACTCGGTCCAGGTCGGGTTGTATGCGGCTCCGAGGAACGCGCCGTACGGGCCGGCTCGGAAAGGCTGATCGACGCGCTGACTGCTGAACGGGAAGGGCAACGCGGCGTTCTGCACGAAGTCGCCGAGCTTGCCGCCGCGACGCTGACGATCGAAGTACTCGACCACCGAACCGAAGTACGGATGATGCCGCGGGTCGTTCGGTTCAAGTTCGGCGTTGACGTCGAGTGCTCCCGCGCCGGTCATGGCATACGCGACGCCGTGGATTGGATGCGGGTGTGTCAGTGACCGCACGACGGTTGTGCGATCCATGATCTTGGCCATGTGCGGCAGATGCTCGCAGACGTCGCAACCGGGCAGCGACGACGGGATCGACTGCATCGTGCCACGAATCTCGACCGGAGCGTTCGGCTTCATGTCGAACGTCTCAAGCTGACTCGGCGAACCGTACAAAAACAGAACGATGCAGCGTTTTGCTTTGCCGAACGAGTTGCTGAGCTCGCCCTGCACGCGCAAGCCGCTGGCCGCCTGAGCCGCCTCGTTCGAGAGGAGCGTGTCGAGGCTCAAACCGGCAACACCTAAACCGCCCGCTTGCAGCAGGTCGCGCCGCGTCAGGCCGGTACACAATCGTCGGGGATGGCTGAGAACTCGCAGCATGATTCAGGCTCCGTGGTCCCGGAAACATACGCCCGGAAGCATCAAGGGGGACCGATGCTATCGGTAGAAATCGGCACCAGCAAGCCGAGACCTGCGGGAAGAAACGGCTGTGCCGGTCGAGTTCCGATAATCCGCCGCTACGATCCGCCCGATGCCGTGAATCCTCGGTCGATCCTGCGGTTCGTAGCCCGACTCTCTGAGTCGGGACCGTTCAAAGTACCCGACTCGGAGAGTCAGGCGACGGAGTTTCCATGTCCGAGATTGTCCAACGCAGTTTGATGCCCGTGTCGGCGGAGGAATTGTTCTCCTGGCACGCTCGCGCCGGAGCCTTCGAGCGGCTGTTGCCGCCGTGGGAGCAGGTCGAACTTCGCAGGGCGGCGCGGTCGCTCACGGGGGGCGAGCAGGCGGAATTCGTCATCCCGATCGGTCCCTTTCGGCGGCGCTGGGTTGCCGAGCATCACGCATTGGCGGATGGCATCGGCTTTCGCGATCACCAAGTCGATGGGCCGTTCGCGCGGTGGGAACACACGCATCGCATGACTCCCGCCGAGAACAGCCACGAGGCGAGTTGGCTGGAAGACCGCATCCAGTACGATGTCCCACTGGGAGCGATCGGACGCTTCCTGCTCGGTCGCTCAATTCGAAAGTCGTTGACTCGGACGTTTGCCTATCGGCATCGAGTGACTGCCGCTGACCTGGTCGCTCATCACGCAGCGCGAGTTCTCCAAGGAAAGACAGCCATGAACATTCTTGTGACGGGATCGACCGGACTGGTCGGCTCGGCCGTCGTCTCCTTTCTGACAACCGGCGGACACCGCGTCGTGCGACTCGTGCGCGGTGCCGCTGCTGGATCAGACGAGGTCGAGTGGAATCCTCAATCCGGCACGATCGACTCCTCGAAGCTGGAAGGACTCGATGCCGTCGTGCATCTCGCTGGTGAGAACATCGCAACCGGCCGCTGGAACGACGCGAAGAAATCCCGCATCCGTGACAGCCGAGTCAACGGAACGCGCGTGCTCAGCGAGGCTCTTGCCAAACTGACGAACAAGCCGCGCGTGTTGGTCGGCGCTTCGGCCATCGGCTACTACGGCGAACGCGGCGAATCCGTGATGACCGAGGCCAGTCCACCCGGCCTGAGTTTCCTTTGCAATGTCTGTCGCGATTGGGAAGCTGCAACGAATCCCGCTCGCGATGCCGGCATTCGCGTCGTCAATCTTCGAATCGGAGTCGTGCTGACTCCGCGCGGCGGAGCACTCGAAAAGATGCTGCTGCCGTTCAAACTCTGCGCGGGTGGAGTCGTTGGGACTGGCCGTCAGTTTTGGAGCTGGATCGCGCTCGACGACGTGATCGGTGCGATTCATCACGCGATCACGCACGACGAACTCGCAGGCCCGGTGAACGCGGTCTCGCCCGAACCGTCCACGAATCGAGACTTCACCAAAACACTCGGCCGAGTTCTCGGCCGCCCAACGATCGCACCGCTACCAGCGTTCGTCGTGAAGCTGCTCATGGGCGAGATGGGCGAAGAATTGCTACTGGCCAGCACGCGTGTCGTGCCGAAGCGGCTGCAAGAAACCGGCTTTCAATTCCGCTGCCCGACGCTCGACGGAGCGTTGCGGCACTTGCTCGGACGCTGATCGAAATCCTGTAGCCCAGGCCCTTGTGTCCTGGATGATTCACAGAAGGCGTGGAATCCTCCGACCCACAAGGGGTCGGGCTACATCGTTACGCGAGAATCTTCTGCACGACGTTTCCTCCGACATCGGTCAGCCGGTAATCGCGGCCTTGAAAGCGGAACGTCAGACGTTTGTGGTCCAAGCCAAGCAGATGCAGGATCGTCGCCTGCAGGTCGTGGACGTGAACTTGGTCCTCAGTGATGTAGTAGCCGATCTCGTCGGTCTGGCCGATCGAGATGCCGGGCTTCACTCCGGCACCGGCCATCCACATCGTGAAGGCTTCGAGGTGATGATCGCGGCCAGGGAGCTTGTCGCGCGGCTCCCCTTGCGGAGTGCGACCGAACTCGCCCCCCCAGAGAACCAGTGTGTCGTTGAGCAACCCGCGTTGCTTGAGGTCTTTGACCAGCGCGGCGGACGCCTGATCGGTTTCCGCACAGCGATCATCGAGTGCCTTGCCGAGATCGGTGCCGGGATTGCCGTGATGATCCCAGTCGGTGTGATAAAGCTGGACGAAGCGGACGCCTCGTTCGATCAGCCGCCGCGCAAGCAGGCAGTTCCGCGCGAAGCTCGGTTTCGACGGGTCTTTGAGACCGTACATCTCGAGCGTCTCTTTGGTCTCGTCGCGGAAGTTGATCAGTTCGGGAGCGCTCGTCTGCATCCGATACGCCATCTCGTAGGCCGCGATGCGAGTCGCAATCTCCGGGTCGCCGACAAGTTTCAGTCGCTCGGCATTGAGGTCTTTCACGGTCGAAACGAAATCCCCTTGTCGTTCTTCACTGACTCCCGCCGGGTTCGACAGATTCAAAATCGGCTCGGCCCCGTTGAGCAGCGGCACGCCTTGATAACTTGTCGGCAGGAACCCGCTGGCCCACAGCGGCGTGCCGCCGCGCGGACCACGCGGGCCGCTGTGCATCACGACGAAGCCGGGCAAACTGTCTGCTTCGCTGCCGATGCCGTACGTCACCCAGGCTCCCATCGCCGGGCGGCCGCTGAAGCGTTCGAAGCCGGTGTTCATGTAGAGTTTCGCTGGGCCGTGATTGAAGACCTCGGTCTTCATGCTGCGGATAAACGTCACGTCGTCCGCGATCGAACCGAGATGCGGCAAGCACTCGCTGATGACCGCTCCTGACTCGCCCCACTGCCGGAACTTCCTCGCCGAGCCGAGCAGCGTCGCGTCCTTCTTGAGAAACGCGAACCGCTTGCCCGCCACGAACGATTCGGGAATCACCTGCCCACTCATTTCCATGAGCTTTGGCTTCGGCGTGAACAGCTCAAGCTGGCTCGGCCCACCCGCCATGAACATGTGGATGACCTGCTTGGCCTGCGCCGGGAAGTGCCCGTCGCGCGGAGCCATCGGATTCGTCGCGCGCGCCGCGTCTCCGGAAGAACTCGTTGCTGGTGCCGCGAGCAAGCTGTCCTTGGCCAGCAGCGACGCCAGCCCGACCGAGCCGAGTCCGACTCCGGTGTTCGCGAAGAAATGCCGGCGAGTGATTTCGCGGAGATGTTGTTGTTCGAGGTTCATTGGGCAGGTCTCGTTCAGGAGAAATTATTCGCGAGTGATGAACTCATCCAAGTTCAGCAGCACGCGAGCGACAGCGACCCAGGCAGATTTCGCCGGGTCCTTGTCTTTCGGATCGGCGGTGAAGGCGGTGCGTTGAGCATTCAGAAACTCGCGCAGTTTTCGGAGTTCCAGATCGGTCGGCGGGCGCGAGTAACACAACTCGACCGCTTGCCACAGTCGGGCATCATCGCTGTCAGCGACCGACGGCGGTGGAGTCGGCGGCAGCGGGCCGAACGACATGATGCGATCAGCGAGTCCGACGGCGAACTCGTGGAAGGAACGGTCGTTGGCGAGCGTCAGAGCTTGCAGCGGTGTGTTCGAGCGATTGCGGCGAGTACATGTGCCGTTCGCGTCGGGAGCATCGAACGTCGGCAGCATCGGGTACGGACTGCTCCGCCAAAAGTAGGTGTACATGCCGCGGCGGAAGCGGTCGGGACCGTTGCTCTCGGCCCACGGCTTCTTCTGCTGAGTGACGATGTAGATGCCTTCGGGCTGAGGCGGATTGACTCCCGGACCACCGAGATGCCGAGTCAGCAAGCCACTTGCCGACAGGCAGACGTCGCGAACGAGTTCCGCTTCCAACCGCAGGCGTGCTTGCCGAGCCAGCAGCTTGTTCGCCGGATCGCGTTCGCGCAGTTCTGGTCGCATGTGCGAAGCCTGGCGGTACGTCGCGCTGGTGACGATCAGACGGTGCAAGCGTTTGAGCGACCAGTCCGCCATCAAATCTGAGGCCAGCCAATCGAGCAACTCCGGATGCGTCGGCGGGTCGCCTTGCGTGCCGAAGTCGTTCTCGGTCGGGACGAGTCCTGTTCCCAAGAAGGCTTGCCAGGCGCGGTTGACGGTGACTCGCGCGGTCAGCGGGTTGTCAGGCGAGCAGAGCCACTTCGCAAAATCGAGTCGTGCGGAGGTCGTCCGCTTCTTGGCATCGAGGTCTTTCGAGACGTGAATTGCCGGCAGCACATCCGGGACTCCCGGTTCGACGGCGGCACCTTTGCGCAGGAAGTCGCCGCGGATCATGATGTGTGTCGGACGCGGCTCAGCCTTCGGCTTGAACACGAGCGTCGTTGGAATCGACTTGTTCAGCGCGTCGAGCTGCTTCTTCAAACCGTCCAGCTTGTCAGCGAGCGGCTTGCGGCGCGGGTCGGTGTTCTTGAACGCGGTTTGCAGTTGCTCGACCTGCTGCTTCGAGCGTTTGTCGGCCGGCGTCGCAACGATCTTCTTGATGCTCGCCGGGACCGACAGCACATCGGCGGACGCTCCGCTGACTGAGATGCGAAAGCAGCCGACGAGATAATTCGGCACCGAATGCAACTGGTGCATCTTCACGATCAGCTTGGTTCCGGGCTTTGCGACGATCGGCTCTTTCGGGAAGAAGACCGCCTCGCGCGGGACGTTGAGCATCTCGCCGGAATTTGGTTTCACGTTGATCGCCCAACCGGTCGTCGGCTTGCCATCAATCGCGTCGGAGACCGGATAGCCCTCCTGCGAATGGTCGGCAATCGCCTTGGCAAGCGGGAGACTCGTCTCGCCCGCCAGCACCTCGAACTCGCTGAGCACAAAGTTTCCCTCGGCTCGGCCGGGACCCATCATCGGCAGGCTGGGGTGGTTGAGCGTTTCGAGGCGGATCGCGGTGATCGGCGTTGGAATTCCGCCTTCGGGCGGTTGACCGGCTGAAGCCGGAACTCCAACGTCGAACGTGATCGTGTAAACGTCGTTGGCTGGCGTGCTGAAATCGACGAGCAATCGGGAATCCTCGATTTTCGTCAGCGTCGCCCCTTTATCGGTCTTCCAGACGGCCGGGTCGAGGATCGTCCAACCTCCTTCGGATTGCGAGGCAACGGATCGTTCCCAGTCAGGCAGCCCCTTGAGCAACTCGGCATCGAGTTCTTTCAGTGGCTTCTCGGCCTCGGCGACTTCGGCATCGAGCCGTTTCTGTGCGGCGAGTTGCTCGGCGGACGGAACCGGAACGCTCGGCTCATCGCACTGATTGAAGACGGCGAAGACTTTGTAAAAATCGCGCTGCGAAATTGGGTCGTACTTGTGCGAGTGACACTGAGCGCAGCCGATCGTCAGCCCCAGCCACGCCGCTCCGGTCGTGCTGACGCGATCGACGACTGCTTCGACGCGGAATTGTTCCTGATCGGTGCCACCCTCTTCGTTGACCAGCGTGTTGCGGTGAAAGCCGGTCGCGACGAGCTGCTCGGTCGTCGCGTTCGGCAGCAAGTCGCCGGCGAGTTGTTCGACGGTGAATTGATCGAACGGCAGGTCGGCATTGATCGCGTTGATGACCCACTCACGGTACTTCCAAACCTGCCGAGCCGAATCAATCGTGAAGCCGTTCGAGTCAGCGTACCGCGCAATGTCGAGCCAATGCCGCCCATGCCGCTCGCCGTAGGCCGGCGACGCCAGCAGCCGATCGACCAGCCGCTCGTAGGCATCCGGTTCGGGATCGTTCACGAACTCACGCACGTCGTCTGGAGATGGCAACACGCCGAGCAGATCCAAACTCACCCTTCGGATCAGCGTCGAACGATCCGCTTCCGGCGACGGTGCGAGTTTTTCGCGTTCGAGCCGCGCGCGAACGAAGACGTCGATCGGATTGACGAGTGGCGAGTGACGAGTGGCGAGTGGCGAGTGGCGAACCACCGGACGGCGGATAGGTTGGAACGACCAGTGATTGCTTTTGACGACCGTGCCCGTCACATCGGACGCCGGCACCTTCGCGCCGCTGTCGATCCACTTCTTGATGAGTTCGATCTCGGCGGGCGGCAGTCGCGGCTTCTCGTACGGCATCGCGGTGATGTCCCCTTTGCCGATCAAAGCTTGGAAGAGCAGGCTCTCGTCACTCTTGCCGGGACCGATCGCCACGCCACGGTCGCCACCCTTGATGGCCAGATGGCCCACGTCCAGCCGAAATCCGGACTCGTCTTTGTCGGCCTTATGACAGTCCACGCAGTGCTTCGCGAAGATCGGCTTGATCTGTTTTTCGAAGTCGATCGCGCCGTTTTCTGCTGCCGGTTGATCGGCGGCATCGGCGGTCGGCAGGCCGAGGTCGAACGTCGGCGAGAGGACGCTCATCCCGCAGCAGGCCAACCACCAGGCCAGCGGCAACAGCACGAGCAACTTGAGCCAACAGGATTTCATGGACAACTCCCTAAGAGGCGAATCGCGGCGGGACGTTCGGTGGGATCAAAACCGGTGGTCGCGGAAGGGGCACATGCTACCATCGGGCTGAAAAGCCTCGCAACGACCGAGTTTCCTCCGCGTCATGTTCCCAAGGGCCGATGTGTGTCCGCAATCCCACTCGAAACCGCACTGAAGGAGAAATCCCGCGAGCTCGGTTTCGACCTGTTCGGGATCGCCGCCGCAGTGCGACCGGAGGGGTTCGACTGGCTGAAACGCTGGTTGGACCGCGGCTTTGCCGGTGAGATGCACTACTTCCCGCGTCGCGAGGCGGCCTACGAGCATCCGTCTGGCGTGCTGCCGCCGGTGCGAAGCGTCGTCATGTTGGCGATGAATTATCACTCGACGGCACAACCCAACTTTCTCCCTCTCCCATTGGGTGTGGGCCGGGGTGAGGGAACCGCATCACGAGAGACCTTGGATGACGAACCGATTGTTCGGCCGATTGGTTTGCCTCCGGATGAGGGTCAACCGCAGGATGAGTCCCTCACCCTAGCCCTCTCCCAAAGGG
>SXGU01084660.1_pt1 | contig 27332 bp, 27 predicted proteins | sample 3174531 | NCBI WGS metagenome assembly SXGU01 (sample SAMN11356863, study PRJNA531348) | freshwater metagenome | isolation source: freshwater sample F1-140 | place: China: Fuxian Lake, Yuxi | collected 2017-12-25 | reverse complement strand
TCAAAGCGAAAAGCGCCAGCAATTATGGGAGCAACCGATATGGCTGAAATTATGCAGATATGCGACCCCCATTTCCACCTATGGAACATACACGAACGTCCCAATCCCAACCTGGGCAAGGCGGTTGAAGAGCGCTTGCCCGTCTACCTGGGCGCCGATTATCTGCATGAGATGGGCCAATTGCCCGCGCCGTTGCGGCTGGCGGCCGGTGTACACGTAGAGACGGTTGTGGGACAGAAGGAAGGCGGTTTTCGGCTGGACAGCCTGGGCGAGACAGAGTGGGTCTGCGCCCAGCTTGAGCCGACAGAAGCCGTGCTGCCCTTTAGTGTCGTGGCCTATGACCACCTGGCTCGAGACCCTGCGCAGAGCGAACGTCTGCTGGCCCAGCACCAGGCCGTCTCCCGTGGGCGGCTGGCCGGCGTGCGTATGATCCTCAACCACCATCCCCACAATTCGGGCTTGACCTGGCCGCAGGTGGAACACGGAGGCTTCCTGCACAGCAGCCTCTTCCGCGAAGGCATCGCGCTCTTGGGAGAGAAGGGCCTTTCGTTTGATTTGCAGTGCAATCCACACCAACTGATGGATGCGGCCGAGCTCTTTCGTGATTTTCCACAGACGCCTGTCATCCTCAACCACCTGGGCATGATCCACGATGGGGAAGACCAGGCCCACGAAGAGATGTGGCGAGCGGGGATGGCCGCGCTGGCCGAAGTTCCACACGTCTATGTAAAGCTCTCCATGCTCTGGTTTGGGCGGGCCAGTTTTCACCAGAATCAGAAGGCAGAGGCCCAGGTAAGGGATTGGGTCCGGGAAGTAATCGATCTTTTTGGTTGCGAACGCTCTATGTTTGCCAGCAACTTCCCTGTGGAAAAGGTCATGGGCATCGGTATCGAGGCTCTCTACGGCAAGTTTCTGGATTGGACGGCGGATATGGCGGACGCCGAACGATCGGCCTTGTTCTACAATAGTGCTGTACGCGCCTACAGATTAGAATCTCAGTAGACCGCAATGTGATGGGTTCTCCCGGCACTGGTTGGGGTGGAGATGGGTGCGTCCCATTTTTGGGGGAGACCTGCCAGGTTTCGGAAAACCTGGCAGGTCTGGTACCTCCAATGTGGGATGCACCCCCCAAATTCTGGGCGTTTGACAAGTGCGAATGATTCGTCTACACTCCAAATGTAGGATAACTAGACAGCTTATTTTTCTCCTCCGTTGATAGCTGTACAGATCGTCACCCTGGGCATCAACTACCTCGGTGACGGGCTGCATGATGCCCTGAATCCCAATCCGAGCAAGGCCATACAGATGTTTGATCTCATCCTCAAGAACGGCACCGTCATCGACGGCACGAAGACCCCCCGCTATCAGGCCGATGTTGCCATCCAGGGCGACCGGATCGTAAAAGTTGGCCGTTTGACCGCTGAGGAGTCCCGCCAGATCATCGATGCCACGGGCAAAATCGTCGCGCCGGGCTTTGTCGATGTGCATAACCATTCAGACGGCTGGCTGCTCAATACCCCCCACCTCTTTTCCAAGACGAGCCAGGGCTTTACCAGCGAAGTGATCATGGCTGACGGCATCTCCTACGCCCCGGTGAACGAGCAGACCGCCTACGAATGGATGTATTACCTGCGGGCGTTGGATGGCTTGCGTTTTGAAGAGTACAGCGGCTGGCAGAGCCTGGGCGACTATATGGCCCTGCTGGACGGCGCAACTGTCCAGAATAGTATCGCGCATCTGCCCTATGCCAACGTGCGCACACTGGTCTGCGGCTTTGGTGAGCGGGTGGTGGACGATTATCAGTTGCAGCAAATCCGCGCCGAAGTGGAACGGGGCATGGCCGATGGCGCGGTCGGGCTTTCCACCGGGCTGGATTACATAGCCCAGTGTTGGGCAACGACCGATGAACTGGTGGCAGCCTGTCAGCCGATGGCCCAGATCGGCGGTCTGTATGCCACCCATATGCGCTACAAACGGGGCACGCTGGCTGCCCTGCAAGAGGCCGTGGAGATCGGGCGACGGGCCGGTGTGCCCGTTCATATTTCGCATCTGAAAGGGGCAACTCCCCAAGAGACCGAAAGCCTTCTGACTTATATTGATACCATCGCACTCCAGGAAGTCTCCTTCTCGTTCGATGTCTATCCCTATATGCCCGGTTCCACCATGCTCAATTACCTTTTGCCTTACGAGGCGTGGACAGATGGGCCTTTCGGTGTGTTGCGCAAATTGCGCGACCCGGCCATACGCCGTCGTTGCGCACAAGCGCTGGAAAACGAAGGCACCGATTTTGCCTCCATCCACATTGCCTGGGTGATGGGCAAAGAAAATGCGAAATATCAGGGCAAGACCCTGGCCGAATATATCGCGGCGGTCAAGCTACCGCCGGTTGATGCACTTTGCAATCTGTTGATCGAAGAAAATCTGGCGGTGCTGCTCGTCTTTCATCAAGGCGCAGACGAACTCGTCCATCCTTTTTTGCAGCATAAATGTTACATGATGGGCACAGATGGCATCTATCAACCGGACAGCGTAATCCACCCCCGCCAATATGGCTCGGCAGCACGTCTGTTAGGCCCCTGTGTGCGCGACCACAGCCTTTTCTCGCTGGAAGAAGCCGTACACAAATTGAGCGCGCTGCCTGCGGAACGTTTTGGCTTGAAGCAACGGGGTGTCGTCCGGGATGGGTGGTTTGCCGATTTGGTTGTCTTTGACAGCGCGACGATCTGTGACAGGGCGACCTTTCACGAGCCACACCAGCCCTCTGTCGGTGTGGAGCAGGTGATCGTCAATGGTGTGCCGATCATCCAGGGCGGCCAGCCCGTGAGCAACCTGCCGACTCCCCTGCCTGGGCGGGCATTGCGCTTCAAGCGCTGACAAAGGAAGCGATGACCCCATCAGGCACGCTCCTCTTTGTCGATGACCACCATGTCCTCTAGCGTGCCGGGTTGCAGCGCAGGGTGCAGCGGGCGCAGCGCCATCCCCAGAACCCAGTGATCGCAGGCCGTGACACAGATCAAAGGGAACATGGATTCAATCTGCGCAATTTGCGGCCTCTGCGCCCACGAACATACCCATCGCTGGGTAGGCAGCTAGGCTGATTCCAGCGACGAGGAGCTATTATGTCGAATCGAAAACTACGCGCTGCCCTTAGTGGTGGTGGAAATTATGCAAGCGGCGCTGATCTCACAAAGCCTGGGGAGTGTCAAGAACCATCTTCCCTTGCCGCGCAGATAGTGCAACCCCTGTACATCGGACCGCTTGGATATTAAGAAATTAATCCGGTAATGAATGCCGCCGAATCAATTCGGCGTCTGATACAAGAAACCCGTTGAAACGGGTTATGGGCTAAGTCTCAGTGCGTTTCAACGCACTTCTCGTAGCAGGCGTCGGTTTCAATCGATACTGCGTATCCCCCAACAAAGGACAGATCAATGAAAAGCTATCGCGCTGCTGTTATTGGATGTAGTCGTATGGGTGGCTTTATCGACAATGAAGTCGTTGGCTCGCCCAAGATGGCACTGCCCTATTCCCACGCCGCCGGCTTTATGGCCTGCGACCGCACGGATCTGATCGCCTGTGCCGACGTGCGCACAGATGTGATGGCCGAATTTGGCAAGCTCTACAAAATTCCCGCCAGCCGTCAGTATACCGACTATCGGGAGCTGATCGACAAAGAGCGACCCGAGATTCTGAGCATTGCCACCCAACCGGAACAGCGGGCGGAGATTACCATCTACGCAGCCGCCCACGGAGTCAAGGCAATCTACGCCGAAAAAGCCATGTCGGCCTCCTTGGGCGAAGCCTACGCGATGGTCGAGGCATTGGAACAGAACGGCGTCTTCTTCAATCTAGGCACCAACCGCCGCTGGTCGGTTGCCTATGACCAGATGAAGGCGCTGGTGGACAGCGGCGAGCTGGGCGCGCTCAAAAATGTGATCATCTACAACAATGGCACCCTTTTTAATGCGGGCAGCCACCTCATCGATCTCGTCATGCGCCTCAACAGTGACCAACCGGCTGTCTGGGCCCAGGGCAACCTGCGCGCCAAAGATGACATTTTTGATGGCAATATCTTGCGGGAAGACCCGGTAGGCGAGGGGCTGGTCTACTTTGCCAACGGTGTCACCGGTTATCTGCTGGTCACACCCCGGGGCGGCGACATCGAAGTGATCTGCGAAAATGGCACCCTCACCGCCTACGATGACGGACTGGAGTGGCATCTGCGCCGGCGTGAGCCAATCGACCCACAAGGGCGCACAGGATTGTTGACAGCGCCCTATACAGAGCCACCTATTGCTAGCAGCACCCTGGCCCTGATCGAAGATTTGGTACACAGCCTGGATACTGGCGAGCCATCCCGGGGCGGTCCGCACATTTCCCTGGCCAGCACCGAATTAATCTTCGCTTTGATAGAGTCCCACCGCCATGGTGGGGCCAGAATTGAACTGCCTGTGCAAGAACGCAATTTACGGTTGCAACGCAACCGCGGGCCGAACAAACCCAAATATAGCGTCTGAGTTGTAATTCGAACACGGATAACACGGAAAGGACGGATTCACACGGATTGAATCTGCGTAATCTACCTCCTCTGTGCCGCTTGTGACCTCTGCGTTCGTGTTTTCGGCGCTATCGGTGTCAGCCCGTCGTGTGGCTTGACGTGTAACGCAAGCTGTTAGCTTGCGCCAGCCCGCACTAACAGTGCGGGTTACAGTTTTCGTCGTTATCAGTGTCAGACCGTCGTGTGGCCTATTGCGACTGGGAATTGCAGTCGGCGGTCTGTCGTCTCTGATCGACCACCCTTATTTTCATTCGGATGTCGGCGGGCTCAATAGAAGGAGTTTGTCAAGATGCCTATTACCAGCACCACTACCCACACCCCCTCATTTCCCCAGCAGGCGCTCTCAGAAATGGCAGAGTCGTTTTTCAGCGAGGGTTGTGTACTCATCCCCAACATCCTTGCACCGGATGAGGTGGCCGCACTGCGCGCCAAAACCGATGAATATGCGCTCAACCCGGACCCGACCAGCAAGCATACCTCCTTTGCCGCCAACGCCTTTGTCTTGCGTTATTGCCATGAGATCGATCCCCTCTTTCAGGCGCTGACGACCCGCCCAGAGATCCTGTCTATCGCCGAGGCTGTATTGGGAGCCAACCCCCAGTTCAATGCCATGAATGTGATTCGCAACGGCCCGGGCCAGGCGATTACCCGCTGGAATCTAGATGATGTGATGGAATTCCCCCTGCCACCCGAAATTCCCCGCTTTGACCCCCGCATTCGGATGCCCGTCTTCTGGATGACGATACAGGTCGCGCTCAGCGATACCGATCAATTGGAGCACGGACCAACCCAATATGTGCCGACAAGCCACTACTCTGGTCGCAAACCCAGCGAAAGCCTGGAATTTGAAGGCTATGGCCCCCAGTCGGTCTTTTGCAAAGCCGGGGATGTCTATTTGACCAATCATCAAACCTGGCACCGGGGTGCGCCCAATCTTTCCGAGCGGGTTCGTTATCTTATGCAGATTCAATACGCCCAGCGCTGGGCGGATCGCTGCTTCAGGGGGGTGCGTAATGACACAGAAAAAATATCGCGTTGCCATTGTCGGATTGGGGCGGATGGGCATTACGATTGACGATGAATTTCCGCCAGGTTCGCCAGCCTATTCGGTTGCTGCGGCCAGTCGCGCCAGCCAGCGTCTGGAATTGATCGCTGGGGCAGATATTGATCCAGCCAAGCGGGCAGCCTTTCAAGCACGCTGGGGTGTGACCGCGCTCTACGCCGACTATCTGGAGATGATCCACGAGGAAAAACCCGACCTGGTAGCCATCTGCACCAAAGGCGTACTTGATGCCGAAATGTCGGTGGCAGTGGCCGAGGCCGCGGTCCCCATGATCTTTTGCGAGAAGGCGATTGCCTGCTCCATGCAGGAGGCAGATGCTGTGCTGGCGGCTATAGGCAGCCGCAATATCCCTTTCAACACCGGTGTACTGCGCCGCTTCAATCGTACTTATCACGTCGCTCGTCAGATGATTGCCGACGGCGAGATCGGCGAAGCCCGTACAGCCGTGCATTACGCCGCCTCCAACCTGCTCCACGGCCACATCCACGCTCTCGATACCATCAGCTTTTTGCTGGGCGATCCCAAAGTGGTGAGTATCTGGGGTGAGCTTCTTCCCCGTGATCTGCTGATTGAGAACAACCGGCTCGAAAAAAGACCCCAATGCCATCTATCAGGCTCTCTTCGCCATTGGGGTAGAAGCGAATACGGTCCCCGCCGGCACCTGGGAGTTTGAGGTAATCGGCAGTAGCGGCAGCATCAGCGTGCGTAACAATGGGGTTGAGCTGTATCTGCGCAAGGCAAAAAGTGAAAAAGAGCGCAGCTTCATCGAGATGCCGGCTCCCAGTGTGGACGCGCACAGCACAACCCAATTTTGCCTAGAAGATCTGCTCGACGCCCACGAAAGTGGGCGCCCGACGCTGGGCAATATCCAGATCACGCATCACCTGACCGAGGCTTGCCTGGCGGTGGCCGAGAGTCACCGTCTGCACAGGCGCATCACCCTTCCGCTAGAAAACCGCTCGCTTTATGTCTTTCATGTGTAGACGGTGTGCCAGTTATCACGGAGACTACCCTTCATCCAAAGCAAGATGAACCGGTTATGATTCGCCTATCCCAGAGGCCACATACGGGACGTTTGCTCTGTTTGATGCGCACGGGCAACCGCGTGGATCCTATTTATCAAAGCCATTCCGACGACGAAGGGGTCAGCTGGTCACTGCCCCAGCCTCTGCCCCTGCGCGGCGTTGACCCGGATTTGATCGAGATGGTCGATGGCACCATGGCCTGTAGCTATGGCTACCGTATCCTCACCGACCCGATATCCGCCGAAAACGGAAATTATGTTGCCTTTAGCAGCTACCAGGGCGAAAGCTGGGGGCAGATCACCCACTTGCCGATTGAAGCCCATGCCGGCGCCAACCGTTCCACCTGCTACACCAGTCTGCGCGAGGTGGCGCCGGGCAAGTTGCTGGTGACCTTTGACATCGGCTGGTGGCGGCTGCCGATTCGTTATATTGGCCGCCGCTTTGTGCATGTCAATCTTTCGATGAACCTACCCGATAACGCGAATTAGATGCGGGCATAGTCAGCCTGGGCGGCGGCAAGCTGCTGGTGAGCTGGTTTGTCACCGACAATCGTGCCAACCTCTACAATGCCCATTTGCGCCAACTCTTTGGCGATGAAGAAGCAGAAAGCTGGCGACAGACACTCGACCCCTTGACAGACGACGAAGTGAATCAGCATCAAGGATCGTGGGTGTTGTTGAGCGACGATGCCGCGGCGACTTGGCGCGCGCAGATCCGGGTACCCGTCTCTTCGCCGCATGGTATGATCAAGGCATTTCGGTTTGCGGAATGGCGATTTCCTTTACCTAGGCAAACCCTTTGGCACGATGGATGATATGTACCACGGACTCATCACAGCGGCGCGTAGTACGGATGGCGGTCACACGTGGCAAACGCACGGTCGGGTTCCACTCTACCTTGGTACCTCTTCCAGTTACTACCACTAGCCGAATGTAGTGGAACTGCCCTCTGGAAAGTTGCCGGGTGCCATCCGCCTTGAAAACGGTCTAGGCGACGAGGCAGACGTGACAAAAGCTGGCTTGATCCACTTCAGCACCATGCTCACCGAAGCCACTGATGGCGGGCGCACCTGGAGCATGCCGCGCTCGTTGGGCTACGGGTTGCCGCCCCATCTGTTGCACCACTCATTGGGCATGCTGATCCTGACCTACGGCCATCGCAATGTAGGTTTCGGTCAACGGATGGGCGTCAGCCGCGACGAATGCCAGAGCTGTTAGTGGGACTGTATCATCCGCGCCGACGCGCCCGACTGGGACCTCGGCTATCCTTCGACCGTGGAACTGGCCGACGGCAGGCTTTTTACAGTCTTTTACCAGAAGTTTGCCGCCGGCGAACACTGTTCGCTCTTGTGGTCTCGCTGGCAACTGCCAGAATAGAAGATTAAGCGTATGTCTGCATTGCAAATTACTGTTGAGCCAGAAGTGGAACTGCTTTCTGGCGCGGTGCAGCCCTATCTTTTTCGTTCTGCCCAGGGCACGTTGGTGGTGCAGGGTCATGCGCCCTATCCGCTGCACTACCCGCTGCCGCCGCGCAATGTCTTCCCCGGCCTGCCCGTGACTGCCCGTTCCCTGGATGGCGGCCACACCTGGGCGCTCTGGACGCCGGGCGAGGGGCAAGGCCAGGGGCCGATTATCGAAGGTGCGGTCCTCCAATTTCGTGATGGGCGCATCCGCATCTTTGAATGGATTGCCGACGGTCCCTCGCCAGATGGGAATTTTACTGGACAGTTCTGGGATAGCGTCGATGAGTGGCAGACAGTACAGGGGCCAATGCCCTTTCAGATTCATCTGCCTCAAGCCAAGATCGGCTATGATGATGTGGGCAAACCCTATTCCGGCGTCACCTTTCACCGCTCGGTGGTCGAATTGCCCGGCGGTGATCTGATCGCCTGCATCTACTGCTGGTTCAAGGAAGACAATGTCCCTTCCAGCTATGAACCCAAGATGAACCGGTTTCGCTGCGTGTTGCTGCGTTCCAGCGACGAAGGGCACACCTGGCGCTATGTCTCCACCATTGCCGCCGACCCCGCCATTGGCAGCGAAGGCTTTGACGAGCCAGTGATGATCCAACTGACCCGTGGGCCGCGCCACGGGCGCTTACTCTGTCTGATGCGCACCGGCAACCGCGTCGATCCGCTCTACCAGAGCCATTCGGATGATGAAGGCGCACACTGGTCGCCGCCCCAATCACTCCCGCTGCGGGGCGTTGACCCTGATTTGATCGAAATGGCCGACGGCACGCTGGCTTGTAGCTTTGGCTACCGCCTTCTCAGCGATCCGCCCGCGCCCGACCACGGCAACTATGTCGCTTTTAGCACCGACCAGGGCGAAAGCTGGGGGCAGATCACCCACTTGCCGATTGAAGCCCATGCCGGCGCCAACCGTTCCACCTGCTACACCAGTCTGCGCGAGGTGGCGTTGGGCAAGTTGTTGGTGACCTTTGACATCGGCTGGTGGCGGCTGCCGGTTCGGTATATTGGCCGCCGCTTTGTGCATGTCAATCTGTCAATGAACTTACCAGACAACGCGAATTAGCATCGGTTGGTAGTTACGAAATATCAACATAGGCGATGACGCCGGTTTTCTATAACATGGTCATCTTGCTTCAGCCCAAAGGACTCTCTTGGTACAATGATCCACCTACAGGCCGGCTTCGCCCGTCGCGAGATAACACCCGCCTTGGGCATGCCCAACAGCCTCGGCGTGGAATGTACTGTCACCGAGATCTGGGATCCACTCTATGCCACAGCGATGCTGCTGGACGACGGGCAGACGCAGGCTGTGATCATCGCTGCGGACCTGTGCGCCTTCCTGCAACAAGCCGATACGGAGATTCGCCACGCCGTCGCCCAGGCATTGGCTATTTCGCCCGACCAGGTGATCCTCAACGCCTCACACAGCCACAGTGCACCCTACCTGGCAACGGAATATGCCCATTTGTTACAGCCCTACCGCCTCAAGGTTGTCGATCCCGACTATGTGTACTATGTCAAGCAACAAATTGTGGATGCGGCGCGTGCCGCTCGCCGCAATGCGACGCCCGTGCAATTGCTGGCCGGGCAAGGAAGAGTAGACCGCGTTGCCAGCAATCGACGCCAGCGACTGCCCGATGGAACAATGATCAGCCGCCATGGCCGGCCACCGCAGGATTGGCGCGACTTGCCAGAGGGGTTGATTGACCCAGCGGTAAGCGTCATCGCCTGCGCAAACCAGCAGGGACGCATCATCGGCTTTATTGCCAACTATGCCTGCCACCCGACGGCAGCGGGCGGAGACCTACATGGTTGGGTCAGCGCCGACTTTGTTGGCTATGCTCTTCGCCCAGTGGAAGCGGCTTTGGCAGGCGCACTGGGTCTATTTCTACAAGGGACAGCAGGCAACGTTGGTACGGGCAAGTGGGTGACAGACACCCCGCGCGGCGATGCCGAAGCGATGGGGGATCGCTTGGCCGCAGGCATCAGGCAGGCCCTGGCCGCCCTAGAGCCGGTGCATGGCAACCATCTACGCGTGATGCGACGGCATGTGTCGCTGCAATTGCAGCCGTTTCCGCCGCTGGCTGAGATGGATCAACGCCTGCACCAAGCCGCCGCCAGCGGCGCCACCGGAGCAGTGGTGGCAGCGGGCGACGCCCTGGTCATTGCCCGTCGTTTCAGCGATTTCCAACAAGCGCCGATCAGCGCCATCGCGGTTGGCGACATGGCCATTGCCTGCCTACCGGCTGAGATGTTCGTTGAGTTTGGTCTAGAGATCAAACGTGCGTCTCCTTTCCGTCACACCCTGGTTGCTGCCTACAACGACGACTCGCTGCAATATGTCCCAACGCAGTTCGCATTTGGCGAAGGCGCCTACGAGGTGACGGGGGGCTGGTGCTACTCGGCGCCAGGGGATGGCGAACGGGTGGCACAAGGCGCGCTTGCGCTATTAAAGGAGTGCAACACCTGAACAACCTACTGACACGTATGAAACTAGATGGCTGGTGTGTGGTCGAAAATGTGATCCCGTCTCCGGAAGTGGCGACGGTACGCGAGCGTGTGTTGGCCGCCACTGCCCAACGCCCCTAAAAACATCGGCCATCTCTCGGGGCTGATCAACTATGATCAATCGGTCGCGCCCTATTTGGCGAATGAACAATTGTTGGCGCTGATTGAGGGTGTGCTGGGGCCGCATGTACGTATCTCCTTTACGACCGCGACGATCAATGAGCCAGGTAACGCCCGCGGCGGCTGGCACGCCGACTGGCCCTTTAATCAACGCAATGCTGGCTCCATCCCCGCACCCTATCCCGATCTGCCCATGCACATCACCACCATTTGGATGCTCTCGCCCTTCAGCGCAGCCAGCGGTGGCACGCTGGTGGTCTCTGGCAGCCACCATATGAGCAACAACCCGACCGGCAACTATGGCATTGGTGAGTTAGATGTATATCCCACCGAAGTGAATGCGACTGGCAACGCCGGCGATGTGCTGGCGATGGATAGCCGTCTCTGGCACGCCACGGCAGCAAATCTCACCAACGAACCACGCGCAGCGATTGTGATCCGCTATGCGCCCTGGTGGCTAGATCTGAGTGTCTTACGCCCTGGATCTGTCGTGCGCCAGCGGTTGTTGCAAGCCACCGGCAAGGGTGAGAATCAAGTGCCACTGTTGCCGGCCGGAGTCTATGCTGGGTTACCGGAGCAGGTGAAACCACTCTTTGCCCATTGGGTGGAGGTATAATTACGATTGACAGAACTCACTGTTCATAGTACAGTTATCTTGTCAGTTGCCAGATAACACGCAACCACTGTTCCCTAATACACAAAATTAAATGTAGCCACGATGCAGCGAGCATAGAGGAGCCAACCATGCCCAATGAGATTGGCTTGCCGGGATTGCGTTTGCAAATACACCTCTTTGTTGGCGCTGCCCGGCAACCGTCTGCTCCTGGTCTATGACCGGATTCCTTGCGGTTGGATGCCGGTTCCCTTGGATGCTGAGTTTAGAAGCCGTATCCTGCGCTGGTATCCCGAAGTACAGTTCCCAGCCGACCAACTCCAACAGCGCGAACGCCAACGAATCTATTTGCTCGAGATCGAGGTGCAGAAACAGTAATGTCCTGGTTTTGATTTGAATATGTTACAAATGGGTTGAGCAAGGCTAAAATTCTCGCCCAACCCTATCGAAGCACATTCATTTGATCTTAGATACTGTTTTCTAAATGGGGTATTGGGTTAACTACGAATAAGGAGGATTTGTCTATGAAACACCGACCGTTCTACTCTGTGCTGTTATTGTTTGTAATGCTCATCGCCAGCTCTTGCGCACCTGTGGCACAAGCACCCGCCGAGCCGGCGGCTCCGGCAGCAGCCGCAGACAGCGGGGGGACACTCCAGGTCTGTTACGACCAGAAGTCTAGCTATGCTAACCTGGCTGGCTTCAAACAGTATGCCGGCAGCTAGCACTTCTATCTGGGACGCACTGTCTTTAATGGCCTGGTGCAACTTAACCAGGCTGTCACCGGCTTTGACCCCGAATTAGCGGAAAGCTGGGATTTCGACGGCGCCAAGGTGATCTTTCACCTGCGCAAGGATGTGAAGTGGCATGATGGTACACCTTTTACCGCCAAGGATGTCATGTTCACCTATGGTCGTTTGATCCCCCACCCGCTGCTGACCAACACCGGCTATGACGGCCTCAAGGATTACATCGTTGGCTATCCGGAATTTCACGGTAAGACAGCCGACACGGTTACTGGCATCACCTCGCCCGATGACTATACCGTCATCTTCGAGATGACCAAAGAGTATGGCAATGTGGCGCTCTACCAGATCGCCGGTTGGATGAATGTGGTCATGCCCGAACACATCTTGGGTCAGGTGCCCGAAGAGCAGTGGGCGCCGGATGAGAATGGCGTTTCGGGGTTGGAGAAGACCGACTTCACCACTAAAAAAGCGATTGGGACGGGCCCCTTTATTGTCGATGAATATGTCCCTGACCAATATGTGATCTACAGCCCCAACAAGGATTACTTCCGCGGCGCACCCAAACTAGACAAGCTGATCTATCGCTCGTTTGGAGATGAATCTGCCCCGATGGTGGTGGCGATTGAGGCCGGACAGTGTGATTGGGCAACCAGCGTGCCGCCGGCGGAAGCCAAGCGTCTGGCTGACAATGCCAGCCCCAATCTAGAGGTCGCCGCACCGCCAGCCAATGTCACGGTGGCCTACTGGTACAATCCGAGTCGCGAGCATATTCAAGACCCGCGTATCCGCGAGGCCCTTCAGCACGCCATCGACGGCGAGCGCCTGATGCAGGTCATGGCCAATGGCTTGACCTTTCCCGCACGCGCCTACCTGGATGGCAAATGGGGCATCAATCCCAAAGGTAATGAGTTCGTCAAATATGACCCCGAACTGGCCAAGAAGCTGCTGCAGGAAGCCGGTTGGGACCCCAACGACAAGATCATTCTGGCCCTCGATTCGATGAGCCCCATTTGGGAGCCAATGCATCTGTTGATGTAAGAGAATCTAGCAGACGTTGGCGTTACCGTTGAGTTCAAGGTGGCGGGCGCCGACTTCGACAATGTCATCAACAAAGAACCATTTGAGTGGGACTTGCAGCAAGCCGGCGATTGGGTGCCCTGGTTTGGCTTGCTTGGCTATGACGGTAATTTTGTTCCGAAACCCTATTTCGACTTTGCCAAGTACCAGGACGTGGTCGACACGGTGAGAGGCACCTTCTTGGAGACCGATGACGCCAAACTCAAGGATACGGTCTGGGCGCTCCAAGAAAGGTTGGGCGCCGATCCCTATGCCCTGCTGCTTTATGGTCACACCAACATCAGCCTGCGCAGTAAGAAGACGCAAGGCTGTAATATCATACCCAGCTACAACTACCAGCGCAACAACTGGAGTTTGGAGACGTGTTGGATGGCGCCGTAGCTGTGTTTTGTTGAGATTAGGAGATTGAGAGATCGGGAGATTGAGAAACGACAATATCTCAATCTCCCGATCTCTCGACCACAATGGGCAAGGAGTTTCCACATGTTGTTGATCACCGTTGACTGTGATGATGTTCTTTCGAGCAGTACCTATGCGCAGATCACGCAGATTGCTGATGCGATCTGCACGGCTCACCCCGACATCTTTTCGATGGATGTGGCGGACAATGATCGCTGTCACTATCCCTCGCTGGCGGGCACGACCAGTACCGGCGGACCGATGGATGGGCTCTTGGCGGCGGGGCATGACCCCTATGGCATCATCGTAGAGCGGCTTAAGTCGGCAGGAATTCGGGTCGTACCCAACTACCGCTTTAACGATCATCATGGCACGCCCGAGATGTGGACACCCTGGGAGCGCGCCCATCAGGAATGGTCGCTAGGCAAGGATACGGGTGCATGGCGCACCTTCACGGTCGTGGGCGATCGTGGCTGGCGCGAGATCGGTGACCTGCGCCAGATGGATTATGCAGTGGCCGGGGTACGTGAACGGCGCCTAGGGATTTTGCGCGAGATTGCCGAACGTTATCCAATCGATGGTTTGCAACTAGACTTTGGGCGCTCAGCTCCTTATGTCTCCGAGCCAAAGCGCGCCAAAGCGCCTCTGCTGACTCAGTTTATACGCGATGTACGTGCCATGTTGGATGACGTGGGTCGGCAGCGCGGTCAAGACCTGCTGCTCTCCGCCGCATTGCCCTGGGACATCGCCTATTGCACTGCCGAAGGTCTGGATGTCAAACAGTGGATCGACGAGGGGTTGCTCTCTTACATCGCACCGGGTGAATGGTTCTATGTCGATTACAACATCCCCTACAGCCAATGGGTTGCCTTGACCCAGGGCAGCCATTGCAAAGTCTACCCTATGCTCATGTCGAATGTGACACCCACCGCGGCAGTCAACGAAGACAAGCGGGTATGGCTGGGCGATGGTTATCAACAGTTCGACTTGCCCAAGATCGAAGCCTTGGTGGAAAGTGCCTATAGCCAAGGTATGGATGGCATCATGTTCTATAATTTTTATGTGCGCGCCTTTGGCAAGGACGCCTATCCCTTCTTGCGCCAATGGATTGACCCCGTCCAGATCGCAACCCAACCACGTCATTATTTTTATGCCCGTCGCCTCAACTATCTGCCCACCGAACATTACTCATTTGGTCTGCCAGATGGCTATGCCCCCGGTGAAGTAGAGGCATTTACCCCCTTTCCCTTGGACAAAATCGGCGATGTGCTGACCTATCATTTTCTCTTTGGCAGCAAGCTAAACGGTACACGGGCCGCTTTCCAGTTCAAATTGCGCGATCTCGGCGATGACGATGGCGTGGTTGTGCATCTCAACGGTCAAGTGATCGCCCCAGATCGGGTCGCGTTCCTTCCTTGTCAGCCGCCAAGCGAGCCAGCATTTCGCTATGTGCTCTGGCAGGCCGCACTTGGCTCACCGGCCTTGATCTTGGGTGATAATCGCCTAAACGTAACCTTGGTCAAGCGTGATAGTGGACGGCACAAAGCCATTCAGGTCGGCGAGTTTGAACTTTTGATCACTCCATAAATGCTATGTCCCAATATGTTTTGCGCCGTTTGGCGCAGCTATTCCCACTGATCTTTGGCATCACGATTGTCAACTATACGATCTATGCCTTGGCCCCTGGTGATCCTGTTTCGGCCATGATCAACCCAGAGACCATGCGCTTGATGTCGCGTGCTGATCTTGATACGCTGCGTGAAGCGATGGGGTTGAATAAACCGGTCTACGTTCGCTACTTGATCTGGCTGCGTGAGGCGCTCAAAGGCAATCTGGGCTGGTCAACCTGGCTGCGTCTGCCTGTTAGCCAAATCCTGGCGCGTGACATTGGCAACACACTCGCTTTGATGGGATTTGCCCTGATCTTTTCCACAATTGGCGGGATTGCGTTGGGCATCCTCTCGGCGCTCAAACCCTACTCGACGCTTGACTATGTGCTAACGGGTTTCGCTTTGGGTGGCGTAGCCATACCGGGTTTCTTCTTTGCACTCTTGCTGATCCATGGCGTCGGCCTGCGCCTGGGCTGGCTGCCGGTAGGCGGGATTGTGACCGCCGGCGCACCGCCATCGATCGTGGATCGCTTGCTGCACATGGTTTTGCCCGCCATCGCGCTCTTCTATGAAGGCTTGAGTACGCTCTTGCCTTACACGCGTTCAAGCATGCTGGAAGTGGTGCGCCAGGATTACATTACGACGGCGCGCGCCAAAGGGTTGTCCGAACGGTTTGTCATCTCACGCCATGCCTTTCGCAATACCTTATTGCCGATCATCACCATCACTGTCTTGCGTCTGCCCAGTCTTGTCGGCGGTGCCGTGCTGATTGAGAGCGTTTTCAATTATCAAGGTATCGGCCATACCATCGTCTATGCGACGACCCAACGCGATTACCCACTGCTGATGGGTGGCGTCCTGGTCACTGCGCTTATCGTGTTGTTGAGCAACCTGCTTGCCGACGTGGCCTATGCCGATCCGCGCATTCGCTATGCATAGGATGGGAGTTGTCTTCATGTGTGTTGTCGGGGCAATCTCCTAATCTCTCAATCGCGATTTAAGAACCCCAACAAGGAGAACAATCATGACCCTACGTCTGCTTTCTATCGGCGCGCATCCTGCCGACATCTTTGACCAATCGGGGGGCACGATGGCACATCATGTGCGCCGGGGTGATTGGGTGGGCTGTGTGGTGTTGACCCACGGTGCGCGCGTCCATGATGCCGTGATCAGCGATGCGATGTTTCACCGCCAAGAGATTCCCGATGCGGCTGAGTTACAGGCATTGATGGCAGAGCGCTCGGATGTCAAGGCGGAGGAGACGCGGCGCGCTTGTGCCTTGCTCGGTGTCGAAGATGTCACTTTTTTTGGCGCTGACGATGCGGTGCTGCTGGTCACCGAGGATCTCGTGCGGCGGTTGGCGCGCTTGTTGCGTGAAAAGCGACCCGACCTTGTCCTCACCCACTTCCCGCGTGAGGGCGACGGTATCCTCAACCCACATGCCGTGGCTGGGCAGATCGTGTTGGGCGCGATCCAACTGGCAGCCAGCGTCGATCCGGGCGATCGCAACCCGCCACACAAGGTGGCGCAACTCTTCTTCTTTGGCGCTGGCGCGGCGGCGCTGCCGAGCAATGTCTGGAGCGCGGCAGGCGGTTACTATAATGATCTCTTTATTGACATCGGCGATGTGATCGAGCTAAAGCTAGGCGCGCTCGACTGTATGGTGAGCCAGGGCTACGGCGGGGCCTATGCGCGCAAACGCATCGAAACCAGCGACGGCGCCTTTGGCACTGCCGGCGGCGTCGCCTACGCCGAAGGTTTTATCGCCATGAAGGCCGAAACGCACTACTATCTACCGGTCACCGATTATGCACTCAAGGATGCACGGGCATCCGACCATCAGTTGATCGTGGAACAATCCTATCGGATTAGTGTGTGACCCATACTCCGCTTTTCATTCAGAGCGCAGTATAACGGGTTTTGCCTGGCAGCAGGCGAATTCATTCGTCTGCAACTGCTCTGTCAATGAACTTACCAGACAACGCCAATTAGCAAAGGAACAATTTTCGTGGAATCCGACACCCAACAACGCCAGCGCCTGCTCTATTTGCACGCACGCACCCCCAGCGTCTTTTCGGCGCTGCTTGGTTATACGCTGATTGAACCAGTCCACGGCTATCTGGTCGAAATTAGTGCCGGGGAATTTTCATGGCCGTACAAGACCGTACACGACGCGCTAGTCGACGGCTGGCAGGTGATTCAATTTCCCCATCTGCAAGCGCCCTTTGATGACAAGGATCTGGATGTCGTCGGCTACGAATTCATCCTATAGAAAATCCAGTCCTGTCCTTCGGCAACGTAACACGGCAACTTATTCACCCGAATCGAGGATTCATCATGATCGGTACTTTACCCAATCACTCAATCACTAATCACCTAATCACCGATCAAACAAGTGACAAAAACTACCTCCTGACCGATGGGGAAGTCGCCAAATTCATCACCTATGGCTATCATATGGTCGCTTTGGATGATCTGCCCGCCGGCTTTCATGAAGGGATCGCCCAGCAGCTTGATGTGCTCCAATCTAACTCCGGCGATGCGATTACCGAGACGGTGCCCGCACTGTGGCAGGTGCTGGAACATCCGGCCGTCGTGGGGGCGCTCACCAGTCTGCTGGGGCATAACTATCGGATCAACAGCCATTGCCACTGGCACTGCAAGGAGCCCAGTTCAGGCTACATGCACTGGCATCAGGATAGCACCAACAATCGCAAGATCCAGGTCGACCGCTTTTTGGGGCTCTACTATCCGCGCGACATTACCCCTGACATGGGGCCAACGATCATCGTCCCCGGCACGCAGTTTCGCAACGCGCCGACCGACCGCATGGCCACCTACACCAACATCCGTGGTCAACTCCCGCTCACCGTCAAAACTGGCACGGTCGTCTTTATCCACTATAAACTCTTGCATGGGACCGGGGAAAACCGCTCGCGCGTGCGCCGCCACATGATATAATTTCTCTTCAACTGCACCCAAGCAAACACAGTGCCAACGTGGAACCATGATCCCGACGTCCTCAACAAGGCGCACGACTGGAATAGGCGTGATCAGGCGGAGGATGTGAACAATATCCTCACCTTTGTCAATCCGCTTGGCTTCTCACACAGCGACCACTACAAAGAAACTGCGATCCGCCGGCAGTGTTGGGCAGACTTATTAGTAGAAGGGTACGCCTCTACGATCAAAATATAACCAACAAAATACCTAGGATATCCAACACACATGAAAGCCCTCGTCCTCACCGGCCCCCGCAAACTTGAATTGCAAGAATTACCCATCCCAACACCCGGTCCCGGCCAGTTGTTGGTGCGCCATAAAGTGACGGCCATCAGCACAGGGAGTGAGGTGATTCGCTATTTTGCCGGCGCGGGGCCAGATATTGGCTACTTGGGCGCGGGGATCGTGGAGGCCGTCGGCCCTGGTGTCGAGGAATGCAAGCCCGGCGACCGTGTGCGCACCAGCGAACCCCATCACGAGTATGTGCTGACGCCCGTGGAAGCTGCACAAAAAATCCCCGACGGCGTGGGCTTCGATCAGGCCGCTTTTGCCTATCTGCCCACCCTCGTCCTCCACGCCCTGCGCCTGTGCGAATACCGGCTGGGTGAGACGCTTTGTGTGCTGGGGCAAGGGGTGGTTGGTCTTATGGGCGGTGCGTTGGCCGCGGCTCTGGGCATCTCGCTGATCGCCCTGGACACCGAAGAGACACGCCTGGCCATCGCCCGCCAAATGGGCATCCGCCACGCGCTTGACCCGCTAGATTCGGAATTTGCCGCGCGATTGGCTGGCATCGTCGGCGACCGGGGCATTGACGTAACCGTAGATGCCACCGGAAGCTATCACGGATTGGTACAAGCTATGGAGTTGACGCGCAAATGGGGACGCGTCGCCATCCTCGGCATCTACCGCCCCGATCCGCCCGATCCGGCCATGGCCACGGCCATCCATCGGGCCTATCTGAAGAACTTTCACAGCAAGGAGCTGCGGCTGGTCGGCTGCTCCAACGACCCTGTCGAAAGTTATCCGTCACACATTTGGCGCTTTACCATCCACGACAACACCCGCCAGAGTCTCGACTTATTGGGGCAGGGCAGGCTCAATCTTGCCCCAGCCATCACCCATCGCTTTGTGCCGGAAGATGGGATTACGCTTTATGATCGCCTCAGCCAGCGCGAGACGGGGCTGCTTGGGGCCGTCTATCAATGGGATTGAAATGGGGGATGAAATGGATCGCTCACCTTACATCGAAACATTTGACAACGGCCCCGGCGGCTGGTGCGCCTGGGGAACCGGCTCCAATCTGCCCGAATTGAAGGATGGGGTACTCACCACGCGCGGCCCCTGGCGCGTCGACCCCAATCACAGCCCGCCGGGTGCGGGCTACTTGCACCTATTGACTTATCTCTACACCCATCCTACTTATTACACCGAGAAGTTTGTCAATGAGGTCGGTGTCAACCGCTTCCTGGCCGATCACAAAGATTGCAATCTGACCAACGCCCGCATGACCGTGCGACTGCGCGGCAATGTTGATCTCAAAGGTTCCCAACTCACGCTCTGGGTGCAGGCGGACATTGGCGACACCCGTCCCAACTTTGTGCTGACGGGTCAGTCGTTGGAAGTCACCACTGATTGGAGCGAGCAGACCTTGCTCCTTGCCGACGACCCCGCCCAGTGGACATGCGCCGGCGGTCGCCACGACCTGACCAAACTCTATGGTTACGGCGACATTCGGGATGCGCTCAAGGATGTCAACTGTGACCTGATCATCGTCCTCTTTCCGCTCAACGTCGTGCCGCTGGATGCGCCCTATGAGCAGCGCGATTTCCTCCGCACAAACCGCGACTATCAACCCGACTACGCCTATCTGCCTAGCGGCGTTATCGAGTTTGATACGATCAAGATCGAATATCCCGAGTGATTGAGGGGTTACCAACCAGCGGGCTTTGTAAACGTGCCTTTGGCATCTGTGAGGGTGGACGGAAATTGGCTGTTGCTCAACACGGTCGGACTCTAGCGCAAGGTACTTGACAAAAGGGGGGACAGGGTGTAATATGTGGAGGTGAAGGCGGTCTTGAATTGTTATCCGTTTCTACAGGAGAACTAAGAATGCCAGGACAAGAACTGGTCGAAGTACTACAGATTGATCAAATCCGGCAACTGTTCGTGGATGACTATGTCGTCGAGGAGATAGCGGGACTCACACGTACTCTACACGCTGTCCAGAAACATCCTGACAACCCAGTGTTGCGCCCTGATCAGCTGCGGGAAGGAACCTCTATCGAGTACACCACTGTGATCTGGGACAAGGCCGAGAATCGGTTCAAGGCTTGGTACGCTGTTGGCGACAATCAGGATGCTCGCAGCAGTCCCGGTGCCAAGTCGCGTTTTACGATTCGGTCGTGCTACGCCACATCTCCCGACGGAATCCACTGGGATAAACCAGAACTTGGGCTGATTGCGTACAAGGGTTCGCTGGCCAATAACATATTTGACAGTGGGCGCTGGTTGCAGAGCATCGTCAATGTCTCCCCACAACAGGAGCCGGATGACAGCCGGCGCTACAAGATGTTCGCCTGGGACACAGGCGGCTACCAGGTCGCGTTCTCAGCCGACGGCATTCATTGGACAGACCATCCTGAGAACCCGGTGTGGCAGATCCCCGGCGATGTGGCGCCAACCATTTATGATGAATTGGCGGGGCAGTACATCAGTTTCGCTAAGGTGCATGATGAATATGCGGGTCATCGCCGACGGCTGGTGGGCCGCGGAACCAGCCAGGACTTCGTGCATTGGAGCGGTCCACAACGGGTCCTCTCGCCGGACGAAGAGGATGAGGGCTGGACGCTGGGTCGCCCCGGCTACCATACCGAGTTTTACGGCCTGTGCGGTTTTCCCTATGCCGGCATGTACCTTGGTCTGTTGTGGGTGTTTCGAGTGACTGGCAAAGTGCCAGGCGGCACGAACTATGGCGGCATCCATGCGGAGCTAGTGCACAGCCGGGACAGCATCCACTGGGAGCGCGCCTTCAGCCGTATGCCGCTGATCCCACTTGGACCCCAGGAGAGTTTCGACGGCGCTTACATCCATGCTGCCAGCCGGCCGGTGGTGGTCGGCGATGAGTTATACATCTACTATGACGGCCATGACGGCGACCACGGTTCCTACTGGTATCACGAGCCTTGGGGCAGCGACGAGCCCCTGCGGGGCGGCGCCCTCGGATTGGGCCGGCTGCGTCTGGATGGTTTTGTCTCGGTTGATGCCGGGCCCCAACACGGCTGGCTCACGACCCGTCCCCTGCTGGTCGCCGGGCCTACACTACTTGTGAATGCCCAGGCTCGCCAGGGGGCATTGAGGGTCGAGGTTCTGAACCTGGATGGCTCACCCCAGGCCGGTCTGAGCGCGGCTGAGTGCGTTGTTTTCAGCGGGGACAGTGTCAAACATAAGGTACATTGGCATGGCGGGACATCATTGGCCGCACTGCACAATACGCCCGTGCGATTACGCTTCCACCTCCAGGATGTCCAATTGTATAGCTTCCAGTTCGTGTCTGGTCAGTGATGACATAGCATGCCAGAGCTTTCTCGGAAAGTGGCGTTGCCACGTGATGGGTGACGCAGCAGGTAGCACCATGGAACCGAAACCTGCGGTGATAAGTTGCTTTCGGTGGTACACGTGACTCTGCAGAGGAATCGCGTGTACCGTGAAATGAGGTTGGAAAAGGGGGTGATAGGGGAGATCTGAGAGCGACGGCGATAGAGAACACTGCAACTACTCCGCATTCTATCGCGATAGCCACTTGGGTCTCAAAGCGGAAAGACAGAACGAGGAGAGAACCAATTTTAGCCACGCCTAAAGGAGGCAGAAAGATGAAAGCCAAGATTTACTTCGGTACGAGGAGAGAACCAATTTTAGCCACGCCTAAAGGAGGCAGAAAGATGAAAGCCAAGATTTACTTCGGTCCATTGTTTCGTGTCAGCATCGTTTTGGCGATCCTGTTGTTGGCTGCCTGTGTTGCGCCCACGGCGCCCACGGAGGCCGAGGTAGCGCCCACGGAGGCCGAGGTAGCGCCGAGTGCGGATACGGAAGCGCCGACAGAGCCAAAAATCGTCCGGGTACACAACCACCAGAAGGACCTGTCCATTGGATTGCAGCCCTGGTGTGCGGCGAATTTCCCGGCCACGACGCTGGTCTTCATGAACCTGGTCCACTGGACAGATGATGGAGAACTGAGCCCCGGTTTGGCGTCAAGTTGGGAGAGCAATGAGGACGCAACCGAGTGGACGTTCCACCTGGACCCCAAAGCTATCTTCCACGATGGCACACCAGTAACAGCGGCCGAGGTCAAGGCGGCCTATGAAGTCGGTTACCGGCTGGACATCCAGTGTTCCTGGGGGGGTAACCAGGGGTGGTCGATGGTCAACGTGGTTGGCTCCCGAGACGCCCTCACCAACGCCACCGAGGATAGCTACCCCGACGTGCCTGGCATCATCGCTCAAGACGAGCACACGCTAGTGTTCAAGCTGACAGCGCCCGATCTTGGCTTCCCCGGCGGGATGTCCAACTACGTATCGGGCGTCTTCAAGGCTGACCAGTTCAAGAACGACCATGAGGGCTGGATTCAGCAGCCCATCGGTAGCGGTCCCTACAAGATCGTGGATATGGATCCGCCGCGGGCTGCCTTCCGTGCGGTAAGGGCTGAGACCTGGTGGCGGGAGCCACCCAAGATCGACGAGATCCATGTGGTAGGCTTTGCAGAACCTCAGACGTCTCTACTCATGTACAAGAACGATGAGATTGACCTCATGTTGGCCCAGCGCATCGACTTGAGCCAGGTCTTCGGCACCCCGTTAGGCGACGAATGGTGGCCCAACCAATACTCCAGCAACTGGTTCACCTTTATCATGTGGCAGGACAAGCCGCCTTTTGATGATCTGCTGGTGCGCAAGGCCTTCGTGCATGCCCTTGACTACGATGCAGCTTTCAATGCGGTCTTTACCAACTACCCAGCGGCCGAGCCACACACCCAGGCTTTGCCGCCGAACTACGAATGCTATACCGAGAAGCATCCGTGGCAGTTTGATCCCGAGTTGGCCAAGAAGGAGCTAGCAGAGTCGTCCTATGGCGGTACTGAAGGGTTGCCGCTTATTACCCTGGTCTACGGCGCATCTGATGTCCTTCCTGGCCGACTGGCCCAGATCTACCAGAAGATGTGGGAAGATAATTTAGGCGTCAAAGTGGAGCTTGCTATTCGGCAACCGGGCGACAACGAGATCTTTAAGACGGCCAACATTCGCCGCATGAGCGACGGGTATACCCAGAACAATGCCAACTGGTTCCTAAATATGTGGCGGTCCGATGCGTGGGGCGTCTGCGGACAGGAGGGGACTCGGGCCTGCACATCATTGAGTGGCCAGCCGTTGCCCGATTTTTATGTCAAGCTGGACGAGATGCTCACGGAGACGTCCAAGGTCGCGCGTGACGGTCCTCAGTACTGCGAGGCCTGGAGCAAAGTCGAGGATGTCATTAACAACAACTTCCACTGGATTCCGGGCTATAACCTGCGCTACGGCTGGATGGTCAAGCCTTGGCTGCGTAACATGAGTGGGAGCTACAACTCAGAGGAGGTCCCGACCATCATGATGGGTACGTTTGATGTCGTGAAGGAGTAGGCAATCCGGATGAGGTGAATAGCTTGCGGTCGGTCATGCCGCCAGGTAGATTAATGCCGTGAAACGTGAAATAAGTTTGGAATATCGTCATTACGTTTCCCGTTTCACGGCACGCCCGGCAGCAGTGGCCGGAAGTGACTTTAGACACTATCAGACCGACGAGTTTCGGTTGTATACAAACTGAAACCACTCCGCATTTGACAGCCGATGGGGAGAAGTATGCTGGGCTACATTGTACAGCGCGTGCTACTTGCACTGGTATCCCTTTTGGTGGTGGCTTTCATCACCTACACGCTGGGCTTCTACGGTCCAGGTGATCCCCTGCTCGCCCATTATGGAGAGGATGAACGAACACTAGTCAACGAGGAAACCCTGGCCCGCCTGCGCCGCGCCTACGGCCTGGACCGCCCTTTCCTCGTGCAGTACACCGAATACATGGGCCGGTTGCTGAAAGGCGATCTGGGCAAGACGATTGCTACCCAGCAGCCCATCAATGGCATGTTAGCCTACCGTTTTCCCATCACGGCGCAGATCGGCATAGCCGCGTTCATTGTGCTGGTGTTGGTCGGGGTACCGTTGGGCGTACTGGCTGCCATCAAACAGAACACCTGGGTGGACTATCTGATCGTATCTGGTGGTGTCTTCATCCAGTCCATACCGGTCTTCGTCCTGGCACCCCTGGCGTTGATTGTGCTGGTATTGGAGTTACACCTTCTGAAGTCCGTGATCGGCTGGAAAGGGGCGTTCACCTCCACCGCCATTCTGCCGGTTCTACTGCTGGCTGTGAGACCGATGGTGATTGTCATCCGCCAGACACGCGTGGGTGTGATTGAAACCCTGAGCAAAGACTACGTACGCACAGCTCGCGCCAAGGGCATGCCCGAACGCTGGGTGATTTGGCGCCATGTGATGAGAAATGCAGTGACCCCTGCGGTGACCTCCTTGGGGTTGCTCTTTTCCGGCCTGGTGACAGGCTCGATGTTCCTGGAAGAGATTTTTGGTATTCCTGGCTTTGGCTCCCTGGTGGCAAGCTCTTACCGCGGGAGCGACTACCCCACCATCGTGGCAACGACGTTGGTGTCAGCCGTGCTGATTGTGGGAGCAAACCTGGTAGTGGATCTGCTCTATGGCGTACTCGACCCCCGAGTGCGCTACTGATAGGGGCTACCCAGTACTTTGGATTTTCAGTATCGATCGTGACGTTTGCGCAACGGAAGAGTAATGGCGACAACGACAGAAAAAATGGGCTTGTCCTCGAGGCCGGCGGTCGAGCGTAGCTTGGCCCGAGACGCATTGAAACGTCTGGTGAGCAACCGGCTCTCCTTGCTTGGTTTGGTGATTGCTATTCTTACCGTATTGCTGGGCCTCTTTGGGCCTTCTATCGCCCCGTATGACTACACCGAGATGGATCTGCTGCATGTACGAGAGCCGCCTAGCATCAAGTACTGGCTCGGGACCGATGAAGTGGGCCGCGACCTTCTGAGCCGCGTACTGGTGGGTGCGCGCACCGGGGTCTTTGTTGGCCTTTTTGTCTCCATTGCCGCCACTGGCCTGGGCGTTCTGGTGGGCGCCATCAGTGCCTATGCCGGCGGCTGGCTGGACAACGTGATTATGCGCCTAACCGATATCATCATGTCCTTTCCCAGTATTGTCTTTGCGGCCTTTATCAATGCAACGTTGCAGCGGCCGATTGCCGAAACCCTGCAAAAGGTAAGTGAGGCCCTGGGCGTGGCAATCCTGCAGGATAGGGTTTTCCTTGACTATGTGGTGGTACTTAGCGCCCTGGTCATGGTTCAGTGGCCAGACATGGCCCGTCTCATCCGTGGCCAGATACTCTTGCTGCGCGAGGAGGACTTCGTTTTGGCCGCTCATGCGCTGGGCGCCCCCGGTTGGCACATTATCCGGCGGCATTTGATTCCCAACACGATGGGGCCAATCATCGTGGCGGCAACGGTTGGCTTTGGCACGGCTGTGCTGACCGAGTCCTCGCTAAGCTATTTGGGACTGGGCATTCGGCCGCCTGGCGCCAGTTGGGGTCAGATGATCTTTTCAAGCATGAACGAGTGGCAGACCCGTCCCCATTTGGTGGCCGTACCCGCCATTACGCTCGCCATCTGTGTCTTTGGTTTCAATTTTCTGGGAGACGGCCTAAACGATGCCCTCAATCCACGGCAAGTCCGCCGTTGATACCAGGCGGACGATGGCCTTGACCAAACGAGTTGCATGCCTATTGACAATTGGCGGTCTCGTGGCCACTTGCTCCGGGCGGCCCGATCTGTCGAACTTGACGTTGGCAAGTCCGGCTCCGTTGGGGGAGCTGCCTACTGAAATCTTCCCCGCTTCGCACCAAGGGCAGGCCAAACCGACCGGCGCCACCTGGACACCCTCCGACATCACCCTTCAACCAGCCCAGCACGACGTTCGTGCGGTTGCCTCGACGAACTCAGAACAGCGCTTGGCGGTACGAGAACGCGGTTGTTGCTTGTCCAACGAAAAGCAGTATCTGCAACGGCTGAACGAATTCGTTGAGGCAGGACACACTGAACACGCTTTCAGTTGGAGCAAGTCACGCGCCATGCAGGCCCAATACGACGCCATCGACATGAGCGCTGATATCGCCTGGATCCGCCAGACGCCATGGCCCAAGTGTGCGGTAGTTCCCCGTGAGGCCGCGCTGGCCTTTCTGACAGCCATGATACGTGCCCAGAGACTATACGTGATGCATTCGAGCGCGGATGAAGCTATCGAAGCATATCTGAACTCTGCTGAAGAGTACTATCAGGTATTTGTTGCTGAGATCAGGGTGTTAGGTGAAGCGTCACCCTGACCCAGCAGTTTGTTGATTGGCGCTGGCAGGGTGCAGTGAGAGTTGTGGACTGCTAATGCCAGCGTATAGAAGTTGTGCAATTTCTGCTTGTTAGGCCGGTCAATCCTTTCCTAATATTGTGCGTGGAGGTTAGCGCAAGAGTCTCAGATGTGAGGTAAAATCTATGTTGATCCAAGCAACTCCCATTCTCGATGTGCGCGCCTTGCCTGGTGCCGCCGAAATTGTCGCCTATCAAGACGGCGGCCTCTTTCCTGTCCTGGCCCTCAGCGGCGACATCGTAGTCGCGACCCTGCGTGGCGGCGCCGGTCACTTGGGACTGGATGGCCGCATGGAGATCATCCGTTCGCTCGATGGCGGGCGCACCTGGTCGCCGCCGGCTGTGGTGGCCGACAGCGCAGTCGATGACCGCAACCCGGCCTTTGGCGTCACCAACGGCGGTGCGTTGGTCTTGTCCTATCACCGCCAGGGCAACTATGACGAACAGGGCAACTGGCTACGTCGCGAGGCGATGGCAGAGAGTCGCGTCGAAGTGCTGGTCACCCGCTCCCATGACCACGGTCTTACCTGGGAAACGCCTTACCCGCTGGGCGTTGCCCTGCTCGCCGCCGGTTCGCCTTATGGCAAGGTTGTCACCCTG
>SXGU01368141.1_pt1 | contig 27348 bp, 26 predicted proteins | sample 3174531 | NCBI WGS metagenome assembly SXGU01 (sample SAMN11356863, study PRJNA531348) | freshwater metagenome | isolation source: freshwater sample F1-140 | place: China: Fuxian Lake, Yuxi | collected 2017-12-25 | reverse complement strand
GCGCTGTTCTATGGCGGCCTCGTCCGGCGGAAAAACGTCCTTTCTGTTCTTGCCCAGTGTCTCGCGCTGACCGGTGTTGTGACTCTCCTGTGGTGGGCCGTTGGCTACTCGCTTACTTTCGCCAAAGGCGGGGGGGTGCTTGGCGGGCTCGGCTTCAGTTTCATGAAGAATGTCGATGGCACCCCGAACACCGACTACAGCCACTGGGTCTCACACAACATTTTTTTCATCTATCAGATGATGTTCGCAATCATCACCCCCAGCCTCACCATCGGGGCCATCGCCGAACGCATGAAATTCTCCGCTGTCATGCTCTTCTCAATCCTCTGGATGTTTCTGGTTTACTTCCCAGTGGCCCACATGGTCTGGGGTGTGGATGGCATGATGAACGGCCTCTTCAATGACACCTCCAAGATCAAAGCCATCGATTTCGCCGGTGGGATTGTCGTCCACATGACGAGTGGATGGTCCGCCCTAGCCCTTTGTTTTATCCTCGGTAAACGCCACGGGCACGGCAAGGAACCGATGCCGCCGCATAGCATGGTCCTCTGCATGGTCGGCACCGGCATGTTGTGGACGGGCTGGTATGGCTTTAATGCCGGCAGCGCCGTTGCCGCTGACACCATCGCAGCCAACGCCTTCGTCACCACCACTCTCTCCGGCGCCGTGGGGTGCCTTACCTGGGGTGTTCTCGAATATGGACTGCGAGGCAAGCCGAGCGTCCTCGGGTTCTGTTCCGGAGCCGTGGCGGGCCTGGCCACCATCACTCCCGCCAGCGGATTCGTCACTCCGGGAACTGCGGTTGTTATTGGCGTGCTGGCTGGTGCCATCCCCTTCTTCGCCTGCACCAAACTCAAGTCCTGGCTCGGCTACGATGACGCCCTCGACACTTTCGGCGTCCACGCGGTTGGCGGAACTGTGGGAGTGATCTGTGCCGGGCTGTTTGCAACGGATGCGGTGAATGCCAACCTCGGTGCCGACCGAATCAAGGCGCTGGTCGGTCAAAGCCTCTGGCTCGAGCAAGTCAAAGCTGGTGCCATCGTTGTGGTCTGGTCCATTGCCGCCACCATCGTCATCGCCTACCTCGTGAAAGCAGTAACCGGCTCGCTTCGTCCGAACATCGAAACCGAACGCATCGGGCTCGATCTCGCCGAGCATGGCGAGGAAGGCTACGTCGATTAATCATCCCTGCCGCAGGAGCGGCTCAGAGACGCCAACCTGGACGATACGTCGAACGGAGATAAGCATTGGCCGCTTTATTGTTGGTGAACCGCATCGCCTTGTTGTCCCAGCGAAGTGATTGACCCGGAAAACGAATGGCAATCAAGCCGAGCAGCGCCACCTGGGTGAGCGGACCGCCGTACTCAAAGTTCGAACCAGCCTGACGGCCCGTGCGAATGGCCTCGATCCAATCCCAGGCGTGCCCTTGAACGCGTGGGATCTTCTCCGTCGGCGCATTTCTGCCTGAGAACTGATCCATCAAGTTCTCCGGAAGCAGGTGACAATTGGAGCCGCCGTGTGAGCCATGGACAATCATCCCCTTGTCACCAAACAGAATGGCCCCGGTGCCGGGAACTTTCTCATCGGTCGGAAAACCTTGGGGTTTGGGAATCGTGGTGTTTCCATCGTGCCAGACGAGTTTGACCGGGCCACGATCCTTTTTCGCTGGGAATTCGAATGTGATCCTTGTGCCTGGAGGGTACGTCAGCCCGTGCTTCACTGGATCGAATCCCGTCACCTCTGCCTGCACGGTGGTGGGCGCATCTAAATCCAGCGCCCAGTACGCGGGATCCACCACATGACAGATCCAATCACCGATGACACCGCCGCCAAAATGCATCCAGCCCCGCCAGTTCCAAGGCACCCATAGTGGCGAGTAAGGACGGAACTGGACCGGACCGACCCACAGATCGTAATCGAGTCCCGCAGGCACGTCATGGCGCTCGTCCAGCTTGGCGAGGTTGGGAATCTGGCAATAGACATTTTTGAAAGCGTCGCACCCGGCATGAATGGTATGAACCCGTCCGATGGCTCCAGCCCACACCCACTCGCAAACGCGTCGAATGGAAGCACTGGAATGTCCCTGATTGCCCAGTTGCGTCACCACTTTGTACTTCTTAGAGGCGGCTGTCAGTTTCCGGACTTCATCCACCGTATGAGCCAGTGGCTTTTCGCAAAAGACATGCTTGCCGCGCCTCATGGCCTCCATCGAGATGACCGCGTGTGTGTGATCTGGAGTGCCGATGACAACCGCATCGATCCCCTTCCCCATTTTGTCCAGCATCACCCGATAATCTTTGAAGCGCCGGGCATCGGGGTATTTTGAGAATTCCTTGCCTGCGTACTTTTCATCCACATCGCACAAGGCGACGATGTTATGCCCCAGTCCCGCCACTTCTCCGACATCGCTCCCACCCCGGCTGCCAATTCCGATGCCGGCGACGTTGAGTTTCGCGTTTGGGGAAAGCTTCTCCGCACCATACAGGAGGGTGCCTGGGAGAATATTGAACAGCGCCACGCCAGCGCTGGCACCGTGGAGAAATTGTCGGCGGCTGATTCGGCTTGAGGGGTGGTTCTTCATAATTGGATTTCAGTTCATGGCCCAGGTTGTTGCAGTGTTCACGTCTGCGGGTAGTTTTTGCTTTTTGTTGCAGGGGTCAACATTCGATTTCACGTCGTTCCACTTTTCCTCTGAACATGCGGTTGTGAGCGGCAGGGAGCAATGCAGCCAGCTCGGCGGCTGCTTCATCACTCCCAGCACGGCCGATAGATCTGAACATATCGAATCACTCCCGGCTTCCACGGCTTCAAAATTTCCTCCGCCGTGGACTACTTCGGCAGATACCCTTCGAAAGTGATCCATCGGTCGTCTTTGTTCTGGTAAGTGATGGGTTTCGGTTCAAGCCAGTCGATCACAGTGTTCTTGATGCTGTAGGCAAAGAAGTGGTTTCCCGCAGGGCTGTAATGACCGATGAAGTACCGCTTCTGGTACTGATCGAACGGAATCCTGAAGCTCTTGTAATCCTCCACGTGGACCACATTCATGTCGAAGTGGCGGAATTGTTTTTCTTTGAGGAAATCGACGATCTCCTGGTCGTAACGAGGCTTGCCTTCGACCAGCGGCTTCATGACCCGGCCCGGATCGAAGAGCACAACCAGCAGCTTCTTGCCGTTCCGATCCGCGAATTCCCGGGCCTTGGTCAGGATCAGTTTTGTGGCGGCGAAGCTGTAGCGGTTTAGCAATTGGTCTATCACGTCTCGCGACGGTTGCGGGTTGTCCAGACCTTGCAAGCCGCCTCCAACGATCGCAGCCAGCTTCCGGACACCGTTCATGTCCAGATCGCTGACGTTGCCACCGACGTACATGAACATGTTCAAGGCCAGATCGTCCTTCAGCGTCCGCACGGTCCAGTCCGGGTCCGTCATTTTGTAAACCGACTCGGGCGTGGGGAGCAGATTCTCGCGCTCCTCGAGCTGGCCGGTCTGAAGGTTCATCTCCACATTAGCCCAGAAATTGTTGTGAAATGCGCGGCCACCATCGTCATTCCACCAAGGGTAGATCGCCGCGTGGCGACATCTCAGGAGGCTGCGAACATGGTCGTCGCCGTAAATGTAGAAGATCAGATACCCGGCTCCATGTTCGGTCTGCTCCTCCCTGATCAGCCGGCGGTAGGCTTGATACACGCCATAGCCGCCCATTCCAAAATTCCGGATCGGCTCCCCAAGGTGCCCTGCGAGATACTCCTGCCATGTCTCGCTGTCGCTCACCTGATGGCAAAGTGTGAAGCTGTCGCCATAGGTGTTGATCCGGCAAGGTTTGTCCACATAAGCACGCGCAGTGCGCGCTCCATTGGTCTGCGATGTCGAGATCGTGGAGCTTTGGTGGATTCCGTCTCTGGGCATGTAATTGCCGAGCCGATAACCCGTGACCGGATCGAACTTGGCCCAGGAAAGTTGTTTGGGATCGAGAAAGACGTCGAGCGTCCTCTTGTCCACAACGCTCTTGCGAAGGTACGCATCAAACGTCACCGGCGCAGTCTGGCAATGGGCGAAGTCGTGGGATGCAAGCAACCAGAACCCTACAACCAGCGCCAGGCTCGTCCGAAGGTCGCAAGCCTTCAGAGGCAATACGGAAGTTTTCAGCTTTGTTTTCATGGTTGTGGCTGGGTCAAAATTACTGACTGCTCCGATGAACCGCCCGTTTCAGCACAGAGATCTGGAGAACACGGAGAAGATTCCCTCCTGAGCCTCCGTGTCCTCCAGAACTCCGCGCTGAAGCATGGGCGCGTCCCGTGGCCAACCTGAAGCCTCACCCAAATTCCGCTGCGTTCTCCTGAATATCGCTTGGTCAGGAGGTCTGGTCCAGACCGCTCTCCGATGAAGTACCGGCTGCAAGTTGTTTCTCAAGTTCCGCTACTCTGCGCAACAGTTCGGGCAACTGTTGCAGAGCGATCATCTGACGCTTGGCCTGGCGGTCGGGCTGGGCTGGGGAACCAAGCCATTTCTCGCCATCGGGGATTTCATGCATCACACCTGATTGGGCTGACACCACTGCTTTATTTCCAATCTTCAAGTGTCCCGCGATCCCGCTCTGCCCGGCGAGCGTGACATACTGGCCAAGCCGGGTGCTGCCTGCGATTCCCGTCTGAGCCACGATCAAGCAATGGTCCCCGGTGATGACGTTGTGGGCAATTTGGACAAGGTTGTCGATCTTCGTGCCTTTGCCGATGACAGTAGGACCGAGCGCGCCGCGATCAATTGTGACGTTCGCTCCAATCTCAACATCGTCATGGATGATCACATGTCCGACTTGGGGAATCTTTCGATGAACCCCACCATCCAGCACATACCCAAAGCCGTCCGAGCCCACCACAGCGCCGACGTGAATACGAACCCGGCTGCCGACTTGCGTGCGCGGATACAGTGTGACTCCGGGGTATAGAATCACGTCTTCCCCCAGTGTGCATCCGTCACCAATAAACCCGCCTGCGAGAACCACGCAACGAGCGCCAAGCCGCACATGATCTTCGATCACGCAATGCGGTCCGATGTGAACGCCTGGATCAATCTGAGCCGTTGCTGCGACGACGGCGGTGGGATGGATTCCACGAGGAAAAACCGGTTCGGGAAAGAAGATCGGCAACACTTTGGCGAACGCGATCCGCGAATTGGCCACCTTGATGATGACTTTGCTTGCTGAAGTGAAATCGCCATCAACAAGAATTGCGGCCGCGGCGCTCTGTTCAGCCCGTGCGAAGAAGATTTCATTCTCGGCAAACGTGAGGTCGCCCGGCTTCGCTGTGCCGGCTGCGGAGAACCCGGTCAGCAGCACCGCTCCGTTGCCTAGAACATTTCCATCAATTTGGCGCGCGATTTCCTCCGCTGTGAAGCTCATGGAAGGCAGTTCTTTATTCAATGTTCGTTCCCGTCGTCAGCGTTGAGGCAGTTGTAGCGCTCAGCCCGGGGAGGCGTCAGATTCCTCGTTCATCAATGATGGTGTTCTTCTCCCCCATTACGATGACGCGTGGCTGCCACCCCCGCGCTGCGGAGTCATCGACCATTGTGTAACTCATGATCGTAAGCCGGTCCCCGATCCGACCCATGTGGGCCGTGGCTCCATTGAGCACGATTGCCTTGGAATCCCGATCTCCGGGAATGGCGTAAGTTTCAAATCGGTTGCCGTTGGCGAGATTGCTGCACAGAACTTTTTCAAATGGCAGCAGACCTGCCTTCTCCATCAGCGCGACGTCAATGGTGATGCTGCCTTCGTAATCCAGGCTTGCACCTGTCACGTGAGCCCGGTGAATCTTCGATTTCAACAAATGAATCTGCATACAACTTCCAGCTTCAAGGTGCGACGCGCGAATGACATCGAGGCCACATCTGACGGACGCTGACACACCGTGCCAAGTCGCCCGTTGACTTGAAAAACCCACGTCACTATAAAGTTCGCATCAACGTATTCAACATCTACTTTGGAATCCCTCATCGCTTTTGGAAAAAATTATGAGCAGAAAAATTCGTTACGGCATGGTTGGCGGCGGACGCGGCGCGTTCATTGGCGGGGTACATCGGATCGCAGCCGCCATTGACCAGCAGATTGAACTCGTTTGCGGCGCGTTTTCATCCGATCCGGAACGTTCCAAGGCGAGCGGCGCTGATTTTTTCCTGCCGCCGGAACGCTGCTACGGCACGTTCGGTGAGATGATCAAAGGCGAGGCAAAACTTCCCGAAGATGAGCGGATGGATTTCGTTGCCATCGTGACGCCAAACCACATGCATTTCGGGCCGGCGAAGATGGCACTTGAGCACGGCTTCCATGTTCTCAGTGATAAACCAGCCACGTTCAATCTCACCGAATCGAAAAAGCTGGCGGCGGTTGTGAAAGCGACGGGAAAACTTTACGGACTTACCCATAACTACACGGGTTATCCTCTAGTGAAAGAAGCGCGCGAACTGATCGCCGCCGGCAAGCTTGGGAAGATCCGAAAGGTCGTGGTTGAATATCCACAGGGATGGCTTGCCACACGGATCGAGGCTTCCGGCCAAAAGCAGGCGAGCTGGCGGACCGACCCGAAGCGCTCGGGAGCGGCAGGTTGCATCGGTGACATCGGAACGCATGCGGAGAATCTGGCTGAGTACATCACCGGGCTTCAGATCGATGAACTGGCTGCCGACCTCACCGCTTTCGTCAAAGGCCGGAAACTGGACGACGATGGGAACGTGCTGTTGCGTTTCAAGGGCGGCGCCAAAGGAGTGCTTCACGCCTCACAGATCTCGGTAGGTGAGGAGAACAACCTAAACATCCGAGTATATGGCGAACTCGGCGGCATCGAGTGGCACCAGCGGTATCCGAACACCATGTATTTGAAATGGCTGGACCGGCCGACCGAGATCTATCGCACCGGACTTGGTTATCTGGGAAATGCAGCGAAGTCCGCAACCCGCACCCCACCCGCGCACCCCGAGGGCTATCTCGAAGCGTTCGCGAACATCTACAAAAACTTCGCCGCCCACATCCGCGCAGTGAAGGCTGGAACGAAGCTGTCAAAAGGCGACCCGGCATTGGATTACCCGAAAATCGAGGACGGTATTCGCGGAATGGCCTTCATCGAAGCGGTGGTGAAATCGTCGAAAAAGAACTCTGCTTGGACAAAACTTGCCGTGTGACGCTCTGTTCCCGCGGCATGCGGAATTGGCCACCGAAATAGCACAGCATTGAGCCCGCCCAAATGGAAAAACTGCTGGCAAAACGGCAGGGTTTCCTGGATGTTGACCGCCCATTTTGATGAAGACCATGTTCACAGGCACCTACACAGCCATCGTTACCCCGTTCAAAAAGGACAAGATCGACGAGCCTGCATTGGAGCGATTGATCAAAGCGCAGATCAAGGGCGGCGTGGACGGAATCGTGCCCGTGGGAACAACTGGCGAATCACCCACACTCTCGTATGAGGAACACATCCAGGTCATCGACCTGGCGGTGAAGTTCGCCGACGGCAGAGTCAAAGTGCTGGCAGGCACCGGTGCTAATTCCACCAGCGAGGCCGTGTACCTAACGAAAGCGGCGGAAGAAGCCGGCGCGGATGGTTCACTGCAAGTCGCACCCTACTACAACAAGCCGACTCAGGAGGGCCTGTTCCAGCATTTCCGCGAGATCGCTCGCTCGACAAAGCTGCCCATCATTCTTTACAGCATTCCCGGCCGTTGCGGCGTGGAGATCGGTGTGGACACAGTGAAGCGGCTGGCGGACGCACACACCAACATAGTTGGCATCAAGGAAGCCGGCGGCAACGCGGATCGAGTCAGCCAGTTGCGCGCTGCACTCGGCAAGGATTTCACGATTCTCAGCGGAGATGATTCGCTCACGCTCCCGTTCATGGCAGTCGGCGCGCAGGGAGTCATCAGCGTGGCGTCCAACGTCATCCCACGTGACGTTGCACAGATGGTCAGGGCGTTCACCTCGGGCAAAATCTCCACCGCACTCAAACTGCACGAAAAACTCTATCCGTTATTCAAGGATTTGTTCATTGAATCAAACCCCGGCCCGGTGAAAGCCGCACTCGCCATGATGGGCCAGATTGACGAGGAAATCCGACTTCCGCTGGTGCCGATCAGCGCCAAGAGCCGGGAAGTATTGCGGGCTGCCATGAAAAGAAGCGGCATCAAGGTGTCTGCGTGACACGGTCGTTAACCCGGATATTTCATACACTTTCGTCGCGAGACGCCGCGAGAGCCCGTCTGGCAAGGCGGGCGAAGCGGTTCGGAGTCGGGCTGTATGGGAACATACCGTCCGTCGAGGAACGCGAGGCCAACGCAGCCAGGCGGGCTTGCAGCAAGTCGCAGCAGAAAGGGGATGAAATATCCGGGTTAAGGGGTCGCCCATTAACCGGGAGTGGCAATCTTTGCATACATTTGGGGAGGATATGGCACACTTGCCGCACGACTGAAAGCCAGACGAGAGTTGCCCACCTCAAACGTTGCAAGCCCGCCGTCGAAGGAACCTGCGTCCACGAACTCCAGCAATCCCGAATCGTCCCCCCCTCTGGCACGAATTACTGTGGCAACAGGTGGCTCAACTGGGTCCTGGCTGACTGCACTTCGAAAAGGCGCACGCCGTTGTGCTGGGACACAGCTTCGATTGCGCCCGATCCCATCGCGAGTCGTCGCCATTGGCGCTCAATGAGGACCAATTGGATCGGCACACACTCATTCAGTCATGTGTGATCTGTCGCGGATCGGCAAAAGAGTGAGCGCAATCACATGAGGACGACTCACGTCACCACCTTACTATTCTGGTGTCTTGTCCTGTGCGGTGCCAAGCCGCGATTGCTGGGCGCGGAAGCTCTGCCTTCCAGTGCGCCCCCGCCGAAGGCGGACCTCGTCATCGTCGGCACCGGGATCTCCGGACTGGCCGCCGCCTTGGATGCCGGACGGGCGGGCGCGAACGTCACCGTCATCGACATGTGGTCGGTGTTCGGCGGCCATGCGGTCATGTCGGGCGGCCTGGTCTGTTTGGTGGACACACCGTTTCAGCGGGCGACCAACGTCTTCGACTCCCCGCGCCGGGCCATTCGAGACTTTCTCAAACACGGCGAAGACGCGAATCCGGATTGGGTCCGTCTCTACGCGCGGAATTCCAAGCGTGAGGTTTATGACTGGCTGGATGAGCTGCGCGTTGGTTGGTCCCGGCTTTTCCCTCGCCTGCCCGGCAACAGCGTCCAGCGCCAGCACGAGGCGAAGGGACGTGGCGTCGGACTCGTCAGCCCCATCTACCGGGAATGCCTGCGTTGGACGAACATTCACTTCGTCTGGAACACCAAGGTCACGTCGCTGATCATCGAGGAGGGACAGGTCCGGGGTGTGCGCGGTGTCGGCCTGCGCGATAGTTCGACGAACGACTTTCGTGGTACCTCCATCGTCCTCGCCACCGGTGGATTCGAGAGCAACCTCGAACTGGTGCGGCAGCACTGGCCGACGGTCCTGCCCGCTCTCGCGGGCGGGGCGAAAGTGCTGCTCGGCTCCGGGATTAATTCGCTCGGTAGCGGTTTCGACGTGGCAACCACTGGCGGTGCGGCCTTGACCAACCTGGACCATCAGCTTTTTTATTCCACAGGCTTGGTGGACCCGCGTGATCCCTCCGGGCGACGCGGCCTGAACAGCTTCAATCCGCAGTCCATCTGGGTGAACGCGCAGGGCCGGCGCTTCGTGCGGGAAATCGTAGGACGAGTCCCGGATTTTGGCGGCTCGGTCCCGGCAGTGCTGCTTCAGCCGCAGGCGACGTATTGGTCCATCTTTGATGCCCGGGGGCGCACCAACTTCTTTGTCTCCGGTTCCGGCTGGGACGATACCAACAACGTCCAGCGCGAGATCTTCGCCAACCCAAAGATGAGTGCATGGGTCAAACAGACCAACAGCCTCGCGGGTCTCGCCCGGGCAACGGGATTGCCCACGGACGCGCTGGAGAAATCCGTCCAAAGCTGGAATGACATGATTGATGCGCGCGAGGACACCGAATGGCAGCGCTTTAGTCGAAGTGACACGAACCGTCCGTCGCCCATCGACACTCCGCCATTCTATGCCGTCCAATATTTTCCGCTCTCCCGCAAAAGCATGGGCGGCGTGGCGGTCGATCTTTCGTGCCGGGTCCTCGACCGGCGCGGCCAGCCGATTCCCAATCTCTACGCCGTGGGTGAACTGGCCGGCGTCGGTGGCATCAATGGCCGCGCCGCGCTCGAAGGCACGATGCTGGGACCCGGTCTCTTTATGGGCCGCATCGCCGCGCGTGAGATCGTCGCGCAACTGAAGTCCGAAGGAAAATTGCCTGCGACCAATCCCGCCAGTCCGGCCGGGAGCGCCGACGTCTCGCCGGCACCACCCGAGAATCCTGCCACCACGCAATCCAGTGATCCCGAATCGCTCCGCGCATGGCGCGAAGTGTTGCGGCAACTGGTGGATCAACCGCGTCCGGGCCATCTGCATTTCGAGAAAGCGCACGCCGTCGTGCTGGAACGTAACTTCGATTGCGTCCGATGCCATCGCGAATCATCGCCGCTGGCACTGAACGCGGAGCAACTGGATAGGCACACACTCATTCAGGCGTGTGTGATTTGTCACGGCTCGGTAAAGGAGTGAGAGGTCTTCAAATACGAGACCAACCCTCCACCAACACGATTATCCCTGCCCTTCTCCCTCGCGCCATTGCCGGCCAACTCGCTGAGGCTTCCGGTTTCCGGCACGAGGAAGCGCACTGTGAAGGGGCACGAATTCGAGCTGGACTTGCGGGAGAATAAGCGACTGGCGCTCATTGCTGTTTTCACAAACACTCTGACGGCAATTACTCACTACGCGACCATTGCTCTTCTTTACATCCCCACTACTCGCCGCGATCGTCATTGCTGCTCTGTCCATCGCAGCGCCCCCGGCGTTTGCTCAGACTCAATCTCCGCTCGAAGCACCGCGGCCCATCGAGGCCGGAACCAGCCTTTGGGCCGAGGAACTCACCTGGATGGAGATTCGCGACCTCCTGCGCGCCGGCACCACCACCATCATCATCGGCACCGGTGGTGTCGAGCAGAACGGACCTTATGTCGCCACTGGGAAACACAATTTCGTGCTGCAGGCCGTGCTTCCCTATATCGCCCGCGCGATTCCCAAATCACTCATTGCGCCGATCGTGAAGTTCGTCCCCGAGGGCCGGATCGAACCGCCCCCCGACGGCCACATGCGCTACTCGGGAACGATCAGCGTCGAGCAGTCCACGTTCGAGGCATTGCTGACCGATATTTGCCGAGGCTACAAGGCGCATGGTTTCATCGACATCATCTTGCTCGGCGACAGTGGAGGGAATCAGGCCGGCATGCGCAATGTCGCCAACGCGCTGAACGCGAAGTGGACCAAATCCGGCGAGCCGGCTCGCGTCCACTTCCTGCCGGAATACTACGAGGAGGACATGTGGAGTTACGCCTACCTCAAGTCGCTCGGCATCACCCAAATCGACAAGACACCGGGCGCGCAACCCGACGTGCCGGCTCACACTCGCAACGGGATGCACGACGACATCTATTACGAGGCGCAGGTCGCGCTCATCGATCCGAAGCTCATCCGCGCCGACGAGCGGGCAAAAGCGGGGCTGCTTGAACTCCACGGCGTCAGTCTGACGCCCATGAGCCGCACCATCGAAATCGGAAAGAAGCTCGCGGCGTATCGCGCCGAGATCACGGCCAAAGCCTTCAAAGCCTCGCTAGCACGGCTGCGCGAGAAGAAGGCAGCCAACCGCTGAAACTTCTTTGACGGCGGTTCGGTGCTTTCAGTGATCTTTACGATTGGCCACGAGTGTATCTCATGATAGAACACCGGCATGTTGCTGCGAGAAACACTCGTCACCGCGCTGGGCGCTTCCGCCCCGGCTGGCGCACCTCCGACAGAAGTGCCGCGCCTCGTCCTCAAAGCGCTGCGGCGCACGGCGGACCACGCGCTGGTGCTCACCGGCGTGCGACGTTGCGGCAAGAGCACCTTGCAGCAGCAGCTTCGGCGGCGCGAGCGCGGCCCGGCGGTGTTCTGCAATCTCGAGGACACGCGCCTCTACGGGCTGGGGCCGGCGGATTTTCCCACGCTCCTCTCCGTGCTGGAGGAACAGCATCCCGGCGCGGCCGTCTATTTGGACGAGGTACAGGAGGTCCAGGAATGGCAGCGACTTGTGCGCGCTTTGCTCGACGCCGGACGTAGCGTTTGTGTGACCGGCTCGAACGCCTCGCTGCTGGGACGGGAACTCGGCACTAAACTCACTGGCCGCCACATCTCCGCCGAGGTTTATCCTTTCTCCTACGGCGAATACCTCGCCTTTCACGGCGGCGAGCGCGGCGCGGCGACGCTGAAGAACTACCTGGATGAAAGCGGATTTCCCGGCGCACTGCGTGAACCGGCCGCCGGCCCCGGGATGTTGCGCGAACTGCTGCGCGACCTGGTCCAGCGCGACATCGTGTCGCGTTACGCGTTGCGCGAAGCCCGCCATCTTATGAATCTCGCGCTGCACCTGCTGGCGCACACGGGCGAGCCGCTCTCGCTGCAATCGCTGGCCAAGGGGCTGGCCATTCCGTCGGTCGCGCAAGCGGCCCGTTACGTGGAGTATTTGCAGGACGCCTGGCTGCTGCTGGCGGTGCCGAAGTTCAGCGCGTCGTTCAAGCGGCGCGTCGTCAGTCCGCCGAAATACTACGCGATTGATCCCGGCTTCTGCGCCGCCAACACACCCAATCCCTCGCCGGACCTGGGCCGACGACTGGAGAACTCGGCCTTGCTCGCCCTGCGGCGACGTGGAGCATCACCCGCGTTCGCGACCGAAGCGCACCAGTGGGAATGTGATTTCGTCACGCCCGAGACCGCGATCCAGGTCTGCGCCGAACTGACGCCTCATAATAGAGGGCGCGAACTGCGCGGTCTGCTGGCCGCGTCCGATCTGCCCGGTGCCAGCGGACGCAAGCGGGAACTTCTCGTGCTCACGCTGAACCAGCGCGATGCACTCAAGGAAAACGGCAAGAGCGTCTCAGTCTTGCCGGCCTGGGAATGGCTGGATTGAGGACCACCTGGAGCGTCGGCATCCTTGCCGGCGACTTGAATGAAACCTGAGCGACTCGAGCAAGACGACAACACGCCGGCAAGGATGCCGGCGCTCCAGGACGCAATTGTCAACACGGACCGTTGGAGAAATCCGTTGGACTGAATCAGCACCCTTACCAAACTCCGACACGAACCAGGACTATGAACTTGCACATCTTCCAAGAATCAGCCTCACGACCAAACGAACTCCTCTCCCGCCGACGGCTTCTCCGTCGCGCCGCCTTCAGCGCGGCGTGGCTGCTACTCCTCTGGACGCCTTTGCCTGGGTTGGCGCAGACCGCCGCCCCGCCGAGGTTGGAGCCAGCTCTCGAACAGGTGGCAACCGCCAAGGCCATGCTTGCCAAGGCCGTTGGGTTCGCGACTGTCGAGGGACGCGGGCAGGTGCCTATCTTCGCGAAATATCTGGCGGCCGAATTGCACGCGGCGGGTTTTGCCGACAAGGACATTGTGATCGAGCGCTTCGGGGAAACCGCTGCGCTGATCGCCACCTATCACGGGCGCGGAAAGGCGGCTCCCATCGTACTCACCGCCCACATGGATGTCGTTGAGGCCAGGCGCGAGGACTGGATTCACGATCCCTTCGTTCTCACCGAGGAAGGCGGTTATCTCTTTGGACGCGGTGTGTATGACAACAAGTTCGACCTGACGATGATGGTTCAAACGCTGATGCGTTTGAAGCGCGAGGGCTTTCAACCGGGCGGCGACCTCGTGCTGGTGCTGACCGGCGATGAGGAAACGAAGCAAGCCACGACGGCAGCGCTGGCCCCACGCTTCAAAGGCGCAGCGATGGTGCTGAATGGGGATGCCGGTGGCGGCCCGCTGTCACCTGATGGCAAGGCGCTTTATTACAGCCTCCAGACTGCGGAAAAGACTTATGCCGACTTCAAGCTCACAGTGACGAATCCAGGCGGCCATTCGAGCCGTCCCGGCGCAACCAACGCCATCGAGGATTTGGCGGCCGCGATCGGGCGGATCGCGGCGTACCGCTTCCCCGCTGAGGCCACCGAGACAACGCGGGCCTTCTTCCGGGAGATTTCCAAACAGACGAAGGGAGAGTTGTCGAAGGCGATGGCACGTTTTGGCGATGACCCGACCGACGCAGCCGCAATCGCAACGTTGTCGGCGCATCCAGAATACGTCGGAAAAGTGCGGACCACCTGTGTCGTCACGATGATCAATGGCGGCCACGCGGAGAATGCCCTCCCGCAGCGGGCGGTCGCCAATATCAACGCACGCATTTTCCCCGGGACCGCGCCAGAGAAGATACGGCTCAAGTTGCAGGAGTTGACCGGGGACCGAGTCGTGGTGACGCTGCCCGAGTCCTTTCCTCAAAGCAGCACCTCGCCATTGCAGCCCGATCTTCTTGCAGCGTTGAAAAAGGCCCTCGGCAGTCGTGGCGGGACGATCCCAATTGTTCCAGATATGTCGGCAGGGACAACGGACAGCTTGTTCTTCCGGGCCGCCGGAATCCCGAGCTATGGTGTGTCCGGAGTGTTCATTCGACCGGAAGATGATTTTGCACACGGCCTCAACGAACGGGTTCCGGCAGCAGCCATCGCACCCGCACTTGACCATTACCACGTGCTCCTCACTGAACTTGCCAAATGAAGTCTCACCACGGTGACGAATTGCAATCTCGATGGGCGGGTAATTGTTAGCAATGACCGGGAGTCGGCTTTAGACGCTCCGCGATTTGTCTTTCACCTTGGAGAATGCTTTGATTTGTAAGGCTGGGTAGCCAGCTCTGATGCCTGACAATATTCCGGCTGCCGCTGTGTATTGGGTGAAAGGCGAGTAGCTCTTTTCGTCCACTTTGTATTCCAGATGGGCATTTCCCTTTTCCACGGCAGCGGCTGGTTTGGACGTTTCGTGCATCCAATACGGCAACCCAAAATGAGTGCGACCGACCATGACAGACGAGAACGTTCCAGAAATTGTCATCCATTTGGGATCGTCGCCCGCTTCGGTCGGCTTTTCCTTCGCAGGGAAAGAGGGAATGCCCCTTCCCAGCTCTGCTTGTACCTCGGTGCGACGTCGATTGAGGAACTTCCTGAACATGTCAACCCGTGGCTCGTAACCCACAATCCTATACTTCGCGGTCACTCGAAGGATTTGATCCAAATCGGCATTTATTCCATCTTCTGACCAAACGTCTTTAGGAGACGGGTGATTTCATTCTTGTAACGAGTTTGGACTTCCGGCAACTCCCATAACCGTCGGCACAACGCACCTTCGATCCAAACGGATTTAGGCTTGGATTCGTCGGATTTATCGAATGGACCTTCCCGAAAGGATGTATCCGCGCCCCAGGGGATGAAGTGGAACTTGGCGGATTTGCGATCGCGATAGAGGTAATAATTGTTGCGGTTCCCAGGGTAACCGTCCTCGTTGCCAATGAGAACTTCTGCTGCCCAGAACCGGATAAAGGCATCAAGGTCCATATACTCTTCCAGGCTGCTCAAGGACAAGGGTCCAGGCTTGCGGATCATGCCGAAGAATTTAGTGAGCTCCCGGCGGTTATCATCCTTCCCCGATTTATGCACAATATATTTGAATTCATTCTCAGTGAAGTCACCTGCCAGGCCTTCATAGAGGTCTCCATCTGCTCTCCCAAACTGGCGTTTGGTGAAGGTTTTGTTGATGGTTTCTACGTGAGTGTAAACCCCTAGATCCTCCCCATTCACGGTTAAATGCGCCAGGCCCGTGCGGGGTGTTGGCACCCCGGATTTCTGGAAAAATGAATAGGCCAACACTTGGTTCGCAAGCGAGGGATCTTCGTTGTTGTTGTTCAAAGTCATCACGTCCAATCCCCGAAAGGCTTGGTCCTTGGTAAAGGCGTCGAATTTGATCTTCAACGACGGTCGCGTGGAAATGCAGGAACCGAAATAACCCTTTTTGCGTACCTCAACGGGGTCAACCTTCTGCCTGTCAATCGTAACGCTCGCTCGGAAATATAGATAATTTGAACTCTCTCGAAATGAGATCGAATCAGCCGCCGAGCGATGAGTGGTCCTCAAGGCATGCCAATCCTTGGGATCCAGAGTATTCTCAACCCGAACAAGTCGGTTCCGCACAAAAATATCATCGGCGGTGGTTGGCGAGTCCGCACCCACAGCGCGGATTTCCGTCCACAACATAGCGCAGGTTACCGCGAAGATGAGGATCAGACGCGAACAAGGATCGGCGTGTACGATAGGAAATTGGTCCAGTGAAAATGGTCTCAAACTACGAAGCCATTCAAGCATTCAAATACCACGCGGGCTTTCAAAACCTGGAAAAATACGGCTGGTCAACCGCCCGTCGAGACGCCAAAATTAATGTTGATGAACCCAGCGCCAAAGCAATTCGCCCTGAAGCGCGCAGCGTCCAGAAAGCAATTTCCTATCAGTGCCGCCAACGAGGAAGATCGCGAGCTACACTCTCGCCCGATGGCCCACAGAGGTCGTGGGCGAAAAATCAAATGGAAAATCCCGCTTCATGCTTAGGTCAATCGTTGTTTCGATCGTTAGCGTCACGTTCTTGACCGTCGGGTGCATCAAGCAGCCCGAATCCGCACAAAGATCCGACACGATCAGTCGTCCTGCGTCTGCACCCAATCAGCCGCCATCAACTCAAGACGCTATCCACTTGCCACAAACGCGAGATGTGCAACCGCGCCCAACTTCTCTCGTCATCGACGTCGACCCAGCCGCGGAAATAAGCGGAGTCGTGCGAGCAGTGTTTCAGGATTCACGCGGAACGCTGTGGATCGGCGGTGAATGCGACCTGTTCCGCAACGACGGAAGCACTCTGACCAGCTACGAGATCAAGGATGATCTGGGCCGGGACGTCACGATCAAGAAGATCGTCGAAGACAAAGCCGGCAACATATGGTGTGGAACAGGCGGTGGCATCACCCGGATTAACGGCAAGTCATTTACGAGCTACGGCGAAAAGGACGGCTTGATCAGCCGCGATGTCTGGAGCATGGCCGTTGACGCGAGCGGCGTGATGTGGATCGGCACCATCGAGGGCGTCTGTCGATTCGACGGTAAAACGTTTTCCCCCTTCGCACTTCCGGAAGCCCAGCCCGACCCGACCAGGGGCGTGACCAGCGGCAAGTTCGTGCATTGCATCACGGTGGACCGCAAAGGGCGAGTGTGGTTCGGCAGCAACGGAGGAGCGTACATCTACGACGGTAAGACACTGACAAACCTGTCCGAACGCGACGGCCTGCCGAACAACACCGTCGGCAGTATTCTCGAAGACAAGTCGGGGAACATCTGGTTCGGGACCGGTCACGGGGGCATCAGCCGGTTTGATGGAAAGGGCTTCACCAACTTCACACAGCAAGGCGTCGTCGAAGGCAAGGAGATCTGGTGCATTCACGAAGGTCGATCTGGGCATGTGTGGTTCTCCGGCAAGAACTCTCCCATGTATCGATATGACGGCAACGCATTCACTAAATTGAGTGAGCAGGACGGCATCACATCGCTCGCGTTCACCATCCTGGAAGACAGCAGCGGACGCCTGTGGCTGAGCGGAACGCACGGCCTCTTTCGGCATGACGGCGAGTCGTTTGTCCGAGTCTCCAAGGATGGTCCGTGGCGGTAACGCCTAAGACATGCGGTTTCGTGAATGTTGATCTACAACGGGCGGTGGACCGCCAAGCAGTGGATCAAGGAGGGGAAGAACGCGGTGAAGTGGACGCGGCTTTCCTGCCACGACTTCGCCGACAACTGACCTGCCCCCTCAACCTGGTCTAGCTTCCGGTACCGTTTACCGTGGCTGGACCAAGGAGGGCACACTCGATGGCAAGGCAGTGATTCAGCGCGGAGCATATCAGAATGGGGTCGCCCATTAGCGGGAGCGGTCGAGGCAAAACAAAACTTTTCCCAACCCCGGCGCGGTGATTCAATTCAAGGAACGCCTTTGATCGAAAGCCGGTAGCGCGTTAATTCTGCACCAGGACAAGACTCGTCTTTGTCGGCACGCTCAGGGTTGCGCTGCCGTTGTTGAATGTGATGGTGGAAGCGACCGAATTCGCCGAGGTATCCGTGCGGTATTGCGTGAACGCGACGGCACCAGTGCCGGCCAGTTCATCGACAGTGATCGTGGCAGGCAAGGAGGTCTTGGCTGTACTGGAAAGCACGATCACGAACTTGCCGTTGGGATTGCGAAAGCCAGCTCCCTTCAGGTAAGCCGCAGAGCTGAGGGTGCTTCGATTGACCGCACCCGGGGTGATGTTCATCGTCATGTCCCGAAAGACGTGCCATTTCTTGAGCAAAGTAAATGACGTGTAGGGCGTCCACGGATTCCATGCGCCGTTGTGAATGATCAGTAGCTCGCCATCGTTCTCGTTGAGTTGCGAACCCGCGAGTTTGGTAGAAATCGTCGCGAGAATGGGATGGGGCATAAGCTTGTGGGTGTCGGGTTGCTCTCATGATTAATCGTTTTGGAATTCGTACAGGACGATGCTGACGGTCAGGAGCGGGCAGACAGCTTGCGCAAGTCCAACTGCCGAAGGCAGGGAGCAACTCTTTTTCGCCCTTCGCGGTTCTCTGGGAATTACGCTTTCACCCATCTCGTGCCAGCGATCTTGCCCCGCTGTTCATCGCTGTTCATCGCTTGCAAGAACGTTCCTGCCAGAATCTCTGCATTCGGTGTCTCCCGAAGCTGTCGGTGACGAGAAGACCCCAAGACCGGACGTGGCCGAGCATGGTGCCGGAGGGTGGAATGTATTCAACAGGGAGGTGCGAGTCCTCCGAAGCCTTGATGAGAACACGGCGCAGGCTCCGTCTCCGCGGTCTGGCGGAATGAATTCTGCGCACCTTTACCGCCAACTTGTGAATGCACGGGATACCAACCCATCCTTGAGATTCTATCAGGGAGCAGCTTCACTCCTCGGAATTCAACGACTTTGAAAACCACCTGTCAGGACACCCTATGATCGACCAAGCACTCCGCCGCCGGGATTTTTTGGAAAAGTGCATCGTGCGCGGCCTGTTGGTGGGCGCCGCTGCTGTTTCGCAAACTCAGTTGTTCACCGCCTGGACGCAGGCTGCGTCCGATGCCCGGAAACCGACCCCACCGGATCAGCTCGGCCCGTTCTACAAGAAAGGCGCGCCCAACAAGGCCAATCTGCGCACGCCTCGCGAACCGGGTCTGCCGCTGCGCATCTCCGGCAAGGTTTTGGACACCCGAGGCGAACCGGTGCATGACGCTCGAGTGGAGCTTTGGCATACCGACTCCAAGGGACTTTACGATCTTTAGGGCTTCCGCTACCGAACGAAGCTCGTCTTGGGAGGCACCACGGACTATCAGGTGGAGACCATCATGCCGGGCCGTTATCCTGATCGCCCGGTGCTGCATGTGCATTATCTGATCACCGCTCCCGGCTGCAAACCGCTGATCACGCAACTCTACTTCGCCACTGACCCGTACTTTGAAGGCGACCCGGATAGAAACTACACCAAGATCGACCCGGCTGACCATCGCGAGTGCATCCGCCCAGTCACGCTGCTGAACGAAAGCACGTCGCTGCGCTCGGCGGTCACCTTCGATCTCATTCTGGAAAAGGCCTGACCATGATGCGTTCACTTCAAATCGCCGCACTGGGTTTCGCCGTTTCTGTGCTGACCGCCATTGGCGATCAGGTGCTGCCAATGGCCACGAATTCAGTTGGCGTGAGCTTCTCGAAGGACGGCAAGTCCCTGGCCGTGCTGGGCGGGGATAACAACGTCCGTGTTTTGAGTCTGGCGACCGGCAAGCCTGTTTTCAGCCTGGGACCGCAGCCAGGCGAAGTGTTTTTCTTTCTTCCGGCAGCCGGCAACTTGCTCGCCACGATAACCACCAATGGGGCTGGCCGAATTCACGACACCAAGAGTGGCCGCATCATCGCCAACTGCGATCTCCCGGTCTCCATCATCCTTGGCGGTGCCATGGCCTCGACTGTGGATAGCGCGGTGATCGCCGTGGCCGGTGGAGATCCGGCGATGCCCAGTGGCAATCTCATCCAGGTGATGGATCGCTCCGGCAAGCCTCGTTTCCGGGTGCCAGCCGGAGTCGGCGGTGTCTCCTCCATGGCATTCTCGCCCGACGGCGAGACGCTCGCTGCTGCAGCTTACGATGCCGATATTCGCATCTGGGATGTACGCACTGGCGGGTTGAAGCGGGGCATTGAAGCACTGAAGGTGGCGATGTTTGACCTGGCCTGGTCTCCGGACGGGAAATACCTGGCGTCGGCGGGTGTCGATCGGACCATCTACCTGTGGGATACCCAATCATGGAAGGTCGCGCGAAAGATCACCGGTCAGCCCGAGACCATCAACGCGATCCGCTTCTCGCCCGATGGCAAGATGCTGGTCACAGGTGGAATGAACGAGCGGAATTTCAATGCTCCGACCAAGGTTATCCTGTGGAACTTTGCCTCCGGCCGGAAGATTCGGACGTGGACGGCCGAACACACCGTTCGGGCGATGTCCTTTTCGCCGGATGGCAAACAGGTGGCCGTCGCCGATGGAACCCCGAGCGTGAAGTTGTTGGCCGTACGGAGAAAACGGAGCACGGCAAAGTGGTGACGGAGTTTCCTTTCCGGCACACTCAAACGCTTTCAAATGTCAGCTCAAATCCCTTCAACGTCCCTGTCTGAATCTCAAGGCTGGCTTGGCGGAGTTCTCCGGAACCGCCTCGTCCTCGTCGGCGGCTGCATGCTGGCCCTGCTGGTCCTGGCGGCGTTGACGGCGCCGCTGTGGGTCAAGGCCGGCCTGCTGCGCGATCCCATCCGGCAATTCCCGGCGGGCCTGGACCAGGACGGCATGCCGCTCCTGGCGGGCGGCCCGTTCCTCGCCGGCACGGACAACCTCGGGCGCGACGTGTTCAGCCGCGTGGTTTACGGGACGCGGGTGTCGCTCACCGTCGGCGTTGCGGGAATGCTCACTGCAATGTTCATCGGGGTGGTGGTCGGGGTGATCGCGGGGTTTCGCGGCGGGAAGCTGGACCTGCTGTTGATGCGTTTCACGGAGATGAACATGACGCTGCCGGCCATCCTGCTGGCGGTCGCGTTCGCGGGCGTGATGGACGGGCGCACCCTGCACCTGCATCCCGGCGCCCTGCCGTGGCACTGGCTCGACGTGAAATTGGAGCGCGGGATGACCAGCCTGTTCCTCATCATCGGCTTCGTCTGCTGGCCCGGCATGGTGCGGGTGATCCGGGCCCAGGTGCTGAGCGTCAAGGAACGCGAGTTCATCCTGGCCTCCCGGGCGCTGGGCGCCACGGATGCGCGGCTGATCTTCGCCCACATCCTGCCCAACATCCTGCCGACCATCATCGTGATGTCGGTCATGCTGACGGCGAACACCATCATGCTCGAGGCCGGCCTGGGCTACCTCGGCATCGGGGTGCCGGCGCCCGCGCCGACCTGGGGCTCGATGATCACCGACGGCCAGCCTTACTTCATCACCGCGCCGCATCTGGTCGTCGTGCCCGGCGCCGCCATCGTGCTGACGGTCCTCGCGTTCAACCTGCTGGGGCAGGGCTTGCAGGAAGTGCTCGATCCGAAGCGGAAGGGATGAGGGGATTTTCTTACAGAAGGAAGCGAAGAGAACGAAGGATGAAGGCATCCGCAACACGCTCAGACGAATCCCAAAGGGATTCCGCCTCGAAGCCCAAGGTTGTGAGGCACGAGCTACCTTGGGTCATAAGCCGGAGAATGCCTCAACCCCGACGGGGTTGCGCCCGTCCTGGATGAAAAGACAATCATGCCTCAATCTTTGTCGGTTGTTTACCTACATCTTGTCTTCTCCACCAAGGACCGCCGTCCCTGGCTGCGGGACTGGCAGATCCGTGAACCGTTGCACGCGCATCTGGGCGAGGTCTCCAAGCGGCTCGATTGTCCGCCGATCCTGGTCGGGGGCGTGGAGGACCACGTTCACATGTTGGCGCGGTTTGGCCGCACCATCACGCAGGCGGACTGGGTCAAGGAGGTCAAACGCGTCTCCAGCCGCTGGCTGAAAGAACAGGCCGGAGATCTTGCTGGTTTTGAATGGCAGGGCGGTTACGCGGATTTCTCGGTCAGCCAATCGAACTTGGACCAAGTCAGGGATTACATCGCCAACCAGGAAGAGCATCACCGGAAACTGACCTTCCAGGACGAATTGCGGGCGCTGCTGCGGAAACACGAACTCGAATGGGATGAACGCTATGCCTGGGATTGAATCACTTCTTCCCGTTGGAGGCCGCAACCCCGTTGGGGTTGATTCTTCTTCGGCGTCTGGCCCCCAAGGTAGCCTCGCAGGCTCGGCAACCTTGGGCTGGGGGACGCAATCCCGTTGGGATTGGGATCGGCGGAGTCTGCGCCTCGCTCCTTTCTCCCCCTCTTCGTTTCCTTCGTTTGCTTCTGTAATAATTCTCCTCCTCCTTCTGTTGGCCGCAACCGCCGTGTCTGCTGCCGAGACGCCCAAGCGCGGCGGCACGCTGCGACTGGCCATCGAGAGCGATCAACGGACGCTCGACCCGGCGCAGATCATGTCGGGACATGAAGGGATGCTCGCCCAACTCGTCTTCAATTCCCTGCTGGACTACACCGCCGACGGGAAGTTCATCCCGGCGCTCGCTGAATCCTTGCCGGAGACTTCGCCCGACGGCTTGGTCCTGGAGTTCAAGCTGCGTTCGGGCGTGCGGTTTTCGAATGGCCGGCTGCTCACGGCCGACGATGTTGTTTATTCCATCGAGCGATATCTGAATCCGGCGGAGGGCGCGATCGGTGGCGTGTTCTATCGGAGTCTTCGCGGTGCCGCAGCTTTTGAGGCGGCCCGGAGGAAAGAATTGGCTAGTCCCCAGCAGCGGCCTTCTGGGGCGGTCCGGCGCTGGATCGAACCATTGACCGTGGCCGGGGTGAAGGCGTTGGGCGAGTTCACCGTGCGGTTCGAGCTGGAGCAACCGGACCTCCTTTTCCTCCATGTGCTGACGATGCCGGGCTCTGCGATCCTGCCGCGCGAAGAAATCGAGCGATGGGGTTCCCGCTTTGGGACGCATCCGGTCGGCACAGGACCGTTCACGCTCCGGCGTTGGGAGCGGCGTGCGGATGCAATTCGACCGCAATCCCGGCTATTTCCTCCCGAACCAGCCGTATCTGGATGGGATCGAAGTCGCCATTGGGATCGATTTCAGCACCCAGGCTATGATGTTCGAGCGGGGGGATCTCGACGTGATGCCGATCGTAGTGGACACCGACTATCTGCGGTTTCGTCGGGAGGCTCGGCTGCGGCCACTGATTGATTCACTGCCCGGAGTGTTGCCCAAATACATCTCGCTCAACTGCGAGCTGCCGCCGTTTACCAACCGGCTGGTGCGGGTCGCGCTGAACCACGCGGTGGACAAGGCTGCCATCCTTAAAGCCCTCTTCAACCGCGGCGTCGTCGCCCGCGGCCCGCTGGCTCCATCGGTGAAGGGCTACAACGTCCAGTTGCCGGAATACCGCTACGACCCCGCCAAGGCGCAGGCGCTGCTGGCCGAGGCGGGATATCCCAAAGGCTTTGAGACAACGCTCTGGGTGCCACGGGAAAATCCCGCGACGATGAAGACCGCCCTCATCATCCAGCAGAATCTGCGTGAGATCGGCGTGACCGTACGACTGCGGGAGATGAATAGCGCCGCGTTCGACGATGTGACGCAGCGGCGGGGCCAGGTTCCCATGGCCGTCGCTAGTTGGGGAGCCACATTCGACGATCCGAAGGACACGCTCGACCTGCTGAACGGCGACAACCTCACGGACGAGGGGTGCATGAACCTCGCCTTCCACTCGCACCCGGAGTTGAACGACCTGTTCCGCCGCGCTTCGGCGGAACCCGACGCCGGGCGACGACTGCGTCTCTACCAGCAGGTGGAGGAAGGCATCGTGCGTGAAGCGCCCTGGATTTTCCTGGTCCACCTCAACGACGATCATCTGCGACAACCGTGGCTTAAAGGCTACCAGCACCGCCCCATCTGGCCCAACGCGCGGTTGGAGGGATGTTGGATCGAACGATGAACATTTTCAGCCAGCGGAATGCGGACGCGTCCAGGCGAATCCCAAAGGGATTGCGGCTTCAAGCCCAGGTTTGCCGAAAGCTACCCTGGGTCAACGCTGCAACCATTCAGCTACCCCAACGAGGTTGTGCCTCAAATGCGGGTGGGGCATGTCGCAACCCCAACGTTGGGGTTGGTGGTCGTCGCGCCTCGATTTCCCAAGCTAGCTCCTGCCTCGCAACCTTGGGCTGGACGACGCAATCCCGTTGGGATTGGCTGAGTCCGCTCATCACTCGATTCTCTCCGTCTTCGTTCCCTTCGTTTGCTTCTGTAACAATTCTTCTCATGCTTTTGTTCACCGCAGCCTCCTTGTCTGCCGCCGAGACGCCGAAGCGCGGTGGCACGTTGCGGCTCTGGTTCGCGCAGGACTGGCGTTCGCTCGATCCGGCGATCGGGTGGGACGGCAATTCGATGCCGCTCCAGAAGCTGCTCTTCCGTGGACTGCTCGATTTCGACGCCAGCGGCACGCAACTGGTCCCCGATCAGGCCAGCGATTGGAACATCTCCCCGGACGGCAAGACCTACACCTTCCACCTCAAGCCCGGGGTGCGTTTCGCCAACGGCCGCGAAGTGGAAGCCGAGGACTATGTTTTTTCACTGGAACGTATCCTCGACCCCAAGACGGGCTCTGCGGGCTTGTCCTATTTTCTGGATATTGCAGGAGCGAAGGAATTCACCGAACAAAAGGCAACGCACGTCACCGGCTTGCGGGCACCCGACCCGCGCACGCTGGTCATCGAACTCGTGAAACCGGCCTTCACCTTCCGCTACGTGCTGGCGATGGTGTTCGCGTCCCCCCTGCCGCGCGAGGTCGTCCGCCAATATGGAGCCGACTTCCAGTATCACATGGTGGGTTCGGGGCCGTATCGGATGACCGAATGGCGACGGGACGTGCGCCTGCGGTTCGAGCGCAATCCTCACTACGCCGGCACCGATGGATGGGTGAACGCCATCGAGATTATGTTTGGCGGCGATGACTCGCTGAGAGTCATGATGGTCGAGCGCGGGGAGATCGACCGGACCCGGGCCGACGCGGTTTCGGCCCTGAGGTTTGGGCGTGATCCGCGACTGCGTTCCTGGTTGCACCGGGGGATTTCGGCAAACACCGGCTACCTGTTCCTCAACACCGAGATGAAACCGTTCGGCGACCGGCGGGTGCGCCAGGCCATGAACTACGCGATTGACAAGCGACGCCTGATGAAATTGGCCGGGGGACTCGCAGTCGCCGCCGACGGCATCGTGCCACCGTCCATGCCCTGGACGAATCCGGGTCTGCCGAGCTACGAGTATTCCCCGGAGAAGGCCCGGGCGTTGCTGCGCGAGGCGGGTTTGCCGAACGGATTCAAGACCGGCCTGTGGTTTATCAACACCGTCATGATTGACAAGCGCATGGCCGAAGGCGTGCAGCAGGATCTCCGGGCGGTGGGCATCGAAGTCGAATTGAAAGGGATCAGCGCTTCGGCGTTTGAGGTCAAGGCTGGCAGCCGCGCCGGGAAGGTGGCGTGCGGCATCTATAATTGGTCGCAGGATTACCCCGACCCGAGCAGTTTCCTGGATGTACTGTTCAACGGGGACCGGATCACCGACCAGGACTGCAATAACATGGCGTTCTACAGCAACCCGGAAGTCAACCGCCGTCTTGCCCTGGCGGGCGAAAGTCTCGATCCCGAGGAACGGCTGCGGCTCTACCGGGAGATTGAGTCGCTGGTGATGCAGGATGCCCCGTGGGTGCCGCTCAACCACGCACAGAGTCAGATCATCTGCCATCCCCGGCTGCACGGTGATGTGCCGCATCCCGTTTGGGGTTTGCGCTACGAGAACATGTGGCTGACCGAGTGAAGGGAACGTCCATGAAACGGGTGCCAATATGCGCGGGCGACGGATCCCCCGAAGAAATGATCGCCGCTCGGAGGGAAGATCATTAGCCTCTGCGGCGGCCCCAGGAACTTAAACGAACGACATGCTCTTACGAATCGTCAACCGGTTGTCCTGGTCGGCCGTGACCTTGCTCGGCACAGCCGTGCTCACGTTCTTCCTCGTCAACGCCGTGCCCGGCGACGTGGCGCGCGTCATCGCCGGCCCGAAGGCCTCGGCCGACGTGATCAAGGCCATCCACACGAAATTCCATCTCGATGAACCGATCTGGAAGCGCCTGGGCTATCATCTGAACAACCTGGCCCACGGAGATCTGGGGCAGTCCTACGTCACGGAACAACCGGTGGCCGAAGCCATCCTGACCCGGCTCCCGGCGACCGCCGCCTTGTCCGCCATCGCCATCATCATGTGGATGCTCCTGGCCGTGCCACTGGGCGTGCTGACCGCCAAATACAGCGGATCGTGGTTCGACCGCTTCGTGCTGGTCCTGGCCACGCTCTCCCTCTCGCTGCCCGCCTTCTGGCTCGCGCGCATGTTTCAGTATTGGCTTTCCTACAAGCTGGGCTGGTTTCCCGTCGCGGGGTTTCGCGGCTTCTCTCATCTGCTGCTGCCCGCCGGGACGCTCGCGCTCCTGTTCGTGGGCTATTACGCCCGGCTGATTCACAGCAACATGACGGAAGTGCTCAACAGCCCCTACATCCGCGCCGCCCGGGCCAAAGGCGCTCCCGAAACGGTGGTCCTGTTCCGGCACGGCCTGCGCAACGCGATGATCCCGGTCATCACCATTCTCGGCATGGACGTGGCCGGGCTGCTCGGCGGGGTGATGTTCGTGGAAAACGTCTTCGCGCTGCCCGGCATCGGCACGCTGGCCGTCCAAAGCGTGTTCAACCTCGACGTGCCGGTCATCATGGGCACGGTGATGTTCAGCGCGGTCATCGTCGTCGCGGCCAACCTGATCGTGGACGTGCTCTATCGGTGGATCGATCCGCGGATCAAAGCGGCGTGAGGGATTTTACAGAAGGAAACGAAGGGAACGAAGAAGACAGAAAACGACACCCAACCGATCACGACCGGATGAATCACCGTTCCCAAACAGGAAGACAAACGACACGAAGCGAGGATCGGTCGAAATCTCTTCGTTTCCTTCGTTGCCTTCTGTAAAAAAAGTCCTGTGACGCTCTTTCAAAACTCCCACGTTACGACGAGGCCAAGGCTTGTCGGAGCGGCTGGAGACAAGAAAAACGCCGCTTGGGCGACTGTCTCCCCGATTTTCACGGGAGCCGTCCGCGCTCCGCCGTTCGCGCCGTGTTT
>SXGU01390257.1_pt1 | contig 27353 bp, 24 predicted proteins | sample 3174531 | NCBI WGS metagenome assembly SXGU01 (sample SAMN11356863, study PRJNA531348) | freshwater metagenome | isolation source: freshwater sample F1-140 | place: China: Fuxian Lake, Yuxi | collected 2017-12-25 | reverse complement strand
CCGTTCGCCTCCAGGATCCATAACGCGGATAAATTGGTACCCTATGCCACCAGCCAGGTAACCAGCAAATGCTGGCCCTTGCCGAGCTTATCCCAGCCGAAAAAGAACAGGCCGACACAGGTGGATTCCAGGAAAAACGCCATCAGGCCTTCAATCGCCAACGGCGCGCCGAAAACATCGCCGACATAATGCGAAAAATACGACCAATTCATGCCGAACTCGAATTCCATCGTCAAGCCGGTGGTCACGCCGAGCGCGAAATTGATGCCGAATAATTTCCCCCAAAACTGCGTCATGTCTTTATAAATTTCCCTGCCGGTCATGACATAAGTGGATTCCATAATCGCCAATAAAAACGACAGGCCCAGCGTCAACGGCACAAACAGGAAATGATATAAAGACGTGGCGGCAAACTGCCAGCGCGATAAATCAACCACACCCTCTGAAATCATAAAACCCCCGATTTAATTACAAAAAATGACAAAACTTATCTGAATGAGCGCTATCTGCTTACCCTACAATGATGCTTCAGGCCATATACCCCAGTTCTTTAACCGCATCTTCAGTACGGAAAAACACCTTGCCGGGTTTTAACTGCGCCAGAAAATCGGTTTTTTCCAGCTTATCCATGACCGGTCCCTTGGCTTCCGAAATATTCAGCGTTTTACCTGCGGCTTGCAGGCTATGATTAAACTGTTCCAGCGCTTCCAGCGCGGTTGTATCAATGTCGCTGACCGAGGTGAAAATAAGCACGACATGCTTGGTGTTCGGTTGCCGTCTTAATTCCGCGCCAAGATAGTCTTCAATATAGCTAATATTGGCGAAGGTGATGCTTTCATCAATGCGCACCAGCAACAGGTGGTGCCAAGTTTCTACGCTGTGGCGTTTGATGTTACGAAAATGTTCGGTGTCCGGGATGCGTCCGACCACCGCGATATGCGGATGGCTGGTTTTGCGTAAGTGGCTACCGATAGTCAGGATAATCCCCAGGGTAATGCCTTCTTCGATACCCAGGATTAATACGCCTAACAAGGTAGCCAGTTCGGCCATGCCGTCGCCGCGATCATAGCGCCAGGTATGAATAATGTGTTTTATCCTCACCAAGCGGAAGATGGCGACCAAAATGATGGCGGCCAACGCCGATTTGGGAATGTTGGCGAACCAGGGGCTGAAGAAAATAACCGCAAGACCCAGAATTGATGCGGCAATCAGCATCGCCATTTGCGTGCGTGCGCCCGCCGAAAAATTCACCATGGTGCGGCTGAAACCACCGGCAACCGGCATGCCGCCGGATACCGCCGCAGCGATATTAGCGGCGCCCAGGGCAATCAATTCCTGGTTAGGGCTGATTTTTTCACCTCTGAGATTGGCGGTCACTTTGGCAATGGCGACACTTTCCACATAAGCAATCAAGGCAATAAAGGCAGCATCGGGCAGCAACAGTCGCGCGCGTTCCCATGTATTCTGCGGCAAGGATTCGCTTAAAAAACCGATGCCGAGTTCCGGGAAGCCTGACGGTACCGAACCGACGACGGCTATCAGTTGTCCGCTCAGGTTAAAATAACTGACGGCAGTGGTTGCCAGTACGACTGTTAACAACGGTCCGCATTTGCTGATTGCTGTGATCAGCGAGGGCTTTACATGTAGCTTTTTAAGGACAGAGGTAATCGGTTTGCCGAAAAACAGCAATAAAGCCAGGGCGCCCGTGCTGATGAAAACGGTGGCGTTGATGGTCACACCGGAAAAATATTCGTTATAGCAGGCGACATCAATACCGCATGACGGTGATTTCAAACCAGCCAGTTGCGGTATCTGGCTGGCCATAATCAACAACGCCGCGCCGCTGGTAAAACCGGCGAGCACCGGATGGCTGATAAAATTGACCAGTCCGCCCATGCGCATTAACGCCATCAACAACAGGATCAGCCCGCTTTCCGCCGACAGGATCAATGCGCTTTGTACCGGATTACCCAGCGCACTGACTTCGGGCGCTGTTAATGCGACGGCGATCATAATGGCGGCAATCGAAACGGGACCGACCGACAAGGTTCTACTGGTGCCCAGCAGCGCATACAGCACCGGCGGCAGAATGCTGGCATATAATCCCAGTTGCGGCGGTAAGCCTGCCAGTATCGCGTAGGCGATACCTTGCGGCACCAGCAGGATGGCGGTAATGATACCGGCGAACAGGTCATCCCTGAAATCCTGGCCGGAATAAGTTGTTAACCAGTCGGAAATAGGCAATATCCGCATTATTCGTGACTCGCTACAGGTTATATCAGTCATTGTCGTTATATCTGTTTTGATTTAACTCACTACCGCCGTTATGTCGCTAGGCGTCTTTTTGCCAGGCTTCAAAACCGCCGGCCATGGACAGCACATTGTTATAACCCAGCTCCTGCATGGTTTGCGCCGCCAATGCGGAGCGACCGCCGGTACGGCAATAAACCAGCACCGCCTTGGATTTGTCGGCCAGATCCGGCACGCTGCCTATTTTAAATTCCAGTACACCGCGCGGCAGCAACAACGCATCATTCAGGTGTCCGGCGGCATACTCGCTTTCTTCACGAACATCGACGACCACGATATTGCCTTCTTTCAGTAGCTGTTTCGCGGTTGTAATCGGCACTTCGGTAATGTGTTGTTTCGCAGCAGCCACCTTGTCTTGAGCCGTCGTGGTCGTGCGCACCGGGCGTGCCGTTTCCCTGACGGCAACCGCATCCTGGCGCTCGTTTTCATCCAGACCGCAATACCGGTTGGCCGGTACGGCTTCATCAATCAAGCGCGGTTTGGGCAAATTCAGGTTAGCCATAATCTCGATAAACTCGGCGCGCGATTTTCCGGCCAAGCGCGGGTTGTTGGTGCGCTCCTGAATGATGCTGCTGACCCAACGGCCCTGATAATCATGGCCGGGATAAACCAGTGTTTCATCCGGCAGGGTAAACAGGCGTTGCGTGATACAGTCATACAGCGCACCGGCATCGCCGCCTTGGAAATCGGTCCGGCCGCAGCCCCCGATAAACAGCGAATCGCCGGTAAACACCCGGTCACGCCACAAAAACGAAATACTGCCGCGTGTATGCCCCGGCGTGGCGATGACTTTAATCTGTTCACCGCCGGCAAATTCAAAAATGTCGCCGTCCTGAATTTGAATGTCCGCTGCTTCCGCACCACAAAGTTGACTGACGCCTGTTTGTGCGCCCAAACGTTGACGCAACAAGCCGCTGGCAGTGATGTGATCGGCATGAACATGGGTTTCCAGAGAATATTTCAACTGCAAGCCGTCCGCTTCCAGCAAGGCGATATAGTCATCGATATGGGTGTTGACCGGATCAATAAAGACCGCATCCTTACTGACCGGATCGGCAATCAAATAGGTGTAGGTCCAGGTTTCGGGGTCAAATAATTGTTTGAATAGCATCGTGTGTCTCCGGTGAATTTAATTGTTATGTTCAAGATACAGCAAAGCTCGTGCCATAAGGCATAGTAGTTGCCCTACATAATCGGGGCGTTTAGGATTCGTCTATTAAAGTATCGCGGTAAGCCATGTCTGGCGGCCTCATGTTGCCATAAATCCGATGCACTTTTAAAAAATGCTCATGCTGATGTTTACCGATTTTAACGCCGGGTATTGTTTCAATGTGTATCATTGGTGTTTCATGATTACGGGTCCATGTTTCACATTAACAGCCGTGAAACATATCTGTTGCGTCTGGTCTTGAATGTCATGTATCGTAGTCGTTAAACCTGCCATTGATCCACTCATTACAAGCGATGCAAAACTACGCCTTATCTGTTGATAATATTTCCCGGTGGTTGGCACAGTTTGACTGTGCTGATCTTTTATCCAAGATACTCGATCTTTACGCATCGACAGCCATTTATATCGTTGATAAAGAGCAGCGGGTGCTGTACTGGAGTGTCGGGATGGAAAAACTGTCAGCCATGGCGCAAGAGAGTATTCTCGGCTTACCTTGTGTACAGGAATATGCGATTACAGATACCGACGGCACTACTGAGCAGTTGGTAAGCTTATCTCAGGCTGACGGCAATACCATCGAGGTGCAAAAAACGGTTCGGGTGATACATGACAGGACAGGTGCTTTTGCCGGCGGCATAGGTTTATTGGCCGGAGTGTCGGAGATGGCGGCAAGCGGCTTGGCGCCGAAAGTTTCAAGAGAGTCGAAACAGAATTTTCAGGGCATATTAAGCCGCTCACCGGCCATGCAGGCCGTTTTCCAGATTATTCAGAATGCCGCCGAAACGGAAGCCACCGTGCTGGTAAGAGGCGAGAGTGGTTCCGGCAAGGAGTTGGCCGCCAAAGCCATCCACAATCTGAGTGCGCGCCGTAATGCGCCTTTCCTGGCCATTAATTGTGCGGCCTTATCCAGCAATTTGCTGGACAGCGAATTGTTCGGTCATGTGCGCGGCGCTTTTACCGGCGCGATCAAGGATCATCGCGGCTTGTTTCAACGTGCTCAGGGCGGGACTTTATTCCTGGATGAAGTCGCTGAATTGCCGCTGGATTTGCAGGCTAAATTGCTCCGGGTGATTCAGGAAAGAAACTTTATTCCGGTGGGCGGCGACCGCTCGATTGATGTCGATGTACGTCTCGTCGCGGCGACTCATCGTTCTTTACGCGAAGAAGTAAAACATGGGCGTTTTCGCGAGGATTTGATGTATCGCTTAAGGGTAGTGCCTATTTTTATCCCGCCGCTGCGCGAACGCAGGGAAGACATCGGCTTGTTGCTCTGGCATTTTATTCATCTGCATAATGCCAGCGATTTCAGGAAAATTGAAAAAATAGATCCGGCGGCTATGCGGGTTTTATTGGACTATGCCTGGCCCGGCAATATCCGGGAATTGCATAACGTCATCGAATACGCCTTTGCGGTCGGGCGCGGTACAACCCTGCGTTTATCTGAATTACCGCCTGAATTCAGGGAGCCGCATAGCATTGAACAAGCCAGCTCGAGTGTCAGACCAAGCTTGCCGCTGTCGCCGGAAGAAGAAAGTGTCGCCATTCGTCAGGCGCTTGCGCAGTGCCACGGCCAAGTGACTGCTGCGGCGCGCTTGTTGGGCATGAGTCGTGCTACTTTCTGGCGTAAACGTAAACTTTACGGAATATGAGCTTACAAAGCTCTCATGCCTGATTAAGCTTTGTTGAAACCCGGCAAATAATGAAAACACATGAAAGCAAATTTATTGAATCTGTTTACCGAAGATAACCTGCAAAAATGGCGCCAAAATTACGTTACCATCCAATCAATCACGCTGCCTGATAAACGGTGTCTTTACCGTCAGGGCTATTCGTGCCCACATGTTTTTTTGATCAGCAAGGGTGTCATTAAACTTTCCTATATCTCTGAACAGGGTAATGAATGGACGATCGCGCTTTTGAGGCGAGGCGATGTTCTGGGTCATTTACCGGGCGACTTGGCTGAAAAAGCAATGGAAGAAACTGCACAAGCGCTAGGCGAAGCGACTTTAATTCGTTTCGAACATGGTGATTTCAAACAGTTACTATTTCAACAACCGGACTTGGCTTGGCAAGTTTTCGAAATGCAATGCACCCGAAGACAGCAAGCCGAGCGCAAGTTACTGAATATTATGGCCCAACCGGTGGAAACCCGGGTCATAACGATGCTGAAGGAGCTTGCAGACCTGTTCGGTATCCGCTGTAAACACGGCTATGCATTGGAAATTCAATTAACGCAGCAGGAGTTGGCAGATTTGGTCGGAGCCAGCCGTCCGGTAGTCAGCACCATTATGAATGATCTTCGAAATCGTGGGATACTCGATTACACGAGAGAACTGATTTGTGTTAAAGATGTATTATTCTCAAATCCCGCTAACGAATCTTAAAAATGCGCCATCGGAGCCGCGCGTGTTTTTTAGCTAACAGACAGTAGGGAGTGCCTTGTACTATGCTTAATCTGTGGTGACCCATTGTGGCGATCCCTGAACAGAAGGAACCATAATATGAAAATTATCTCTGCAACTAACCATGGCTATCTTGATTTTGCGACGGTTGTTATATTTTTATTAGTGCCAACGCTATTCAGCTTAAATGGACTGCCGGCAATACTGGCTTACGCGCTGGCTATTATCCATCTGGCCGTCACTCTCGCTACCGATTTTCCGTTTGGCGTCATTAAAATAATCCCGTTTAAGCTGCATGGCTGGATTGAACGTCTGGTCGGCCCCTCGCTTGTCGCCATGCCTTTTATTCTGGGTTTTGCAAACGATGCGGCCGCCCGGAATTTTTATGTTTTTATCGGTTTGGTTATTATCGTGGTGGGGATGTTAACCGACTACGAAGTAACAGCTTCATAGAGCTGAAAAGACATACAATGTCAGCGAGTATGTTATTAAGGGAGGTAGATCGGGCATCGTGTTTATGCCCGACCTCTGTGGCTTCAAGCCGGTACCGCTAGCTCTATGAATGAGCACATTTGGCTGGCGCAGGGATTATCGGTTATAGGCTGATTCAGAATAAATGAAGGGGGATAAGGGATGAAGAAAATTATCCCCCTTCCCCGATGTTTTCCCACATATTAAAGCCAACATCACCCAGTTCCAGCTTTCGTAATTGTTCGGTTGCTGCACGGTGTTTTGCCTGTAACTCAACGAGCTCCCGGGTGAACTTGTTTGCCGCTAATGCCGCCGCTTCCTGTTTTGCGGCCAGCACGTCCATCTGAATACTCCATTCCTTGATTTGATTCGCCAATGCTTGGCGTTCTTCGTTATTGGATTTCATAACACATTCCTCCGAAACTATCTGGCTAAACTATTTACCGATCCAACAGAACCGGTACGGGTATCTCCAAGCCAACAACACATTCAGGTCATGCTTGAGGCATCGGAGTGTAGCTGTAATTTACGCCGGTTACTTAGCTTTACGCAAGGACATATTGCACTCTTTTCATGACAAGAAAGATCGGGTATCAATGTTTGCCAATTTGCATCGGCAAGTCTATGGTTAACAACAGTGCATTTCGGGAAATAGAGGTCAATTATCCCGCCGTCATCGCTTGCCGTGCCGTTTGAATAGCGATCCTGACCGTGTCGGGGGCTGTTCCGCCGATATGTTTGCGCGCGGCAACCGATCCTTCCAGTGTCAGATAAGCGAATACATCGGCTGTAATCAACGGGGAAAATTGCTGTAATTCGGACAGCGACAGTTCCGCCAAATCACGGTTGGTTTCGAGTCCCAGACGCACTGCTAAGCCGACAACTTCATGCGCATCACGGAAAGCCATGCCTTTGCGGACCAGGTAATCGGCAAGATCGGTCGCTGTAGCAAAGCCGCGTTTTGCGGAAGCGTACATGTTTTCCTTTTTGGCGCTGATATACGGCACCATGTCGGCATAAGCCCGCAAGCAATTAATTAGCGTATCGGCGGTATCAAAAAGCGGTTCTTTATCTTCCTGGTTGTCTTTGTTGTATGCCAGGGGATGTCTTTTAATCAGCATCAACATTGACATTAAATGTCCTGTCACGCGTCCTGATTTGCCGCGCACCAGTTCCGGCACGTCAGGGTTTTTCTTTTGCGGCATAATCGAGGAACCGGTACAAAACGCATCCGGCATGTCGATAAAATCAAACTGGGCGCTGGACCACAAGATCAATTCCTCGGAAAAACGCGACAAGTGCATCATGATCAAACTGCCGACGGCGGTAAATTCAATGGCAAAATCCCGGTCGCTGACTGAATCCAGCGAATTGGCCGACGGACGGGTGAAACCCAGCAGCTCGGCGGTGATAAAACGATCGATCGGATAACTGGTGCCGGCTAGGGCCGCCGCTCCCAAGGGCATGATATTGATGCGTTTGCAGCAATCCTGAAGCCGTTCCCGATCGCGACTCAACATTTCAAACCAGGCCATCAGGTGATGACCGAAGGTAATCGGTTGGGCGACTTGCAAATGCGTGAAGCCCGGCATAATGGTGTCGGCATGTTGTTCGGCCAGATCCAGGATAGCCGTTTGCAGGCGTATCAGTTGGGCGGTAATCTGTTCGATTTCTCCACGCAGGTACAGGCGAATATCGGTTGCGACTTGATCATTGCGCGAGCGCCCGGTGTGCAGTTTTTTTCCGGCAATGCCAATTAAGTCAGTCAGTCTGGCTTCAATGTTCATGTGAACATCTTCCTGCTTGATCGACCAGACAAAATCACCGTCGATGATTTCTTGGGCAATTTGCGTCAGCCCGCCGATAATGGCGTCGCGTTCCTGTTCGGTCAGAATTCCGCACCGGCTCAGCATGGTGGCATGGGCAATTGAGCCCTGGATGTCCTGTTGGGCCATGCGTTGGTCAAAATCTACCGAAGCGGTGAACACTTCAACAAAGGCATCGGTCGCCTGTGCAAAGCGGGCGCTGGAAAGTTTCTCGGAATTAACTGTGGTCATAGATGGTTTTTATGTGAATGATGCGAATTAAATTGAGGTGCGAAATTATACCGCTAAATGCTGGGGCAAGCCTGTGTAAGAGGCATTCCGCAGTGCGGTGATACTCAGTTTGTAGTTATTCAGTGCCCCTCTTTGAAAATGAGGGGCTATAGGGGAGATTTTTAAATAACTCCCCCTTTTCCAAAGGGAGAGGCGAAAGATTACCTCTGTTTTACTTGGGTTGGCGATGATGCATCGCATCAATTTGGCTTTTGATACGTTGCGCCATCTCAAGGCTGTTTTTGGCGGTTTGTTGAACCTCGGTATCGGGGTCTGTCAGTGCTTGTTCTAAAACCGGTATGGCATTCGCACCATATCGGCTGACCAAAACATCCAGGGCTGCTGTTCTGAGCTCCGGGCTTTCATCGTTGAGCGCTGTCTGTGAGATCGGCTCAAATAACGGGTTTGTGCTGTCACTCATCGAGTTGAGCGCAAACTTCCTGACCTCCGGCGCTTTATCTTCGAGCGCAGCGATAAGAACCGGATTATGTTCAGCGGGATCTGCATGTTCCAGGAATTGCTTGAGAGCCTTGAGCCGGTCTTCGGGATTCAGGGCTGTGAGCGCCTGCTTTTTCCATTCTTCCAGCTCGGCTGTCTGGTCGCTGGGTTCCAGTGTTTTGAGCTGGGGTGTTTTATCTGCTGTTTCTTCTCCGGTGCTTTTCGTTAATACGCGGATTTCGGCGATTTCCGCTTCCGGTGTATTAGCGGTTTGTCGGTCCTGATTGACGGGCGCTGGCGAGTCTTTGTAAATCAATACATAATTGGTTTCCCGCAAGATCTGTTTGACTGTCTCGGTAACGCCGACTGCTTTGAGTTGTAACGTGATCGGCTGGTCAGGCACATCATCGGCAATCGAAACTTTCGCATCAAGTTTATGGGCGAGTTCCCTGAGCACAGCACGCAACGGCGCGTCAACAAGATCGACGGATAATTGCAAGGGTGGGGCAGGTAAGTTGCTGCCTGATTGCAGCGCTTCAAGATCGATCGAATCGGTGGCGCGGGTTGCCTCGATTACTAGCTTGACGGTTGAGACCGGTGCCGGCAACGCGGCTTGCTGCACGGGTTCCGGTAATGGCTCCGGGGATTTATCGGTATTCTTTGGAAGAGCTACCGGCGTTTTTATTTGTTCGGCTGCCGATTTCAGTGGCATGGGCGACTGGGTGTCCGATTCGTCAGAGTTACATCCGGTCAGCAGGGTTAGCAGCATGCATGTTAGTAAACCGGAAACACATTGCCGTAGCGGCATAGATGAAGTGCTCATGGCAGTAAGTATGTATCGCATGAGAGATATCAGGTTTGATTAAACGGGCTGTAAAAGAAAAGGCATCACTCATCGTAGATAGCTTTGGATAAGTGATGCCGGGGAATTTTATTTTTCAGGCTTTTGTCGAGGCCTTGAGTGTTCGAATCGAACGAGGTCTATATGATACTTCAGAATCAGGGAAGTTTGACTTCACACTCGGGTATCACATTCAAACCGGATTGACCCGCCTGACATACGTCGCGTGTGCCGGTTCCGCCATAATTGAAATTGGCTCCTCCATAGCCGGTACCGCCCAACAGCAATGTGTCATTTTCCGAACCGCCAAAAACCAGATTAGTGCCGCCGCCGCCGATAATGATGTCTTGTCCAGCTTCTCCAAGAAACACATCATTATTGCTTCCACCCTGGATGACATCGTTACCGCCGCCGCTACAGACAATGAGTAAATTGCTGTAGTTGGTCGTGCTGGCTGTGATTAAATCGTTCCCTCCAAGACCGCGAATTACGCAGACACTGGTATTTGCAAACGGGCTCGTAGTGGGGTTCGTACAACCGCCATAGTTCGCGCCTGCAACAATGATGTCACCCGCCGCCAGTTTGCCGACGCAAGCTCCTGCTGTGCCGTTTACGGTGCAACCTGCGGTAGATTCGGGATAACCGAAGCAGGCGGCTTGGGCCGATGAATTGATGCCTGCCAAACCGGCTATGACCAGCAGGGATGGAATTAGGCTTTGTAGTGTTAGATTTTTGGCTTTTCTCAAAGTATTCATGGTAATCGCTCCTTTAAACGTTATGGTAATTGACCGTTCACTCACTCATTTCTTCGATGGATAGAATCATCCAGCCCCGCTTGGGTGATTGAATAAACGATGCGTTGATATAGTAGAGGGTTCAATGCTGCTTTCAATCTGTTGCGGGACTGTCAATATAGCTTAACTGATTACTGGTTTCCATGTTTTTTGTAATGGAACTGTTTCCGTAAAAAACTGATTCGGCATGTCTTTAGGCGTCGATCGCCTCCAGCTGTTTTTCAACTTCAGCAGCAATAAGGCTGTCGTAATGGCGCACCAGGATTGAATCGCTTGGTCGAGGTGCAAACCTGGACTCAATTTGCGCGCGAATATGAGTAAGAAAGTGGCGTTTGAGTATTGAATCTTGCGGTATTTTTTGTTTCTTTTCCTGTCTCTGATGGTCTTTGATCACTGCTTCTATCCTCGGTGAAGGGATGGTGGGTTCGGCGGCCGCTTCGGCAAATAGATTTGCATCGGCGATAGTCACGGTTTCGCCAAGTGCTTCTACCCTAGCCATAGGCACTATTACCGATGTGGCTTGTGTATTGGCATAGTGTTCGATTGCTCCATCGATATATTTTTCCATTTCGGATTTAACCAGCGTATCGTAATGCCGTTTAAGGATTGAATCGGTGGGACGTGGCCCAAGCCCTGTTTCAACTTGTGAACGAATATGGGTAAGAAAGTGCCGTCTGAGTATGGAATCTTCCGGGATTTTTTGTTTTTCCGCCGGTTTGGGATAATGTTCAACCTTGGCTTCAGGTGTCGCGGGGACGACAATCTCGGTAAGCGTTTCTACCAATAGTTCAGTTTCAGTGATGGCTGCAATTTCGGTTACGGGTTCAAATTTAGTAACCGGCGTTATTACCGCTACCGGTTCGGTATGAACACACAGCTCGATGGGGCCGTCCACATACTTTTCCATTTCGGATTTAACCAGCGTATCGTAATGCCGTTTAAGGATTGAATCAGTGGGGCGTGGTCCAAGCGCAGATTCAACTTGTGAACGAATATGGGTAATAAAGTGCCGTTTGAGTATCGAATCTTCAGGCATTTTTTGTTTTTCTGCCGGCTTCCGATATGAATCCGGTTTAGCTTCGGCTATCACAGGGCTGACAGTTTCGCTAACGCTAACCGTTTCGGCAAACATTTCGGTTTCAGCGAAAGTCTCGGCAAACATGTCAGTGTCAACGGCTTCGTCATCAGTTTGTGTTTCGGCAGTCTCTGCAATGACAACTTCAGTCAGCAGTTCCTGACTTTTCTCCGATAGTGATTTTTGATGGTCTTCCAGGTCATGGGTGAGTCGGTTTATTATTGCGTCTCTTTGCTTATGTTCTTTCCAAATCGTAAAGGGCATCATTATGCCGATCAGGGCAAAGATTGCGCTTGGTACTGCCCACTCGGTAAATCCTCCGTTGAGCAGGCAAAGTGTCCACCAACTAAAACCGGCAAAGACAATAATCCCGAAGATAAGATGGATAAAAAAATTGCCACCGGCCATTCGAGTGCATTTTTTTGTACTGCTTGTTATGTTTTTAGGATCAATTTCATCACTGTTTAATGCTTTCTCCAATTCCGAAATTTGACGGTTATGTTCGAGTTTTTCTCGCCGTAAAGCCATTACCTGCAAAATGGTGATCAAGGCTGTCACTAGGGTTGCGGCGAGTGTAACTTCTATTTCGAATGCGATCATAAATCCCCCCCTTTATTGTTATTAAAAATGTGAACACATCTTGCGCCATATCATCTGCCTCTTGGCAATAATTGGCTACTATTTTTTAGAAGAATTTCTCTTTTAATTATGAATTAAGAGCTAAATAGAAACCGGTTCACTGTTTAAGCTGGAATCTGGGTGAAGGATACGGCTTCTCCCGTTTAGATTAAGCATTTGAATGAACTGGTAAGGTGAATTAATAGCAATTTATCGGTATGTATGCAAGTACTATCAGGATGCTGATTTTAAATCCTGAATATAGTGGTGTAATGAGGGATTGGATGGCATCGCTTTAATCGGACTCGATAGCGCTTGCGTGATGACTGGGCTTAATGGATTTAAGGCATCATGCTTTAGATACAGAAGAACAGAGGGACGATTTGGTTGCTTTAATGCGTGGAATACAGCATTAATTTGAAATAAGCGGGAAATGTAACGCGGAGCAGTCGATTGCGGGGAGGGGCGGCCATATCCGGGAGCCGAGGAGCATCCAGATATGGCAAGTTCGGGTCTTACAACATGCCTTTCATGTCTTCAAATCTTTTTTGAGCGTCTCTTAACTCTTGCTCAGCTTCTTGTAAAGCAGCTTCTTTAGCGTGTGTTTTGGCGGCTTTCAATCTTGCAGTAGCTTTTTGTTTAGCCATATCGACTTTATCGTTCGCATTAATTTCTTTAGTAGCGTCAATTGCGTTTTTGATAAGAGCGGAAGCAGCGTCACCGTCAGCACCACCGGCGATTGCATCAATAGCTATTTTAATTTTACCTTCTACAAGGTTAATGGCGTCCATAGGCTCATATACGATTCTGCCATCGCCAGCTTCAGCCAATGCTGAACATGAAAAAGCACCCATAGAAGATGCAATCATTAAAGACAGTAAGATTTTTTTGAATGTTTTCATATTACACTAAGCCTCAATTTGTTTTTTTATTTTAAGTTACATTGATGAATAAATATTATACCTATTCATCAAAAGGGATTTTAACACAGGTTGAAGTTTTCAGTCTGTTAGTGAGATTAAAAAGACTTGTTTGAGTCGATTTGGGGGATTTGCTGAATAACTTTCAAGCTAAAATACAGATTCAATTACACCAAAACAGCATAATTGAATCCGGTTTAACATTTTTTACTTGTGATTTGAATCGTAGATTGCTTTCATTTCTTGATAGGAAGCTAAAGCTTCTCTTAACTTTGCTTCAGCAGGTTGGAAATCACCGCTTTCAAAGGCATCACGAGCAACTTTCAATTTAGTGTTTGCTTTTTCGCGTTGACGCTCTGTTACTTCATAACGAAAATCTTTTTGTATTTGACGAGCATCATTGATGGCTTTTATTACCTCGGCCTTATCGCCACCTTTTTCTACTATGCTGACCGCTTCTTCAATTTTAATAATGGCATTTTCAGCAGCGGCTTTTACTTTGGCGTCGCCTTCAGCAGCAAAAGCACTTGAAGATACAGCTGCCATAGATGCTGCCATAGCAATAGAGACCAGGATTTTTTTTAATACTTGCATTGCTTGTTTAAACCTCAGGATTAATATTTGGATAATTTAGGATCTGGCTAATCAGAATAGGGCTTTAGCAAACAAGCATTAAATGTATTTAGCCGGATACCGCTTGCGATTCTAGCATAGAAAACCGTATTAGGGCTGAATGATAATGAGTTAAGATAAAATTTATTCATCATCTCTTTTAACATCAACGATTATTTCTCCTGAATCAGCTTCCGATATTGCAAATAAAATCGGCGCGCAGCATACCGAACAGTCTTCATAATATTCCTGTGGCCCCGACGATGTATCCACCAACACATCAAGGGCTTCGCCACAGTAGGGGCAGGTGATAATGATTTCATCGAGGTTAGGCATGATTAGACCCTGCGTAGCAGTGCATCCAGCCAGAAAAAGGGGAGGATGCGTTTAAGGACGGCAAATAAATAGGTGGGGAAAGTGACGTAATAGCGTATTTTGGGTCGTTTGGCTTCCAGTGCGTGTATGACTTTTTCGGTAACCGCGTTGGCAGGCAAGGTAAACGGAGCAGCGGCGCCTTTTTTTTGCAGGCGCTCTTCCATCGCTTTGTAGGTGTCCTTATGAAAGCTATGGGTTGGATCGATATTTTGCTGATAAAGGGCAAAAGAATTTTGCCTGAAATGGCTTAAAATCGGGCCGGGTTCTATCAACGAAACGTGAATTCCCGTGCCGTGTAATTCCAGGCGTAAGGTATCCGCCAAACCTTCCAGTGCAAATTTACTGGAATTATAGGCGCCCCGATAGGTTAGTGCGACCAGACCCAATACCGAGCTATTGTAAATAATCCGGCCATGGCCCTGTTTGCGCATCAGGGGGATGACTAAATTTGTGAGTTCATGGGTGCCGAACAGGTTGGTTTCGAACTGGTAGCGTAAGACCTCACGGCTCAAATCTTCAACAGCACCCGGCTGACCAAAAGCGCCGTTATTAAACAGTGCGTCGATTTTTCCGTCAGTCAATTCGAGCGTTTTGTTTACCGCTTCCCGAATGCTGAGACTGTCCGCCAAATCGAGTTGTAACGAGGTAAATCCTTCTTGTGCCAATCGGGAGACATCTTCCGGCTTTCTTGCGGTAGCAATAACGAGATGTCCGCGTTTCTTTAATTCGAGGGCCGTGGTGTAACCGATACCTGTAGAGCAGCCGGTGATGAGTATTGTTTTTGATAAATTCATGCCGGCATCATTTGGTTAATTCCTGCTCGGTAAAATAGAATTTTTTTGCACTGCTGCAATCGACTAAAAACATCAATGCGTCCTTGGTGCTTCTTTCGTTTAATGCCGATTCTTCAACGCGACCGCATTCCCCCGATTCCAGCGCTTTTGTCGCCGCTTGTCTTCTTAACCGTTCAATATCGGGCAGTCTTGATTCGTAGGTCTTGACCAGCGACGTTAATTTGTCAGGTAAATAAGGCGGGATTGCGAACGCTGAAAATTTGTCGGGATTATTCTTGACCAGAAGCTGATTAGCGGCGCTTTCATTTTTAACGCTCTCCATGAATTGAGCCTGCTTTTGCTGTAATTGCTGCTGTTCAAGTTTTTGCTGTTCAAGCTTGGCCTCTTGTTCTTTTTGTTTTAAGACTTCCAGGTTTTGCGCTTCATCCAGGTTGATGGAACTGCCGGTTCTGATATCCAATTCAGAATTAGTATATCCGGCTGTGCAGGGCTTTGAACTATAGATTTTGTTTCCCTTGCCGTCTGTACATTTATAGACATCGGCAATCGCATGGACAGAAAAAAAGCTGGCCAGAATTAACAGTGTAAATCTCATTTTTTCCCTCAATCAGGCATTAGTAAATCTTTAGTAAATTATAGTGTAATAAATTCAGGTTAAATGATCGAATAAATAACAGGTCTCTTGAACGTTTTTACAGATTTCATGGGCGGCGTACGCCGGTAAAGTGTTTTTTCCAATATTGATTTTTAAGGCTGGATACCAGCACCCTGCCTGTACGTTGACTGGGTGCGTGAATAAAATCATCATTACTGACATAAATGCCGACATGCGAGAATGGCTTGCCGTTGGTATTGAAAAAAACCAGATCACCTGAATGCACATCATGCTTTGGGACCTCGCGCAAAGATCGTGCCATTTCTGTGGTTGTACGGGGTAGTTTAATACCCTGGTGCTGATATACGTGCTTGACAAAGCCGCTGCAATCAAAACCTTCCTGTGGCGAGTCCTTGCCATATTGATAACGGATGCCTTGCAAGCTCAACGCATAATCAACAGTGGCAGGGCGTGTAACGGGCAAGTGAGCGGCGGGTTTTATTTCAGGAACGCTGGCGCAACCGGTGCATAAAATTATCACCAGTACAATGACTGTTTCCAGGCAACGATTAAGGTATATCATCCTGTTTTGATAAAAATAACGCAAAGCAAACATAATACTCCGGATATCAAAATGGGGTCACAGCGCTAAAATACATCAGGGCAAGGTTAAGGTGGAGGGTAAAAATCCGCCGGCACCGTGCCTGCTTCACAATAACGGTTTCTATTTTCTGTTAGATGTCAGCATTCTGCAATTTTTATCGATGAGTGCCATTGTGATTTTAAGTAATTCACCTAAACTAGCAGCCTCAGTGGATAGTCCTCAGTGGATAATTAAGTAACAGCTTTCGCTTGCTTTGACAAAATTTGTCACATAGTGACGTAAATACTCATCGAATAACGCTTGTTTGTTCGGATGAGACTTTAAGATAAAGCTGATTTGTTTGGAAAATACAAGCTTGATCAGTCAACTAAACATGAGTTTGATTCACTCAAATAATTGTCTGCAGGCGAGACTAGCGTGTTAAGCCTTGGCATCGATCTATTTACGAAAACTAAATGGCACACAATATGCTGTATCTGACATTGAACGATAACTGAACAACACGGAATGGGTTTTCGGACTGGCAAAACCGAAAATCCAGTGTAATGACTTACCGCTTTTTGCTAACTAACGACAATCCGCCACTTTCGGCACAAAACGACACATGAGGATTTTTAATTATGGCAATTTCATCTATTACAGGCTCAACCATTACCGGTACTCTTCTCGTTGACGATATTTTAAACGGCACAGTGGGTAACGACACCATCGATGGACTGAGCGGCTCAGACACCATGACCGGTGGCAAGGGTGATGACACTTATACCGTCGATGTAACGAATATAGCTATCAGCGGCACCGCCGGGGTAATCACTGCGGTGAGCACCGGTGACAACGTGATTGAATCTATCAGCGGCGGTATCGACACCGTTAACTCCAGCGTCAATTACGCCTTGTCCAGTGAAGCCGAAAATATCGTCGCGACCGGTACTGCTGCTACAACATTAGTTGGTAACACCAAGGACAACATTCTGGATGGCTCGGGAGCTACTACCGGCGCTAATAAGCTGATAGGCGGCTCCGGTAACGACATTTACTTTCTGGGTACAGGTGACACCGTTGTTGAAGCGACGGGAGCCGGTACCGATACGATTGTGACTTCAAGTGCCATAGATATTTCTGTTACTGCATTACTGGCGATCGAAGATGTGATACTGCAAGGCGGCGGCGTTATTACCGGCAATGGTCTCAATAATCAGCTGTTTGGCGGCGCCGGTGCTAACACCATTACTGGCGGCGCGGGCAATGATTTACTGGACGGCGGTGCCGACGTTGACTCGATGACCGGTCAGACTGGAGACGATGCATACTATGTCGATGAGGCGACCGATGTGGTGAATGAAGCGGCGTCACAAGGCACCGACACCGTTTACGCCAGCACAACCTATAGCCTTAACGATACAACTTCAATCGGCGTTGAAAATATTACCCTGATCGGTAAGGTTGGTAATGATGCGACAGGCAACAAGTTGAACAACATCATCCTGGGTAACGGCGCCGGCAATGTTTTGGACGGCGGGATAGGTTCGGATAAAATGAGCGGCGGCTTTGGCGATGATACCTATAAGGTCGATTCAGTGTTCGATATCGTGACTGAAAAAGCGGGCCAAGGCTCTGATACTGTCATCAGCACCGTATCGATTAGCGCCCTGGCCGCGAACGTCGAAAAACTGGAATTATCGGGTACGGTTGCTGTCAACGCGACCGGCAATGGGGAGGCCAATACCATAACCGGTAATAGCAAAATCAACATTTTGAGTGGATTGGCCGGTATTGATATATTGAAAGGCCTCGGCGGCGGTGACACCCTGGATGGCGGCGTCGGTAATGATGACCTGCAAGGCGGAGCGGGTAATGATCTCTATAAAGTAGATAGCTCGCTTGATAAAATAACTGAGGACAGTGGCGCAGGTACAGGCACCGACTCCGTGCAATTTACTGTCACTGGAGCGGCCGCTACCGATATCTATACGCTTTCCGCTAACGTTGAAAACATCACCTTGATGGGTACCAATGGTATCGGTGCTGCGGTTAGTGCCGTAGTTGGTGCCGAGAATACGTCGAATAATATCATGACCGGTAATAGCGGCGCTAACTCGTTGACCAGTGGCGACGGTAACGACAAACTCTTCGGTAATGCCGGTAATGATACGCTGAATGCCGGAAACGATAACGATTCCATTACCGGCGGCGCCGGTAAAGATACAATAACCACGGGTACTGGCAATGACACGGTGGTGTTTGGGTCGGGCACCACTGATACGTCAGCTACGTCATATGACGTATTGACCGATTTCAACTTTAGCAACGATTCGATAGATTTGTCGACCGTTCTGGTCGCCAATGTTGACATCACCGCACAGTCGGGTGCTGTTAGTGCAGCTTCATTTGTGGCTAACATGAATACCCTGTTAAGTGTAGGCGGCGGCCAAGGCTTCGATACGGATACCGTAGGCGACGTGAGTGCGGCAGTTGTGACGGTTACTAGCGGTGATTTGACCGGCAGCTTCCTGGCTGTCGATATAAACGGCAGCGGCACTTTCACGACGGCCGACTTCGTCGTTCAACTGACAGGGGGGGCATTACCAGTAAATGGGGCAGGAGAGCTGACAGGCTTCTCTACCGACGTGTTTGTCTAAACCTTAAGCTTTAACACCAAAACCTGAAAACCCCATTTCGGCGTAGTCGGAATGGGGTTTTTGCGTTTCTCCCTGTCGTGGATTTACCTTCAGTCGAATCAAGCACAGTTTACGCTGTAAGTATCATTCCGCTGACAGGTTTGACGATGTCAAAAAAGAAATGGCCTATAATAGATCGGTGAAAGAGGCTTGGGATGATCACTGAATAGTACCGGTCGGCATTTCAATCTTGTAAAACCGGAGTGTTTGAATAATGACACCGCTTCAGCACTTATTTTGTTATACCGTTAATTTGCCGCTATCGGCGCAAAATTCACATGAGGATTTTTTATTATGGCACTGACTAAACCAACTACAGCCACCGTTTTTGGTACGGCGACTACCGACGATTATTTACTCGGCACTTCAGGTAATGACAGGATTACCGGGGGTATTTCGGCAATCGTCTATGGTGTTGATGACGGCATTGATACCATGCAAGGCGGCAGCGGCGATGATATTTATATCGTTAATAATACCGCGGATGTCATTATTGAAACCGTCAATAATGGGACGGACACGGTTTTCGCCGGCGTCAGTTACACGTTGGCCGGTGAGCTGGAAAATATCGGCGCTGCCGGTACTGCGGGCGTTACCTTAACCGGTAACAGTAAAGACAATATTCTCGACGGCACCACATCCACTCACAGCGATACGCTGAAGGGATTGGCCGGCAATGACACTTATTTTATCGGCACAGGCGATACCGTTGCCGAACTGGCAGGCGGTGGTACCGATACCATTATTTCTGATGCGAGTATTAATCTTTCTTTCGCAGCTTATAATTCTGTTATCGAAAACGCAACACTGTCCGGCACTACGGCGGGCGATATTGCCGGCAATGGCCTTGCTAATCAGTTGACCGGCAATAGCGCCGACAATACGCTGACCGGTGGCGCCGGTAATGATATTCTGGATGGCGGTCTGGGAGCTAATGATACATTGATCGGTGGATCCGGCGATGACACCTATTTTGTCAGAAATGTAGATGTAGTTACTGAAGCACTTAATGGCGGTACCGATACCATTATAAGCAATTTGTCTGTCGATCTGAGCGGCGCTGCATTTGCTAATATTGAAAACATCACCTTGACGTATTCGTCTTCGGTAATCAATGCGACAGGAAACACATTAAAGAACGTGATAAAAGGCAATAGCGGCAGTAACACTTTAAGAGGCGGGAGTGCTGCTGATACCTTGTTCGGTTTTCAGGGCGACGACACGTTGGATGGCGGTACCGATGCGGACAGTATGACCGGTGGGAAAGGCGATGATACTTATCTGGTTGATCACGCCAGCGACAAGGTGGTCGAATTGACCGGTGAAGGCACTGACACAATTAACAGTAGCTTAACGATTAACGCGCTGGCGGTTAATGTCGAAAAGGTATTATTGACTGGGACGGCACTGATTAATGCGACCGGTAACACCCTGGTTAATACAATGACCGGCAACAGCAATAACAATGTGTTGAAAGGCCTTGACGGTAATGACACTCTCAATGGCATGGCGGGCCTTGATACCTTGGACGGCGGTATCGGCGCCGATGCCATGACCGGTGGTGTAGGCAACGATCTTTATATTGTTGATAATGCCGGCGATACGGTCACTGAGTTAACCGGTGGCGGCACCGACACGGTTCAAAGCAGCGTTACCTTTTCCTTTAATACCGCAGCGACCGGCGACGACTTTGTCGACAACCTCACCCTGACCGGTACGACTGCGATTAATGGCACGGGTAATAGCCAGGATAATGTCTTAACGGGCAATAGCGCAATAAATACGCTGACAGGACTGGAAGGTAATGACAGTTATTATGTTACCACTGGCGACATTGTCATTGATTCGTTGGCTGGAGCGAGTGGAGGCACTGATACGGTATTTAGTGCGGTGACTTTTTCAATTAATACGGCAGCCGCCGGTGACGACAACATTGAAAACATTACCTTGACGGGCACGACTATCGGCATCAATGCGACCGGTAACGATCGGGCTAATATAATAACCGGCAATAGTTCTATCAACATACTGACGGGTGGCTTAGGTAACGATACTTATGTTGTCAGTCTTGGCGATATTATCATTGAGGCAGACAGCGAAGGCACCGATACAGTGAATAGTGCGGTAACGTTTACGCTTGCCGCCAACGTTGAAAATCTTAACTTGATGCCTACGGCTTCTATTAATGGGACCGGTAACACATTAGATAACATTATCGTCGGCAACAGTTCTGCAAACACCTTAACGGGACTTGCCGGTAAAGATACTATCACTGGCGGTAACGGCAATGACGTCATTATCGGGGGGACTGGACGGGATGTTATCAGTGTGGGTAATGGAATAACTCCAAGCGGTCTGGATGGTGCCGATGTAGTAAGGTTTGACGTAGGTGTTACTGATACGGTTGCAACCGCTACGTCGATAGCGGGTGTTGATTTGTGTAAAGACTTAACATTGGCTTCAGACAAGATTGACTTGACCGGTGTGGCAGTTTCAGCAGTCGGTACGACCGTGACAGGTTCGGTCACTGAATCGACATTTATCACTAATATGAATGCCTTGTTAAGCGCAGGTAGCGCTGCAACCGGAGCCGGATTTGACGTAGGTTCAGGTGTTAATGCGGCGATTGCGACGGCTAATGCCGGTGGTTTGAATGGGCGCAGTTTTCTGGCCGTCGATCTGGATGCCAGTGGTACATTTACCGCCACCGATTTCGTTATCGAAATTACCGGATCAAGTTTTACGAATGTCCCGCAAACTGCCTTTATCTAAATTTCATTTTTAAAGCTAAAGCCGTTGCATTCCGCTCAAGCTGGAATGCAACGGCTTGTAAAGCACTGTACGCTCCTTCATAAAAATAATTCGAGCACTACGATTTATTCAGTCGCTGATAAACAAAATACCCCATCAGCGCCACCATCAGCCAGGCGCTGACCAATGGCCCGATGACACCGTCATAAGGGCTGACCAGAAACAGGTAATCCGAGTTTAAATCCGTGTTAAACACGCTTTTGCTCATTTTAATCTGCCATACCCAGCCCGTGTGGCAACCGATACAGAGCCCAAGACCGGCTTTTACTTTGGTTCGGAGTGTCGCTAAAAAAACACCCACCATAAACAGGGCAAAAAACGCCGGCAGAATTTCAGGGTTTAACAGGTTGGCGAAAGCCGCGCCCAGTAATTTAAAGCCGCTGAAAAGTGTCAGTTCCTGAGCGGGAATTTCGGTTTTGCTGTTTAGAAAATGCAGGGCTGCATAGTAAAAGGCGCTAAGCAGGATTGCAGCGATAATGGGTAGCTTTTTTTTTAAACCGCTTAGCAGTATGCCTCGAAAAACAGGTTCTTCAATCAGCGAAATGATCAAGGCCAGCAAGAGTTCCAGAATCAGCTTTTTAGCCAGCAAGCCTGCTGTCCAGGTTTTGGTTTCGTCAATTACATGAACGCCAAGCGCGTAAAGCACTATAAACACCGGTATCAGCGTGATAAAACCCAGTGCGAATCCTTGCAGCAACTGCTTTAGAAAGAGCGATCTTTCGGCAAAGCCCAAGGCTTCCCGGTTGATTTTCAGGTACGCCATCGCCGGGAAAATACTCAGCACCAGAAACAACTGTGTCGATTTGCTGACTATTTTTCGAAAAGGCAGTTGTTCACCTATAAGCGGCATCATTAGGTAGCCGATGATACACGACAGTAAAATGGCGGCTAGCACTATCAATAGCGGCACGAGAGCCGCCAGAAGAGAACGGATGAAGGACGGAAAACAGAAAGCCGATAAGTCGGTTTTTCTATTTTCCGTCATCGGCGCCAAAGTCACCCCACAACATCTGTACAGCGGCCAACGCGGCCAGTGATGCGGTTTCTGTTCTTAATATGCGACTGCCCATGCGGACCGGAATAAACCCCGCAGTTGTTGCGATATTACGTTCATGGTCGGCAAAACCGCCTTCAGGGCCGGTCAGTAGTGTCACTTTCATGTCAGTCGGTGTCATGTTGGCTAATGACATGTCCGCATAAGGGTCAAGAAATACTTTCAAGCCTTGTTGCCGGCCTACCCAGTTGTGCAGCTCTTCGATTGCCGTCAATTCGGGCAACACGGTTCTGCCGCTTTGTTCGGCGGCATGTTGGACTATTTTTTGCCAGTGCAACAGGCGTTGCGGCTTTTTTTCGCCTTTAAACTGCACGACGCAACGCTCGGTCAATAACGGCGTGATGTGGTTGACGCCCAATTCGACAGCTTTTTGTACCGATAAGTCCATGCGGTCGCCGCGCGAGATGCCTAAGCCCAATGTGATCTGTAACGGTGATTCCACAGTGCGGTCATGCCATTGTTCAACGGCAATCAATACGGTTTTTCGGCTGACTTCGGCTACTGTACAGAGAAATTCGCCGCCCTTACCGTTAAATAAAATAATCTTATCGTCTTTTTTTAGTCGCAATACCGTCCTGACATAATGACCGTTGTCATCATCCAGTTCAACCTGTTTGCCCGTCGCCAGCGGTGTTGCTGTATAAAGTCTGGAAACCCGCATAATTAATCCTTAACCGCCTGTTGAATGCCTTGCCATGCCACGTCAGCGATCAATTCCAGTTCCGCTTCGCTAATGATGTAGGGCGGCATGAAATAAATGACATTACCCAGCGGGCGTAATAAGACGCCTTTTGATAGTGCGTATTGGTAGACTTTAAGCCCGCGGCGTTCCTGCCAGGGGTAGGGTTCGCGCTGATGTTTGCTAAGGACCATTTCAATCGCCAGTATCATGCCGCATTGTCGCACTTCGGCAACGTGCGGGTGGTCTTTAAAACGCGCGGCGACTTTTGCCATGATGGCGGCCAGACGTTTATTGTTTTCAATGACATTGTCGCGCTGGAAAATGCTGATCGTTGCAAGTGCCGCCCTGCACACAAGTGCGTTGCCGGTATAACTGTGCGAATGCAAAAACGCCGTCAGTTTTTGGTAATCGTCATAAAACGCCTGGTAGACCTGATGAGTCGTTAACACAGCCGATAATGGTAAATAACCGCCCGTTAAGCCTTTGGACAGGCACATAAAATCGGGCGTTATGTTTGCTTGTTCACAGGCAAATAAAGTGCCTGTACGTCCGAAACCGACGGCAATTTCATCGGCGATCAGATGCACGTTATATTTATTACAAGCGGCGCGCAGCAATTTTAAATAGACCGGGTCGTACATGCGCATATTGCCGGCGCATTGTACCAGTGGCTCGACGATAACAGCACAGACGCTTTCTGCGTGTTGTTGCAATGCATGTTCCATCAGCGCGAAGCGTCGGGTGGAGTAGTCTGGCCATGATTCGCCGGGTTCGCGGTAGTAACAATCAGGTCCCGGTACGGTGATTACGTCCATTAGTAACGGTGCATAAGTTTCCTTATACAAGGGCACATTGCCGACCGCCAGTGCGCCCAGCGTTTCGCCGTGATAGCTGTTTTCCAGTGTGATGAATCTGGTCTTTTGTGATTGCCCGTGATTACGCCAATAGTGAAAACTCATTTTCAGCGCCACTTCCACCGCAGCAGAGCCGTTATCGGCATAAAAACAACGATTCAATCCTTTGGGTGTGATTTCAACCAGTTTTTCCGCCAGATTGACGCCGACTTCGTGCGTGAATCCTGCAAAAATTACCTGTTCCAGCGTGTCGAGCTGGTCCTTGAGCGCGGCATTAATTACCGGATTGGCATGGCCGAACAGGTTGACCCACCATGAACTGATCGCATCCAGATAGCGATTGCCGTCGAAATCCTCCAGCCAAACGCCTTGGCCTTTTTTAATCGGGATGATCGGAAAGGTTTCGTGGTCTTTCATTTGTGTGCAAGGATGCCACAAAACGGAAAGGTCGCGCTTGGAAAGGGATTGGTTGGACACGATTAATTTACGTTAAGGTAGATGGTGGTAACGATAAACACCCAATTTTATCAACGCAAGTTTTCCAAAATCGCCAGAGTAGGTGCTGACTGATTCATCGTATAAAAATGCAGGCCCGGTGCGCCGTTGTCCAGCAAGCGTTGACACAGTTTGCTGACCACGTCGAGTCCGAAGGCTTGTATGGAGGCGCGGTCGTCGCCGTAACCTTCCAGGCGTTTTCGCAACCAGCGGGGAATATCGGCGCCACACATTTCTGAAAACCGAAACAACTGTGAATATTGGGTAATCGGCATGATGCCAGGCACAACAGGGATCGTTATGTCGTTTTTTTCGCAACTGTCAACGAAATAGAAATAGCTTTCCGCATTATAAAAATACTGGGTTATTGCGGCATCAGCACCGGCTTCCACCTTACGCTTGAAATTAACAAAATCTTCCGCAGCACTGCTCGCTTGGGGATGAACTTCCGGGTAAGCTGCGACATGAATCTGAAAGTAATCGCCGGTTTCCTGACGGATAAATTCAACCAGTTCGTTTGCATAGCGGAATTCGCCCGCCGACATCATGCCGGAGGGCAAGTCACCTCTTAATGCGACTATTTTGGCAATGCCGTTGTCCTGATAATCCTTCAGGATGGCGCGAATATTGGCTTTGGTGGAGGCTACGCAGGATAAATGCGGCGCTGCGGCTATGCCTTTGGCTTGAATATCGACGACGGTGTCAAAAGTCTTGTCACGGGTTGAGCCGCCTGCACCGAAGGTAACGGAAAAAAAATCGGGATTGAGTTTTGCCAGTTTGCTATAGACAACTTGCAGGTTGGCAGCGCCTTCTTCTGTTTTGGGGGGGTAAAATTCAAAACTGAATAGCTGCGGGTGTTTTTCTTGTGATTGCATTTTGTGGTCTCACTGTCGGGAATCTAAAACGTATCGTTCCCACGGATTCAGAAGAAATGCCGTTGCGGACGCACTGCATCCCGTTGTTGTGGAGATGCATTCCCACGCGATGGGCGTGGGAACGCTGATGGATCAATAACGATAATGATCCGCTTTATAAGGCCCTTCAACCGGCACATTAATATATTTGGCTTGCGCGTCGGTTAAAACCGTCAGATTCACGCCCAGTTGTTTGAGGTGTGATCGGGCGACTTTTTCATCCAGTTTTTTAGGCAGGATATAAACTTTGTTTTCATAGCTTGCCGCATTTTTCCACAGTTCCATTTGCGCCAGAACCTGGTTGCAGAAGGAATTGGACATGACGAAACTGGGGTGTCCGGTTGCGCAGCCTAAATTAACCAGACGACCTTCCGCCAGAATAATCAGGCGTTTGCCGTCGGGGAAAATGACGTGATCGACTTGCGGCTTGATATTTTCCCACTGGTACTGACGCAACGAGGCAATGTCGATTTCCGCGTCAAAATGACCGATATTGCAGACAATTGCCTGGTCTCTCATCGCCGCCATGTGGTCATGAGTGATGATGTTAAAATTACCCGTTGCAGTCACAAAAATATTGGCGTGAGGGGCGGCATCTTCCATCGTTACCACACGGTAACCTTCCATTGCGGCTTGCAGGGCGCAAATCGGGTCGATTTCGGTAATCCAAACCGTAGCGCCCAAGCCCCGCAAGGATTGTGCGCAACCTTTACCGACATCGCCATAACCGCAAACCACCGCTATTTTTCCGGCTATCATGACATCGGTGGCGCGTTTGATGCCGTCGACCAATGACTCGCGACAGCCGTATAGGTTATCGAACTTTGATTTAGTAACTGAGTCATTGACGTTAAACGCAGGGACTTTCAATGTGCCTTTGGCGACTCGCTCGTATAAGCGCAATACACCGGTTGTTGTTTCCTCCGACAAGCCTTTGACATCGGCCATCAGTTCGGGGAACTTGTCGTGCATCATGTTGGTTAAATCGCCGCCGTCATCCAGGATCATGTTTGGCCGCCAACCGTTCGGGCCGATGATGGTTTGTTCTATGCACCACTCAGCTTCTTCTTCGGTTTCGCCTTTCCAGGCAAATACCGGGATACCTGCGGCTGCCATCGCTGCTGCGGCATGATCCTGGGTTGAGAAAATATTGCATGATGACCAGCGGACCTCAGCGCCCAATGCAGTCAGCGTTTCAATTAATACGGCTGTTTGTATCGTCATGTGCAAACAACCGGCAATACGAGCACCTTTAAGCGGTTGTTCAGCGCCGAATTCCGTACGCAATGCCATTAAGCCGGGCATTTCCGTTTCCGCGATATTGGTTTCTTTTCGGCCCCATGCCGCCAGCGTAATATCGGCGACCTTATAATCTTGTTGGCTCATTATTTGTCCTGTGTTTGTTGTTAAATACCGGCGGCATGTTTTAATGCGTCAACTTTATCGATCTTTTCCCAGCTGAATGAGTCTTCGGTGCGTCCAAAATGACCGTAGGCAGCTGTTGTTTGATAAATGGGTTTTAATAAATCCAGCATGGCAATCAAGCCTTTGGGTCTTAAGTCAAAAATGTCTCTGACAATTTCAACGAGGCGCTCTTCGCCGATTGTACCGGTGCCAAAAGTTTCAATGCTGATGGACGTCGGTTCGGCAACGCCAATGGCATAAGATACCTGGATTTCGCAACGTTCCGCCAAGCCTGCGGCGACAATGATTTTAGCAACATAGCGCGCCATGTAGGCTGCCGAGCGG
>SXGU01540464.1_pt1 | contig 27364 bp, 28 predicted proteins | sample 3174531 | NCBI WGS metagenome assembly SXGU01 (sample SAMN11356863, study PRJNA531348) | freshwater metagenome | isolation source: freshwater sample F1-140 | place: China: Fuxian Lake, Yuxi | collected 2017-12-25 | reverse complement strand
AAAGTTGAAGGTGACCTTCGAAGAGAAGTCACAATGAACATTAAACGATTAATGGATCTTAGTTGTTATCGCGGTGTAAGGCATAGAAGAGGTCTTCCGGTGAGAGGTCAAAGAACTAAAACGAATGCAAGAACTAGAAAAGGTCCTGTTAAAGCAATTAAACAGGCTAAATAAAAAAGATTTAAGGATTATTCATGGCAACAAAAGCTAATGTTCGTGTAAAAAAGAAAGTTAAGAAAAATGTGGCAGAAGGTATCGCTCACGTTCATGCATCTTTTAATAACACAATCATCACGATTACTGACAGACAAGGTAACGCTTTATCATGGGCAACATCTGGTGGCGCTGGATTTAAAGGTTCAAGAAAAAGTACACCTTTTGCAGCGCAGGTTGCAGCTGAAGCAGCAGGTAAGGCGGCTCAAGAGTGTGGCGTAAAAAATCTTGAAGTAAAAATTAAAGGACCAGGCCCTGGGAGAGAATCTGCAGTACGAGCTCTTAATGCTGCAGGATTTAAAATCACAAGTATTCAAGATGTGACACCTGTGCCTCATAATGGTTGCCGTCCACCAAAGAAAAGAAGAATTTAATAAATTGAGTATTTGATTACTCATTGAAACAGGAGAGTTATTTTGGCAAGAAATCTAGATCCCAAATGTCGTCAATGTAGAAGAGAAGGCGAAAAACTTTTTCTCAAAGGCGAGAAATGTTTTACTGATAAATGTGCTATTGAAAAACGTAACTTTCCTCCTGGCCAACATGGACAAAGAAGGACAAGCCGTCTATCAGATTATGGTGTGCAACTAAGAGAGAAACAAAAGCTCCGTAGGATTTATGGGATTTTAGAAGCTCAGTTTAGAAGTTACTATGCTGAAGCGGAAAGAAAAAAAGGCATTACCGGTGAAATTCTTCTGCAGCTTTTAGAATGCCGATTAGATAACGTTGCTTATCGCATGGGTATAGGTGCTTCACGCACAGAAGCAAGACAAATCGTAAGACATAATAGTCTTTTGGTAAATGGCCGAAGAGTAAATATTCCCTCCTATCAAGTGAAACCAGGCGATGTAATCTCAGTAGCAGAAGTATCAAAACAACAATTAAGAATTAAAGGTTCTATTGAAGCTGCAGAGCAAAGAGGGTTCCCGGAGTGGATTGAGGTTGATGTAAAAGGATTTAAAGGTACATTTAAAAATAAACCACTTCGTGATGATTTGCCTGCAACAATTAATGAATCACTTGTTGTTGAGCTCTATTCAAAATAGTTAAATAAGAATTATTGATAAGGATAAATAATGCTAAATAGTCCTACAGAATATTTAAAACCAAGAATTGTAAATGTTGAAGTTATAAACCCGATCAGAGCTCGCGTAACTCTAGAGCCTATGGAAAGAGGTTTTGGCTTTACTTTAGGTAATGCATTAAGACGTGTTTTATTATCATCAATTCCTGGCTATGCAATTACTGAGGTAAAAATTGATGGTGTAGTTCATGAATATTCAACTTTAGATGGTGTGCAAGAAGATGTAGTTGATATTCTTCTGAATTTAAAAGGAGTTGCATTAAAACTTCATAATAAATCTGAAACAATCCTCACATTAAATAAAACTAATGAAGGCCCAGTGACAGCTGCTGACTTTGAAGTAAATCATGATTCTGAAATTATTAATCCAAATCATCTGATTGCGCACCTTACAAAAGGTGGAAAATTAAATTTAGAAGTTAAAGTTGAAATGGGAAGAGGTTATCAACCTGTTCCTGCAAGAAGAAAATCAAATCAAGAAGATAAAACTTTAGGATTTATTATGGTAGATGCTTCTTTTAGCCCAATTAACAAAGTAAGTTATTTTGTTGAAAGTGCTCGTGTAGAGCAACGAACAGACCTAGATAAATTAATCATGGACGTTGAAACTAATGGTGTTATTGATGCTGAACAAGCGATTAGAGATGCTGCTAGAATTTTAATGGGACAACTTTCTGTATTTGCAAACTTAGAAAGTGCTTTGACTGAAGTTGAAGTAAAGCAAGCGCCTCAAGTTGATCCGGTCTTATTAAGACCTGTTGATGATTTAGAACTCACTGTAAGATCAGCAAATTGTTTAAAAGCAGAAAATATTTATTACATTGGCGATCTGATTCAACGAAGTGAAAACGAACTTTTAAAAGCCCCAAATCTTGGAAGAAAATCACTTAATGAGATTAAGGATGTTCTTGCTTCTAAAGGTTTAACGTTAGGAATGAAATTAGAGAATTGGCCTCCAGTAGGCCTAGAAAAAGTGTAGTCATTAAATAAAAAATTTTTAGGGTACAAAGATATGCGTCACGCAAATGGTCATAGAAAACTAAATAGAACAAGTAGTCATCGACAAGCAATGTTAAGAAATATGGCTACTGCTTTGTTAAAAAATGAGATTATTAAAACTACATTACCTAAAGCTAAAGAGCTTAGAAAAGTAGCAGAACCTCTTATTACATTGGCAAAAAGTGCAACTTTATCTAATAGACGTCTAGCTTTCAGTCGTTTGAGAGATAGAGATATTGTGACCAAATTGTTTGCTGAACTAGGCCCAAGGTATAACACGAGAAAAGGTGGCTACTTAAGAATATTGAAGTGTGGTTTTCGAGAAGGTGATAATGCACCTATGGCTTTTGTTGAGCTTATAGGCAGGCCTATCTTAGAAGTTCCAGCATCTATTTCTAAAGTTATCCCTAAAGAAGAGGTATTAGCAGAATAAAGTATTCTTGTATAAATGAAAAAGCCAGCGAAAGCTGGCTTTTTCATTGTCTTCGTTAAAACTTACAAAATTATTTAATTTTTGCCTCTTTGTAAACGACATGTTTTCTAACAACAGGGTCAAATTTTTTTATTTCTATTTTGTCAGGCATTGTTCTCTTATTTTTTGTTGTTGTATAGAAATGCCCAGTACCAGCACTAGATTCTAATTTGATTTTTTCACGCATATATATCCCTTAAATTCTCTGGCCAGCTGCACGCATTTTTTTCACAATTACATCAATGCCTAGCTTATCGATTGTTCTAAGTGCAGCATTAGTAATTCTCATTGATACCCAACGGCTCTCAGTTTCAACCCAAAATTTACGATTTTGTAAATTAGGTAAAAAGCGTCTTTTGGTCTTGTTATTGGCATGAGATACATTGTTTCCAGACATTGGTTTTTTGCCAGTTAATTGACATACGCGAGCCATAATTTTAATCCTTTATTTGTTACAATAATTTCGTAAAAGAGGATTATTAAACCACATAACCCACTGTCTTTTCAAGTGAATTCGTTAGTTTTTACCTGTACTTCCAAAGCCATCTTCGCCTCGTTCAGTCTCAGAAAATTCGTTTACAAGGTTAAATTTGGCCTGAATAACCGGGACAATGACCAGTTGGGCGATACGCTCCATAGGATTGAGCAGGAATGCGTTGCCGCCTCGATTCCAACAAGAAACTAGTAATTGACCTTGGTAATCCGAGTCGATTAGCCCTACTAGGTTACCTAAAACAATCCCATGTTTATGCCCTAAGCCCGATCTGGGAAGAATGAGGGCTGCATAAGCTGGATCTTTAATAAAGATAGATATTCCAGTGGGGATAAGAAAAGTTTCAGCAGGATTAATCGTTTGTACGTGCTCAGTGCATGCTCTTAAGTCGAGGCCTGCTGAACCTTGTGACGCATAATTAGGTAGCATTTCCCCGATACGCTTATCTAAAATTTTATAATCGATGATCAGGCTCATGCTATTTGTCAGCATTTATACGATGAGCTATTTCTTTCAAAATAGCTTTCGCTGCAATTATTTTATTTGATTTTGGTAAATTAATAACATTATTTTTATCAATTATTGAGACTTTAGTATCTTCAAGACTCACAGACTCATGAATTAAGTTGGCCACAATTAAATCTAAATTTTTTGCTTTCATTTTTTTTTGAGCATTTTCAATAAGATTTTCACTTTCTGCAGCAAAGCCGACTTTAAAGATTTTATTTTTTGACAATCCTACTTCTTTAAGGATGTCGATTGTGGGTGTGAGTTGAAGCGTTAAATTTAAACTATCTTTTTTTAATTTGCCTTTAAATTTTTCTTTGGGCTTGTAATCCGAAACAGCTGCGACACTAATGAAAATATCTTGGTCTTTGATATGTTGAAGGACGGCGTCATGCATTGTATGCGCATTACTTGCATATATGACATTTATATTTTCTGAAAAATTCTGATATTTTGACGTGATTAATGTGACAGATGCTCCCATCGAATTTGCAGTATTTGCAATAGCCGCACCCATATTGCCTGAACTAAGATTTGTGATGCCTCTTACATCATCAATCATCTCAATTGTGCCACCAGAAGTGATTAGTATCTTTTTATTTTTCAGTATTTTAGGCGTAAGATGATTTTGAATTGATTTTAGTAATTCTTCAGTATCCATCATTCTTCCAAAACCTATATCACCGCAGGCTTGTTCACCTGAGTCCGGTCCACAGAATAACACACCATCTTTTTTTAATTGAGAGACATTACGTTGAGTGGCTTTGTTAGTCCACATATGCATATTCATGGAAGGTGCTACAGCAATTGGACAAACTCTTGCCAAACATAAAGATGACAAAAGATCATCAGTAAAGCCATGTGTTAGTTTTGCTAGGAAATTAGCGCTAGCAGGGGCAATTACAATAAGGTCGTAATCTCTCGATAATTCTATATGCGACATACCACTAGAAGCATTACTTTTCCAAAGATTTGTTAAAACTTCCTTGCCTGATAAAGCTTGAAAAGTTAAAGGTGTAATAAAATGACTTGCAGACTCAGTCATTACAATTTGAACATCAAAATCATTTTTAATAAGAAGACGAGTTAATTCAGCTGCTTTATATGCAGCTATACCCCCAGTAATACCAAGAATTATTTTATGAGAAGCCAAGGTAAATTTTACACAGTCGTGATGAATTTAAATATTTTAATTTTTGTTAATTGCATATAATTACAGAGAATAAATGGTTCATAAGTATATCAAAGATATATGAAGCAACAAATTAATTTTGGTATCAAATTTGGATACATCATGATTAAAAAATACTTTAAAAATATAGTTTGGATTCTAGTGGCTTTACTCGGAGCTCTTGCATTCTCGACAGTTGCATTGAGTCGCCATGAAAGTATTAATGCAGTTTGGTTTATTACCGCTGCTGTGTGTGTATTTATGATTGCCTATAGATTTTATGCAAGCTGGATTGCAGCAAAAGTTTTAGTTATTGATGAATTTAAAAAAACGCCCGCCGAAATGCTCAGGAATGATAAAGACTTTATTCCCACAAATAAATGGATTGTATTTGGCCACCACTTTGCAGCGATTGCAGGACCAGGGCCACTAGTCGGTCCAACATTAGCTGCTCAGTTTGGCTACCTTCCTGGAATGTTATGGATACTTATTGGTGCTGTATTAGGTGGTGCTGTTCAGGATATGACTACACTATTTTTTTCAATGAGGCGTAATGGAAAAAGTTTAGGACAAATGGCTAAAGATGAGATTGGTGTGATAGGGGGAACTGCTTCATTGATTGGGACTTTTTTAATTATGGTAATTTTAATCGCAGTTTTGGGATTGGTGGTTGTAAATGCTATGAAGCATAGTCCTTGGGCTACATCAACAGTTGCTGCAACTATACCTATAGCAATTTTTATTGGTATCTATTTAAGATCTATTAGAACAGGAAGAGTACTTGAAGCATCATTGATTGGATTTGGGTTATTACTTTTGGCTGTTTTTGCTGGAGGCTTAATTGATCATTCTCAAATGCTTCGAATCTATTTCGATCACGACAGTTTAACTCTGGCGTGGGCTATAATATTTTATGGCTTTGCAGCAGCAGTGCTTCCTGTTTGGCTTTTGTTAGCACCAAGAGATTATCTCTCGACATTTGTAAAATTAGGTACGGTGATCATTTTAGCTGTTGCAATTGTGATTTTACAACCAGAAATTAAAATGCCAGCACTCACGCAGTTTACAAATGGTTCAGGACCTATTTTTGGCGGTAGTGTATTTCCTTTTGTTTTTATTACTATCGCATGCGGATCAATTTCTGGATTCCATTCTTTAATAGCTTCGGGCACAACACCTAAATTATTAGACAATGAAAAATATATTCCTATGGTTGGATATGGTGCGATGCTTTTAGAGTCCTTCGTAGCTATTATGGCTTTAATAGCAGCAACAGTATTAGAGCCAGGTGTCTTTTTTGCAATCAATAGCCCTGCAGGTATTGTTGGAGCTGATGCACTAGGTGCTATTCAAAAAATTAATGCATGGGGCTTTAAAGTCACAGTTGAAGAAATGGAATTACTTGCTAAAAATATGGGTGAAACATCACTTTTTGCGAGAACAGGAGGGGCCCCGTCATTAGCAGTAGGTATGGCAAATATATTTGGCAAAGCTTTCGGTACAAATTTATTAGCGATGTGGTATCACTTTGCTATTATGTTTGAAGCAATATTTATTCTCACTACATTAGATGCAGGCACTCGTGTTGGAAGATTTATGTTGCAAGACATGATCGGTAATATTTATCCAAAGTTCGGTCAAACATCATGGATGCCATCTATAATTTTAAGTAGCGCAATTGTGGTAAGTTGCTGGGGATATTTTTTATACATTGGTGTGATAGACCCCAATGGTGGTGTAAATATTTTATGGCCCTTGTTTGGTATCGCAAATCAAATGTTAGCAGCCATTGCATTATCTATCGGTACTGCCATTCTAATCAAATCAAATAAAGTAAAATATGCTTGGGTGACTGGATTGCCATTACTTTGGTTGATGATTGTGACAACAACTGCTGCTTTTCAGAAAATATTTAGTCAAGACGTTAGAGTGGGATTCATCGCAGCTGCCAGGGATCTAACAGATAAGATTAAAATTGGACTCATCGAAGATAATAAAATTTCTGTTACGCATCAATTAATTTTTAATCAAAAATTAGATGCCTTTATCACTTTATTATTACTCATTATTTTGTGGATAGTTGTTATTGATATGTTAAGAATTTCATTTTTCAAAAAGAAATAATAAGAAATGTTAAACTATATAAAATCATTATATAAATTCATTCGTCGACTCTCAGGAGATGATCTTTACGATCTTTACTTGATGAGCCATAAGCAATGCTCAAAAAAACATAAACTAATGACTAAAAAAGAATTCTATCAGGCCACACTTGATAAAAAATGGAGTGGTATAAAGCGCTGTTGTTAGTTTTTCTTAAATAAATAAATACCCACTAATAGCATTGGAATAGAAAGCCATTGACCCATCGAAAGATTCAAGAAGAGTAAGCCTAAGAATGAATCAGGTTCTCTTGTAAATTCAAGTGAGAATCTAAATATTCCGTATAGTATTAAAAATAGAGAAGCTATTTGACCTGGTTTTCTTTTTTTCTCTGAATAGATCCATAGCGCTATAAACAAAATTAGCCCTTCAAAAAAGCTTTCGTAAAGTTGAGATGGGTGTCTTGGAATATTGTCAACATTAGGAAAGATCATGCCTAAGAAAAATTGTGTTGGCCTTCCCCATAATTCTACATTTATAAAATTTCCAATACGACCAAAAGCAAGTCCTAGGGGAACCAAAGGCGCAATAAAATCAAAAATAGACAAGACAGATACTTTATATTTTTTAGCTAAAAGTATCATGGCAAAAATCACGCCTAAAAATCCGCCATGGAATGACATACCTCCTTTCCATAAGGCAATGATCTCAGAGGGCTCATGCAAGTAATATTGCAGTTGATAAAATAAGACATAACCCAACCGTCCCCCTAAAATAACACCGATAGCACCATAAAAAAAAGCATCATCTAGCATCTTTTTATTCCAGAATAGCCATGGACGTGTTCTGATTTGAACTTTACCTAACTGAAGAAATCCCATAAAAGCAAATAAATACATTATTCCGTACCAATGAATTTGAAACGGCCCAAGATTAAACGCTATAGGATCTATTTGGGGATGAATAAGCATAAATTGTTGTCATTATAAGTTAAAATAATTGTTTAAATTGATGTAAATTTTAAGAGATCATTATGCCCGCATATCGCTCAAAAACCACAACCTCTGGTAGAAATCAAGCTGGTGCGCGCGCACTATGGCGCGCTACAGGCATGAAGGATGATGACTTTACAAAGCCAATTATTGCAGTTTGTAATTCATTTACTCAGTTTGTTCCTGGTCATGTTCATTTAAAAGATTTAGGACAGCTTGTAGCGAGGGAAATTGAAAAGCATGGCGGCGTTGCAAAAGAATTCAATACCATCGCAGTAGATGATGGAATAGCTATGGGGCATGATGGCATGCTATACAGCTTGCCGAGCCGTGATCTTATTGCGGACAGTGTTGAATATATGGTTAATGCGCACTGTGCAGATGCCATTGTTTGTATATCTAATTGTGACAAGATAACGCCGGGTATGCTCATGGCGGCGCTCAGAATTAATATTCCCGTTATCTTCGTTTCAGGTGGCCCCATGGAGGCTGGTAAGGTTAATTGGAATAATGAAATAAAGAAATTAGATTTAGTAGATGCAATTGAAGCTGGTGTCGATACAAGAGTCTCTGATAAAAACTCTGATGAAATTGAACGATCAGCATGTCCAACATGTGGCTCATGTTCAGGAATGTTTACAGCAAATTCAATGAACTGTCTTACGGAAGCTCTTGGATTGAGCCTGCCTGGCAATGGAAGTGCTTTAGCTACGCATGGATTCAGAAAAAAATTATTTCAAGATGCCGGTAAACTTATTGTTGGCTTAGCTAAACAATATTACGAAAAAGATGATGAAAGTATTTTGCCGAGAAATATTGCAAATTTTAAAGCTTTTGAGAATGCGATGAGTTTGGATGTTTCTATGGGAGGCTCTACAAATACTGTACTTCATTTACTTGCTGCGGCTCACGAAGCTAAAGTGAATTTTACAATGAAGGATATAGATCGCATCTCAAGAAAAGTACCTTGTTTAGCAAAGGTAGCTCCTGCAACGGCAAAGTATCATATGGAGGACGTTCATAGAGCTGGTGGAGTAATGGGTATCTTAGGAGAGCTTGATCGTGCAAAATTAATTCATAGAGATGTTTCTACTGTTCACTCGAAAACGCTGGGTCAAGCTATAGATCATTGGGACATTGTAATTACTAAAAATGAAGAAGTAAAAAACTTTTATTGCGCTGCTCCGGGAGGAATACCAACGACGATTGCATTTAGTCAGAGTATGCTCTACCCAACATTAGATGATGATAGAACTTCTGGATGTATTCGAAATAAAGAAAATGCTTATAGTCAAGATGGTGGCCTAGCAGTTCTTTTTGGGAATATTGCACGTAATGGCTGTATCGTTAAAACAGCAGGTGTTGATGAAAGCATTTTAAAATTTAAAGGACGCGCACGTGTTTTTGAATCTCAAGATGAGGCAATGGTGGCAATTTTAGGTGACAAGATTGTTGCAGGTGATATTGTTGTTATTACATATGAGGGACCTCGAGGCGGGCCTGGTATGCAAGAAATGCTTTATCCAACTACTTATTTAAAATCGAAAGATCTTGGAAAAGTTTGTGCTCTTTTAACTGATGGTAGATTTTCTGGAGGAACATCCGGGTTAAGTATTGGTCATGTATCACCTGAAGCCGCTGAGCAAGGGGAGATTGCACTAATTGAAGAAAATGATCTGATTGAAATTGATATCCCAAATAGGGTAATTAATTTAATGGTTGATGATGCAATATTAGCTGAAAGAAAAAATAAAATGAATTCTAAGGATAAGCATGCATGGAAACCAAAAATAAGGGAAAGAAAAGTATCGCAAGCATTAAAAGCTTACGCATTGATGACTACAAGTGCTGATAAAGGTGCTATTCGTGATATTTCAAAGTTATAGGAAATTTAATTTTTAAATGATAAATGAAAAAGATATATCAGCAGCTCAAAGCTATAAGATTACTCAAAATGAAATTGGATTAAAATTTATCACAATTAATAATGAGTTTGCATCTGCAAAGATTGCCTTGCAGGGGGCTCATGTAATTCAATGGAAGCCGCATAAAGTAAAAAATGAAGTATTTTGGCTTTCTAGTAATGCGAAATTCATACATGGTAGATCCATTCGAGGAGGCGTGTCTATCTGTTGGCCGTGGTTTGGTGCGCATCCAACTGACGGAAGTTTTTGTCCGCATGGATTTGCAAGAGTCATACTATGGCGTATTCATGAGATCATTGATTTAGAAAATGGCGAGACCAAAATAACATTAATGATGATTCCAACTCCTGAGGTGAATAGACAGCTTTCATATCAATTCAATTTAGAGATTTCTATTCTGGTTGGAAATTCAATTCATCTTAATCTTAAAACAACAAATTTATCTGAACAGCCTTTCTTAATCGGCGAGGGGTTCCACACTTATTTTGCAATAAGTGATATTGAAAACATTGAGGTGACAGGATTAGAAAATAAAATCTATTCAGATAAAGCCAAAAAGTATAGAAAAATTACTCAAGAAGGCCAAATCAAATTTGATGCCGAATTTGATAGAATTTATTTAAATACGAAAGATACATGTGTGATTCATGATGAAGGATTTAATAGAAAAATTATTGTGCAAAAACAAAATAGTGACTCAACAGTTATTTGGACGCCATGGAATAAAAAAGTTAAAATACTGGTTGATATGGGTACAGAGGATGAATGGAAAAAAATGCTATGCGTAGAGAGCGTTAATGCTCTAGAAAATAGCGTAATTGTCTATCCGAGCCAATCGCATAACTTAGTAGCTGAATATATAGTTCAAGAATATTAATACTTAATTTTATTTAAATTATTTTAATTAGAATAAGTTTTAGAGTATCATAAAAGAGTAAATTAATTTAAGGGTGAAAATGATATGAAATTAGTAATTTTAAGTATAGCAATGGTTGGTGCTCTCTTAGCAAATCAAGTACAAGCTTTGGATGCTAAAGCCTCGGAAGCACTTGCTCAAAAAAGTGGATGTTTGGCTTGTCATGCTGTTCAGAATAAAGTAGTTGGACCATCTTATAAAGAGGTAGCTGCGAAATACAAAAATGATAAAGGTGCTGAAGCAAGATTAGCCGCAAAAATTAAAGCAGGTGGAAGTGGTGTTTGGGGTCCAATTCCAATGCCGCCTCATCCGCAAGTAAAAGAAGATGACATTAGAACAATTACTCAATGGATTCTTTCTCTCTAACTCATAAATATCATAAATAAAGAACCGGCTTAGGCCGGTTCTTTATTTAGATGACTATGTCTTATTGAGTAGACAAAGTAAAAGATAATCCCGATTAATACCCAGATTAAAAATCTTATCCAAGTCTGACCTGGCAAGAAACACATTAAAGCACTACAAGAAAATATTCCCAAGAGCGGTATCAAAGGATGCCATTTATTTTTAAAAGTTTTTTTATTATTTTTATGATTTTTTCTTATGAAAATTACACCTAATGAAACAATCACAAAAGCTGCCAATGTGCCAATATTTACTATTTCAGCAAGAGTCCCTAGCGGGATAAAACCTGCGATTAATGAAATAATAAGTCCGCAAAAAATAATCACTCGCACCGGCGTGTTAGTAGTTTTATTCACCTGACTTAAAGTGTGAGGTAACAATCCATCCCTGCTCATAGCAAAAATAATTCTAGTCAAGGCATAATAAAGGACAAGAATCACAGTTGTTAGTCCTGAAATAACACCAATACTGACAACAGCAGAAGCCCATTGGAAGCCGATTTTTTGGAGCGCGTATGCTACAGGAGAAGATACATTGAGTTCTTGATATGGAACAACACCTGTAAGCAGCAAGGAAACGATGATGTATATCACAGTACAAAAGGCAAGTGAGCCAATAATACCTCTGGGTAGATCTCTTTGAGGGTTAATTGCTTCCTCAGCTGCAGTTGAAACTGCATCAAAACCAACGTAAGCAAAAAAGACGATAGAAGCACCTGCGAGAACACCAACAGTTTTTCCATCAGGTAATGTTGAAAACCACCCATAGGGCATAAAAGGATACCAATTAGCCGGATTCACATTAAAAATAGCAACTGAAATAAATAATGTGATGGTTAGAAGTTTAATAAACACCATTACGGCATTAAATATTGCACTTTGCTTTGCGCCTATAATTAATAGAGACATGATGATCAATATAATCAGCATGGCTGGGAGATTGACTATACCACCTAATGATGGAGCTTTAGATAATGTTTCTGGAAGAGAGATATCCATTAGGACGAGAGCATTATTAAAATATCCTGACCATCCGTTTGCAACTGCAGCAATAGACATTCCGTATTCCATTAGCAAAATCCAGCCCATGATCCATGCGAAAAATTCACCAAATGCAACATAGCTATAGCCATATGCGCTTCCACAGCCGCCAATTGAAGATGAGAGCTCAGCATAGGATAATGCCGCAAAAGTACATGCAAAGCCTGAAATTATAAAAGATAATGTGACTGCTGGACCAGATTGATTTGCTGCAGCAATACCTGTTAAAACAAAAATACCTGTACCAATTATGCAGCCAATACCCAGAAATGTAAGATCTATTGCGCTAAGACATTTCTTTAAATGAGCAGGATGCTTGTGATGAATATACTTTTTCCTAAAAATTTTTGTAAAAAGATTATTCATGGCTCAGCCAATCTTTATTTGTTAAAAAGTACGTATATAGTTTCTCTTCTTTACTTCCCGTTTCAGGTTTCCAATCGTATTGCCATTTAACCGTCGGTGGCATTGACATTAAAATTGATTCAGTTCTGCCTTTAGATTGCAATCCAAAAAGGGTGCCACGATCAAATATTAAATTAAATTCCACATAACGACCTCGTCGATAAAGCTGAAAGTCCCTTTCTTTTTCTGTATAAAGTATATCTTTTCTTTTCTGAAGAATGGGTAAGTATGCATTTAAAAACACATCACCTACTGATTTATTTAAATTAAACGTCTTATCAAAACCTAAGTCGTTAAAATCATCATAAAAAATACCACCAATTCCTCTGGGTTCATTACGATGCTTTAAATAAAAGTATTCATCACAATTTTTTTTAAACTCAAGGTAAAGTTTTTTATCATATGTATCAAGCATAGTTTTTAATGTTTGGTGAAAATGAATCGCATCTTCATCAAAGCCATAATAGGGAGTTAAGTCCATGCCACCACCAAACCACCAAATATCATCAAAGCCTTCTTTTTTTGCAATAAAAAATCTAACATTCATATGCACTGTGGGAGCGTAAGGATTTTTAGGGTGCAAGACTAAGGAGAGACCCATAGCTTCCCATTTTCTATCCGCCGCATCTTGATGGTTAACGCTTGCCGAGCTAGGTAACCGATCTCCTAAGACATGAGAAAATCCGACACCTGCCCTTTCAAATACTTTACCATTTTCTAAAATACAAGAAGTTCCTCCTCCACCTTCTTTTCGTTGCCATGAATCATTAATAAAATTTTTTCCATCCACAATCTGAAGAGTGTCAACAATATTCGTTTGAAGATTATTAAAGTAATCAAAAACTATATTTGAATTAATCATATTATTTTCTAATTATTTTTTTGCTAGGAAAATCTTGGATAGTTGTTGGTTTTTTTTCAGCACCAATATTTCCCTCAAAAATCATTATTTTATTCTTAAAAAGATTTTTACATGCTCTTATAGTTTTGATCGATTGTTTATGACTTAGGTTAGCACTTGTTGACGTTATTGGGATATTAATTGAATTCAATAAATTTAAAGTACTTTTAACTTTAGGAAGCCTTATAGCAATGTTATGAGTTCCTCCTCTTATCCATGGAGGACAATAATCAGATGAAGGAACTAACCAAGTGTGAGAACCAGGCCACATAGTCATCAATTCTTTTTTATGTGTTTCAGAGATTTCTTGGATATATTTACTTAGCAGATTAAACTTAGAGCTAATTAAAATAAATCCCTTTGATCGAGCTCTTTTTTTTAAACGTAATATTTTTTCTACAGCACGTTTATTTTTCGGGTCACAGCCTAATCCAAAACAAGATTCAGTAGGGTACGCTATAACCCCACCTTGTTTTAGATACCTTATTAAGCGTTGATTAGCCAATTGAATTGTTATTTAGTGCTCTATAGCCTATATCTTTTCGATACTGGATACCACTGAATTTGACTGTATTAACTACTTCATAGACTCTCGATTGAGCCTCTTCAACAGAATCACCAAGAGCAGTAACAGCAAGGACTCTTCCACCTGAAGTAAAAAGCTTGTTATCTTTGTATATTGTGCCAGCATGAAAAATATAACTGTCAGGAATAACAAGATCTTCGATATGAATTTCATTATTTAACTCTGGAGTTTCAGGATATCCTGCTGAGGCTAAAACTACAGCAATTGCTGTTCTCGAGTCCCATTCAATTTCTGATGTATCAAGTTGACCAAGCGCTGCCTTATAAAGTATTTCAAACAAATCACTTTTAAGTCTCATGAGAATAGGTTGGGTTTCAGGATCTCCCATTCGACAATTGTATTCCAATATTTTTACATCACCTTTTTTAGTGATCATTAGCCCTGCATAAAGAAATCCAGTAAATGGAATACCATCTTTAGCCATGCCATGGACAGTAGGGTAGATAATTTTATCCATGACTTTAGAATAAATTTCTTCAGTGACTAATGGTGCGGGAGAGTAAGCTCCCATGCCGCCTGTGTTAGGTCCTAAGTCACGATCCAAAAGTCTTTTATGGTCTTGACTTGTAGCAAGAGGAAGAATTTTTTTTCCATCACATACCACCATAAAGCTAGCTTCATCACCTTCAAGGTATTCCTCAATAACGACTCTGGTTCCTGCCTCACCAAATTTATTTTTTACAAGCATAAAGTCAATTGCATCATGAGCTTCTTTGGGGGTCATAGCAACGACGACACCTTTTCCGGAAGCTAATCCATCTGCTTTGACCACAATAGGTACACCCTGTTCATTAATATATTGATGTGCTTCATCAGGCATTTTAAATGTTTTATATTTTGCAGTAGGGATGTTATGCCTATACATAAAGTCTTTAGCAAAATTCTTAGAGCTTTCCAGTTGAGCCGCTTTTTGACTAGGCCCAAAAATATTTAAATTTTTAGATTTAAATAAATCAACGATACCTTTGGACAGAGGCAGTTCTGGACCAATAATAGTGAGATCAATTTTTTTGTTAGTTGCAAAATCTGCAAGAAGATTAATATCAGTAAGATCAATATTTTTAAATTTTGGATTGAGGTGAGTTCCACCATTTCCTGGTGCAATAAAAACAGAATTTACTTTATTGCTTTGAGAAATTTTCCATGCCATCGCATGTTCTCTACCACCACTTCCAATGACTAAAACTTTCATGAATTAATGTCTAAAGTGACGATATCCAGTAAACAACATCACGAGACCTAACTCATTGGCAGCAGAGATGATTTCTTCATCTTTTAAACTGCCGCCAGGCTGAATGACACATTTTGCTCCAGCTGAAGCTAGGACATCGATACCATCTCTAAAAGGAAAGAATGCATCTGAAGCGACTACTGAATTTTTTAAATCAAGATTTGCATTTTGAGCTTTGATCGAAGCAATCTTTGTGCTATCAACCCTACTCGTTTGACCTGCACCGATTCCTAGAGTTTGACTATTTTTACAAAATACAATCGCATTTGACTTGACATATTTAGCAACACGCCAAGCAAAAAGCATGTCAGACATTTGTTCTTCGTTAGGTTTAAGTTTAGAAACTACTTTGCAATGATCCATGTCCAAAGTAAAGTTATCTGGTGACTGGACTAATAACCCGCCGCCAATTTTTTTTGCTTCAAAAGTATTAAAGTTATTATCAAGTGTAATCTCTAATAATCTTATGTTTGGTTTTGATTTAAATATTTTAAGCGACTCAGTATCGTATGATGGGGCGATTACAACTTCTATAAACTGTGTAATGATTTGAGATGCAGAATTTTTATCTAGTAGTGAATTACAAGCAATAATACCGCCAAATGCAGATGTGGGGTCGGTGGAAAGTGCTTTTTTATAAGCATTCAATAAGTCTCTTGAAGATCCCACACCGCATGGATTTGCATGTTTAACGATCACACAAGTTGGGAGAATAAAGCTTTTGACGCATTCCCAAGCTGTGTCTGCATCGTTTAGATTATTATACGAGAGTTCTTTACCTTGCAACTGTCTAAAGCTTCCCAAAGAACTTTTATTAGGTATTTCATCAACATAAAAAGATGCACTCTGATGTGGATTCTCACCGTAACGTAAATCTATTTTTTTATTAAAAGTGAGATTAAGTTTTTTAGGGTAAGCTAAATTTTTACTTTTATCTAATCCATTTAGGTAATTTGAGATAGCTGAATCATACTTCGCGGTATATTTAAAAGCTTTTTTGGCTAGATAAAATCTACATTCTAGATTAAGTGCACCATCATTTTTTTTTAAAGCATCTTCAATCATTTTGTAATCTTCAGAGTCAGTCACAACGGCCACACCATTATAATTTTTTGCAGAAGATCTAATCATTGCTGGACCACCAATATCAATATTCTCAATTGCATCAGATAGTGGGCAATTCTCTTTTAATATAGTCGACTCAAACGGATATAAGTTCACCACTACTAAATCGATTAAAGGAATATTAGATTTGAGCATTGTTTGAAGATGTTTTTCATCATCTCTTTTCCCGAGGATGCCCCCATGTATCTTGGGATGAAGTGTCTTAACCCTACCATCTAACATTTCAGGAAAGCCTGTATAATTACTGACTTCAATCACAGGAATATTGTTATCAGAAAATAATTTTGCAGTACCACCAGTTGATAGAATTTCAACATTAAATTTAAGTAACGTCTTAGCAAATTCGATAATACCTTTTTTGTCTGCTACGCTTATAAGCGCTCTTTTTATTTTAATCATGACTAGATATCAATCTTATGTTGTTTTAATTTTTTTCTGAGTGTATTTCTATTAAGACCAAGAATTTCTGCAGCCTTACTTTGATTACCTTTTGAAATACTCATAATATAAGTTAAAAGTGGCTTCTCTACGATGCTAATGACCATATCATAAATATTCGTTGGATTTTCTCCCTCCAAGTCTTTAAAGTATTGATCTAAAGATGCATTTACACAATCTGGGATATCAGTTTTCTTTTCCACTAAGCTACCAACATTTCTTCTTCATACTTTACATAAGGAGATTCAATTGAAAGAAAATTAAAATAATCTTCGATAGTTTTAATTTGGCTATCTACTGTTTCAATTGTATTCATATAGTGTCTAAAATTTGCAGAATTTTTTAATCCTTTTGTGTACCAAGAGATATGTTTTCTAGCAATTTTTAACCCTGTATTTTCACCATAGAAAGCATAAAGCTCATTCACATGAGCAACAGTAATATTTTTGATCTCATCAATAGATGGGTTATCTAAATGTTTTCCTGTTTTAAGATAGTGATCAATTTCTCTAAAAATCCAAGGTTTACCTTGAGCAGCTCGACCAATCATCACACCATCTGCACCTGTATAATCTAGAATAAATTTAGCTTTTTCTGGTGAAGTAATATCACCATTAGCGATGACGGGAATCTTGACTGACTGTTTTACTTCGGCAATGGTTTCATACTCAGCCTCGCCCATGTAAAGGCACGCTCTTGTTCTGCCATGAATAGCTAATGCTTTAATACCAATATCTTCGGCAATTTTTGCAATCTCTATGGCATTACGATTTTTAGTATCCCAGCCAGTTCTTATTTTTAATGTAACGGGTACATCCACAGACTTAACAACATAAGATAATATTTTTTGTACAAGTGGCTCATCTTTAAGAAGCGCTGATCCTGCCATAACGTTACATATTTTTTTTGCAGGGCATCCCATGTTGATATCGATAATTTGAGCACCATGATCAACATTAAACTGAGCAGCCTTCGCCATCATTTTAGGGTCAGCACCTGCAATCTGCACTGAGATTGGATCAACTTCCCCCTCATGATTAGCTCGGCGAAGAGTTTTTTGGCTGCCGTAAAGTAGTGAGTTTGATGTCACCATCTCACTAACTGCCATGCCAGCACCAAACTTTTTACAAAGTTGGCGAAAAGGACGATCTGTGACCCCTGCCATGGGAGCGACAACGAGATTATTTTTAACGGAAATGGAACCTATTTGCACTTTATTAAATATTTGGTTGGGGAAAGCTGCCTATTTTATAGGCAAATGGCTTTTTATAAAAGTGTAGATTTTAAATTACTTATGCCATTCATAGCCCAAATCAACTATTTTGGCTTGAATTTCTATTATGGCCCGATCGACTAATCTTGATGGACCTTTAACCCCAAGCTCAATTGTCTTTAGAGGTTTTAATTTAGGCAGACTAAAAAGTTTAATTTCTGGATATTTTTTTACAATTTCGTTCATCAAATCAATCAATTTGCTCTCACTTACGTCATTAATCCAAATCGAGGCTTCGCTAAAATCATTTTGATTTAATAGTTGCTGATAGTAGGTATTAAGAATCCATTCGACCATAGGCCATGCCATTTCAGGAAAGCCAGGTAGAAAATGATGATTGTTAATCTTAAATCCAGGTATTTTATTAATTTCATTTGGAATCAATAATGCACCTTCAGGAATATCTGCCATTAAAACCCTTTTAGGGTAAGCATCTTCACCAAATTGTTTCTGAATGAGCTTCACAGCCTCATCATTTCTTGTCAATTGAAGATCAAAAGCATCTGCGGCAGCTTGTCTTGTAAAGTCATCTGGAGTTGCACCAATCCCGCCAAAGGTGAAAACGACAGTATGAGGCTTTATTGATTCTTTTATCGACTGAATAATGTCTTTCGAATCGTCTTGAATATATTTTATCCAGGACAATGAAAGCTCATATTTTTTTAATGTTTTTTTTAAGTATTCAAAATGTTTGTCTTGCCTTTTGCCAGATAAAATTTCATCACCAATAATTAAAGCTCCGAATTGCATTTTAATGTGCCGCATCCCAATTTAATCCAACACCTATATCCACGATGAGCGGGATATCAAGTTTTGTAATACCTTCCATTAAAGGAGGTAATTCTCTTTGCAATATTTCGATTTCATCATGAGGTACCTCAAAAATAAGTTCATCGTGTACCTGCATAATCATTTTTGTTTTTAAGAATATATTTTGAGATAACCATTGATCTACAGCAATCATTGCTAATTTTATGAGATCAGCTGCAGTGCCTTGCATAGGCGCATTAATAGCTGTTCTTTCTGCCGCAGCTCTTCTAATACCGTTCGAACCATTAATTTCTGGAATCCATAATCGTCTTCCAAAAAATGTTTCTACATAACCCTTATCTTTAGCAAATAATTTCGTATCTTCCATATAGCATTTAACACCAGGATATCTTGCAAAATAAATTTCAATATAATTTGAAGCAGCACTTCGTTCAATACCGAGTGATTTTGATAAGCCAAATACACTCATCCCATATATCAATCCGAAATTAATCACTTTGGCATATCGCCTTTGTTCTTTAGAAACACTACTTAGACCACAACCAAAAATTTCAGCTGCTGTTGATGCATGAATATCTTCATTATTCTTGAATGCATCAAGTAATCTTTTGTCTTGAGAAAGATGAGCCATAATTCTGAGTTCTATTTGTGAATAGTCAGCAGATAAAATAGACGAGCCCCTATGTGCAATAAATGCCTCTCTTATTTTTCTGCCCTCTAAGGTTCTAATGGGAATGTTTTGTAAATTAGGATCTGAACTTGCAAGTCTTCCCGTAATTGCCACTGCTTGATTGTAGCTTGTATGAATTCTTCCGGTATTAGGATTAATCATTTTTGGCAATTTATCTGTATAAGTTGATTTGAGTTTCGATAGACTTCGATGTTCGAGTAACAATTTAGGTAAAGGATAATCAAGAGCTAGTTCTTGCAGCACTTCTTCATCTGTCGACGGTGCTCCTGAAGGCGTTTTTTTCAAGGGTTTAATACCTAACTTATTAAATAAAATATCTTGTAATTGTTTTGGCGATGCCAGATTAAAAGGTTGCCCTGCTAATTGATAAGCCTCTTCTTCAAGCAGTAAAATTTTTTTACCAATTTCATGACTTTGTTCGTTCAATTTTTTATCATCAATAAGCACACCATTTCTCTCAATTTTTAAAAGTACTTCAGCAGTGGGCATTTCGATATTTTCGTAAATGAATTTAAGTGGCAAGTCATTATCAATCGTAGTATTAAAGAATTGATTTAATTGCAATGTAATGTCGGCATCTTCAGATGAATAATGAGAGGCCAAATCAATATCGATTTCGTTAAATTTAAGTTGATTCACACCTTTACCCGCAACTTCTTCATAACTTACGCAGATGTGACCTAGATGTCTCAAGCTTAAATTATCCATGCCGTGACTTTGGTGACTTTCTGTTACATAGCTTTGCAGCATTGTATCGTGCTTAATACCTTTAAGATGTATACCATGATTTAAAAAAACATGCGCATCATATTTAATGTTTTGCCCAATTTTCTTAATTTCTTCATCTTCTAAAATAGGCTTTAATAACTGTAATGTAGTATCAAGTGATAATTGTTTTCGGGCTCCGGGGTAATCATGCCCCAAAGGAATATAAGCTGCTTCCCCTGGCAGTACCGCCATTGATATACCAACAATTTTGGCTTGCATTGGGTCAAGTGAGTTCGTTTCGGTATCGACACAGATATAATTTTTTTCTGTAATTTTTTTCAGCCACACAAGTAATTCGGCTTCATCGAATATCGTGTTATATTTAATTAGAGGTATAAAATGACTTTGTGATTTGATAGATATTTTCTCTTTACTGCTGCCACTTAAAGAATTTTCTTTTTTGTTACCTTCTTTAATTTCGTTGAGCCAGTTTTTAAATTCAAATCTCTGATATAGCTTTTTTAGTGCAGATAAATCTTGTGCTTTAGGTTTTAAATTGTCCCAATTTTTGTCGATATCTAAATCACATCGAATCGTAATAAGATCTTTAGCTTTAGGAATCCAGTCGAGTGCTTTTCTTAAATTTTCACCAACCACTCCTGAAAATTGTGAAGCATTGTTCACAATATTATCTAGCGTTTGATATTCATTGAGCCATTTCAATGCAGTTTTTGGCCCTACTTTTTCAACACCAGGTACGTTATCTGAGGTATCTCCAATAAGTGTTAAGTAATCTATAATTTGATTAGGTAATAGACCAAATTTATTTTTGACGCCTGCGATATCAAGTTTTTCATTCGTCATTGTATTAATTAAAGTGACATGTTGATTCACAAGCTGAGCTAAATCCTTGTCGCCTGTGGAGACCACTACATTAAATTGATGTTGCGAGGCTTCTTTACATAATGTTCCAATCACATCATCAGCCTCCACCCCTTCTTGAATAATAATGGGCCAGCCCATAGCCGTAATTGCTTCATGAAGGGGTTGAATTTGAGCTCTTAAATCATCAGGCATTGCTGACCGATTGGCCTTATATTCTGGGTAAAGATCATTTCTGAAAGTTTTTCCTTTTGCGTCAAAAACACAAGCGCTATAATCAGTTGGAAACTCTTTATGAATTTTTCGGAGCATGTTTAAGACACCATAAATAGCCCCAGTCGGTTCTTGGTGACTATTTCTAAGGTCAGGTAACCCATGAAATGCTCTATAAAGATAAGAAGAGCCATCGACTAATAATAGTGTTTTCATTATTTAACTTTGAAAGTTTTTATGTCAATAGATAAAAAAATACCTAAATTTAATGACCCAGAATTATTTGATGAAACTCATAACGAGAGTGAATCCTGGTATGCATTTGAAATTATGTCAGAATTCGTTGGCGCCACCGAAAAACTTAAAAAAATAACCCCTGCTGTATCTGTTTTTGGAAGTGCTAGGGTGAGGGAAGATCATCCTTATTACCAACTAACTGTTGAGATAACAGAGGAGCTATCCAACTCCGGATTTAGCGTTATTTCTGGGGGAGGTCCAGGTCTGATGGAAGCCGCAAATAAAGGAGCCTCTAGAGGTAAGGGGCCTAGTATTGGGCTTAATATCAATTTGCCTCATGAGCAAAAAGTAAATGACTATCAAGATATTTCAATCAATTTTAAATTTTTCTTTATGCGTAAGGTGATGTTTATTAAATACGCTTCAGCCTATGTAGTGTTACCTGGTGGATTCGGAACCTTAGATGAATTAATGGAAGTGATCACACTTATTCAAACGGGTAAATCAAGAAAAATTCCTATCATTTTAGTAGGAAAAGAGTTTTGGTCTGGATTATTAGGCTGGTTAAAAGACAAAATTATAAAAGAGGGTATGGCACAAGAAAAAGACTTGGATTTGATCCAAATTCTTGAGAAGCCTAAAGAGATTGTGGATGCAATATTTAAACATTACGAATCGATTGGTTTTACATTAACGCCAGCGGAGAGAAAAACCCAGCTTTACTTATAAATTGTGAAATAAAGCATACCACCTATATGTTTTTTGCTAGAATCTTGTCTATGAAAATACAAAATACAATTAAAGCTTTTTTATTGGCGATTACCCTTATAAGTTTAAATGCTATGGCTGAAAAAAAACTAGAGCTTTTAGAAGAAGTGAAGCCACCACCAAAAAATTTTGAAAGCGATATTGTAGATGAGCCACAAATTACCATCACCAAGAAAGGTGAAGATACTGTCGAGGAATACCGTATAAATGGCGAACTTTATATGATGAAAGTTACACCAATTGCTGGCGGCCCCCCATTTTATTTAATGAAGGAAGATCAAGATGGCGGTTGGGCAAAACACGACGGTCCTGGTCAGCCTATCTCTGTTCCAAAATGGGTACTATTTAGATTCTAAATTTTTTTGAAAGGGCTTTTAAGCCCTTTTTTTTATGTCCGTCTATACATTAGTCAATATTAAAGAATTAAAAATCTGGCTTCAAGATTATGCTTTAGATAATCTTACTGATTATCAAGGTATTGAATCTGGCATTACGAATACTAACTATTTTTTGATGACAGAGCATGATCAGTTTGTTTTAACGCTCTTCGAAAAAAATAATTTAGAGGATCTTCCTTATTTTGTAGATCTTATGGCTCATTTAGCAGAGGATTCTTTTTTATGCCCTAAGCCAATTTACAAAAAAGATGGCACAGCTTTGAGTATTTTAAAGAATAAACCTGCTTTAATTGTGACGTGTCTTAAAGGGAAAGATCTCGCAAAGCCTGAAGTTAAGCATTGTGCTGCTGTAGGTAAAAGCCTTGCGGAACTTCATGTGAAATCAGCCAATTTTAAAGCTGAACGTCAAAACACAAGAGATCTTAGTTGGATCAAAAAAACTGTTAAAACTTTATTACACAGATTACCGCAGGATGAGAGTGAATTATTAAGGGAAGAAATTGCTTATCAAGAAAAGAAAAATTACATATTACCTAAAGCTACGATTCACGGTGACTTGTTTAGAGACAATGTACTGTTTCTTAATGATGAGGTAGGAGGATTTATTGATTTTTATTATGCTTGCACAGATTGTCTCATTCTCGATGTGGCTATCGCTGTGAATGATTGGTGTGTCAAAGATGATGGCTCATTTGATAGCGAAAGACTGCATGCTTTCTTAGATGCTTATAAAAATATCAGATCATTTAGTGATGATGAAGATTCAGCTTGGAATGATTTGTTGAGATTAGCATCTCTAAGATTTTGGGTTTCAAGACTTAATGACTTTTATCATGTAGAAGAGGGCGAGCTCACTCACATAAAAGATCCCAACCAATTTAAGAAAATTTTAAAACAACGTATTGGTGAATACATCTAAAGTCAAATAGATATGAAAAAAATTACATTCCGAAATTCTATTCCTTGGAATAAAGAAAGCTTTATACTCTTCAAAAAAACGCCCAATCAGTCTTTAATGCTAAGCTTAACTTACCTTTTTATTTTCATGCTATTACCTTCAATAACAATGATTCAAGTTTTTTCAATTGCATCCATCTTGATCTGGCCAATATTTTTGGTATTTGCAGTAAACTTTTATAAGATCCATGATAAGAAAAAGCAAGAAAAATTTTTAGCAGTATATGAAAAAATTAAACCAAAGCTCCCTACATTATTGATGCTTGGACTGATCTGCTTAATTTATGCTGGTATGGTAACTATGGTTTTAAATTCTGAAATGCAAGACTCTATTAAATCAGCAAAAAATAATAATGAACTCGTCAGCGTGATTAATAATTTTTTACCCATGATAGGAAAATTAATCCTACTCTTCCTCCCATTATTGATGGCAACTTGGTTTTCGCCGATGCTTATTGTTTATAACGACTACTCATTATTCAAATCGATTAAATCTAGTATTGCGGGATGCTTAATATATAGCCTTCCCCTAGGTCTTTCATGGCTCATTTTTTCAACAATAGCGATATTATTTATATTGTCATGTGGGCTATTGATTGGGTTATTAGCTTCGTTCTTTCCCAATCTAGGACCTTCATTAATGGGTGCAATTATTTTTTTTGCACTACTTGTAATTACATCGGTGATGTTTGCATTTCAATATATCAGTTACCGAGATATTTTTAAGTCTGCTAAAAACTATTAGTATTTAAATAGTTTTGCATACTCCATCGCAAGCCATTTAGTTCCTGATTCTTTAAATTTAATTTGAATTCTTAAGTCGTCAGTATGGCCTTCATAACCTAGAACAGTTCCTTGACCAAATTTTTCATGCACGACAGATTCACCTATTTGCCAAGTATGTTTATGTTGGGTATGTTGAGAATAATTTTCTTCAATCTGATTCATATTATTTTTAAAATTAATAGAATTAATGTTTTTGACAAGACTTTCAGGAATTTCTTTTAAAAATCTTGATGGCATCCCATACCTCATTTGACCATGGAGCATTCTTGATAATGCATAACTTAAATATAGTTTTGATCGGGCTCTTGTCACGGCCACATACATAAGCCTTCTTTCTTCTTCAAGACCTTTAGATTCGAATAGGCTTTGTTCGTGGGGACATAAACCCTCTTCGAGACCTGAAATAAATACTACGTCAAATTCCAATCCTTTCGAGGAGTGAATCGACATGAGTTGTATAGCTTCTGAACCCTCACTAGCTTGCATGTCACCACTTTCTAAAGAGGAGTAATTTAAAAAATCTCCAAGTGGGTTTATAGAATCATTATTGTCATTATTAATAAATGTTACTGCAGCAGAAACTAATTCATTCAAGTTAGAGAGTCTATCCAAACCATCTTTTTCATTAACGAAGTGATCTTTTAAGCCTGATTCGTTAATAATAAGATCAATCATTTGAGGTAGTGTTAGTCTTTCACAACCACTTTCAATATGTTTGATGAGGTTGATAAAATGCGGTAAACCTTTTTTGATTGTGGGTGCTAGATCCGATGACTTTAATGCGGCATACCATAAACTACAGCCATCTCGTTTGGAAATATCTTGAAGACCCTCTAATGATCGACTTCCAATACCGCGTGTTGGAAAATTCACAATTCTTAGAAATGCACTGTCATCATTTTTATTTACAATGAGCCTTAGATAAGCAATGGCATGTTTAATTTCAGCGCGTTCAAAAAAACGCAATCCACCATAGACACGATAAGGTAAGTTAGATGAAAAAATAGTATGCTCAAGAATGCGAGATTGTGCGTTACTTCTATAAAGAATAGCAATGTGATTAAGTGGTAAGCCTTCGCTATAAAGCATTTTAATTTCATCTACAATAAACTTAGCTTCATCAATATCAGTATGACCTGTAAAGATTCTAATGGGGTCGCCTTCCCCAGCTGAAGTCCATAAGTTCTTGCCCAATCTATTTTTATTGTGATCAATGATGGCATTTGCTGTATTGAGAATATTACTTTTAGATCTGTAGTTTTGTTCGAGCTTAATAATTTGTTTAATATGAAAATCTCTTTCAAGATCTTTCATATTTCCGACATTGGCACCTCGAAAGCTATAGATGGATTGATCATCATCTCCTACGGCAAATACAAAACTACTATTTCCCGCAAGAAGTTTTAACCACTTATATTGAAGTTCGCTTGTGTCTTGAAATTCGTCAATCAGAATATGTTTAAATCGATCTTGATAATGCTGACGTATGGCCATATTTTTTTCGAAAAGCTCATAGCATCTTAAAAGTAATTCACCAAAATCAACTAAGCCTTCTTTTTGAGATTGTTTCTCATATTCAAGATAGATTTCATTTAATTTTTTTGAATGTGTATCGTAAGTATCTACGCGTATAGATCTTAAACCTTCGTCTTTGCATCCATTGATATAGTGTTGTACTTGTTTTGGTGCATAGGTCTCATCATCCACATTCATAGTTTTCATGGTTCGCTTGATCAGAGATAGTTGGTCTTGGTTATCTAGGATCTGGAATGTTTCAGGTAAGTTAGCATCCCTTGCATGTGTTTTAAGAAATCGATTACATAAACCATGGAATGTGCCTACCCACATACCTCTTGTATTAATCGGAAGCTGCATAGTGATTCTTTGTAACATTTCCTTTGCAGCTTTATTTGTAAATGTTACAGCGATCAGACCAAAAGGACTCACCATATTCGCTTGAATAAGCCAAGAAATTCTTGAGGTTAGTACTTTAGTTTTACCACTTCCCGCTCCAGCGAGAATGAGTGTAGATTCATTTTGAAGTGTTACAGCTTCAATTTGTTTTTCATTTAAATCTTTAAATTGATTTTGATTAGCCAGAGATGTATTCATGAAGAGTAATGCTATCCTAATTTATTACTAGATAAAAAAAAGATTAAAAAAAAGACCTCCTAAGAGGTCCTTTTCTGTTGATGCTTTGAGTTACATCATACCACCCATACCACCCATACCGCCCATATCACCACCGCCCATTGCTGGAGCGTCATCTTTAGGAAGATCAGCTACCATACAGTCGGTTGTTAACATAAGACCTGCGATTGATGCTGCATGTTGTAGTGCAGAGCGAGTTACTTTAGTAGGATCTAAAACACCCATCTCAACCATGTCGCCATAAGTTTCATTTGCAGCGTTAAATCCATAATTACCTTTACCAGCTATTATGTTATTAACCACTACAGATGGTTCTACACCTGCATTCTCAACAATTTGTCTTAAAGGTTCTTCCACAGCACGAAGAACAATTCGAATACCTGCTTCTTGGTCTGCATTTTCACCTTTAACTTTAGCAATCGCATCCCGCGCTCTAATTAAAGCAACACCACCACCAGCTACAATACCTTCTTCAACAGCAGCTCTTGTTGCATGAAGCGCATCTTCAACACGTGCTTTTTTT
>SXGU01166686.1_pt1 | contig 27388 bp, 26 predicted proteins | sample 3174531 | NCBI WGS metagenome assembly SXGU01 (sample SAMN11356863, study PRJNA531348) | freshwater metagenome | isolation source: freshwater sample F1-140 | place: China: Fuxian Lake, Yuxi | collected 2017-12-25 | reverse complement strand
TCGTCGGTGCTGGCGGGTCTGCTCGACAAACCCACCATTCTCGAAGCACGTAACGCGCTTCAAGCGCTCCTCGAAGACGACCATCAAACGGAAAACGTCACCGCTCTTCTTCTGGATGTATCTCTCCTCAATGCTTTTCGGGGTTCGACCGCATGAGCGACAATCGTACGGCTTCTGTACACAGGTATACCAACGTTCGGGCAGCTCTGAAGGCGGCGGGCATTGAGACGCAAGTACATGACCCCACTGCGCAGGATTTGCTCCGTGCCATGGCACACACCTATTTCGTTCGCGTGGATCCGTCGGCGGGTCCTGTTCGATATCGAGCGTCTGCCACGGCGTGGTCTCCCAACAACACGTCGGTGCATTCGATTCTTGAGGCGTACCTACTGCTTTCACGCCTGGATCCCGTGTCGTACGAGTTGGTGCACGGATCGGTACTCTTTTTGGTCATTGACGGAACGGTTTACCTCGAGCCTCGTGCTAATGGGACCCCGTCGACCAACCATTTCCGCGTTTCCTGACGTACAGGACGCGGATTTTTTATCCACTTGTGATGTCCCCAAGCGAGGTCTACCATGGGTGCACTATGTCCACACCTTTTGAACAAGCTCAGCAGCAGCTTTCTCGTGCAAATGCGGTGCGTGCGTTTGGGGAAGAGTTTTTGGAGCGATTGCGGCATCCAGATCGTCAGGTGCGTGTGTCTATTCCGGTGCGCATGGACGATGGAACATTGCGAATGTTTGAAGGGTATCGCGTGCAGCACAATGCCTGGCGTGGACCGTACAAGGGCGGGATTCGTTATCATGCTCAGACAGACATTGAGGAAGTGAAGGCGCTCGCCTTTTGGATGGCATTGAAGTGTGCGGTGGTAAATATCCCGATGGGAGGCGGGAAGGGTGGGGTGACCGTCGATCCGAAGCAACTGTCGAAAGGGGAGCTTGAACGATTGTCGCGCGGTTGGATGCGTGCCATGCACGACATTGTTGGACCTCTGAAAGATGTCCCAGCACCGGACGTGAACACCACACCCGAAATTATGGCGTGGATGGCGGATGAGTACGCCGGGCTCACGGGTGATGCGTCCGGAGCCGTCATTACGGGGAAGCCTGTGGACAAAGGTGGTTCTCAGGGGCGCGGGACAGCGACGGCACAGGGTGGTTTTTATGTGTTCGAAGCATTGCGTGAAAAACTTGGATTGCCAGACGTGTGTCGGGTTGTGATTCAGGGGTTTGGAAATGCGGGTGAGCACGCGGCGGAGTTGTGGAGCAAGGCGGGGCATACGATTATTGCCGTGTCAGATTCACGTGGGGCGATTGTTTCGGAAACACCGCTTGATATTGCTGCCGTGAAAGCCCACAAGGATGAGACAGGGTCTGTGACAGGATATCCAGGGACACGAACCATCACCAATGAAGAACTATTGGCACTTCCTTGCGACGTGCTCATTCCGGCCGCGCTTGAGGATCAGCTCACTGCCGGAAACGCCACAAACATTCAAGCCAAAGCCGTGCTCGAACTCGCTAATGGTCCAACGACCACGGAAGCTGACGATGTGTTGTACTCACGAGGCATTCAGGTAGTGCCGGATATTCTGGCAAACGCCGGTGGAGTGACGGTCTCGACTTTTGAATGGGAACAGAATCGCAAAGGTGAGTCGTGGTCCGAAGCCGATGTGTTTATGAAACTCAAAGAGATCATGATACGCGAAGCACTCACCATCGCCGACCGCGCTACGACTCTCAACACAGATCTTCGTCGTGCGGCGTTTGTGGTAGCACTCGAACGACTTGAGGCTGCAGTGAAATAATTCTGAAACGCACGAACCTATGTCCGAGACACATGAGCTTCCACCCATGACCCCTTGGGTTGATGTTGGTGGTGAACGCATCTACGGGAAGCGTATTCGTGATTTAGAACCAAGTGATTTGGAACAAGTGGAAATCACACCAGACGCACTGTTGCACGTCACACGTCACCTCGTCTCTCTTTCGTCAGAGGCACGTACACACCTGCTACAGCTTGAGCGAACCGACGAAACCGGTGCCCAGGCGATCGACGAGGGTTTTGTTGATGCGCAACTCGCCGCAGCAGGCTCCAAGTTTCATACGGCGGTACAGGACCCGCAGGCTGTGATTGCTTGGGGACTGGACCGTTTTGCGCGGGCCCTTCGCGAGAGTCGAACGCTTCCTTGGGTTGAGAGTCTTACGACGGGTGAGCGTTCCGTGGCTCTCATCATCACGGCAAACGAAGAGGACAAACGTGTGCTCGGAATTCCCCCAGAGGAAGCCATGGGAAACGGAAGTGTGATTCCGATCACGCCCGACCTTGCGCCACGTGTGGTGAAGGAACAGCGAGGCAAGGGAGAAGCGAAAGATCGGATTGTGGTGAATGTCGTCACAGGCATGGAAGCTCCTCCAACCGATCAGACGATTATTGTTCTCAAGCAGGTGAAGGGAAGCGACAAGGTTGAGTTTTATACCGCCTACACCGGAGTGAGCAGCCCGAAACTTCCGCGTGCGGATGAACAATTGCCAGACGAATTTGCGTACAACCAAGCCTGGTGGGACCGACATACCTTCGTGAAGCCGTGACGAACCGCGAGGGTTTTGGTAGGGTTTCCGCACTTATTGTTATTGCGTTTTCCACAACTCAACTCCCACAACCAACAACCCAAAACCACCTATGCCCTACAACCATAAAGAAATTGAACCGAAATGGCAGAAACGATGGGAGGAGTCTGGTTATGGTCGGACGCTGGAAACGGGTCGGCCGGAGGATCGGCTCTATCATCTCATCATGTTTCCGTATCCGTCCGCGGCCGGGTTGCACGTGGGACATGTGGAGTCCTATTCGGCCGTCGATATTTTGACGCGCTTCCGTCGCATGCAGGGAAAGGATGTGTTGTTTCCGATCGGGTGGGATGCCTTTGGTTTGCCGGCGGAGAACTATGCAGTGAAGACAGGTGTACATCCGGCGGTGACCACACAGAAGGCGATTGAGAACTACACGCGCCAAATGAAATCCCTCGGGCTTTCGTTTGATTGGGGACGTGAAGTGTCGACGGCGGACCCGGCGTACTACCGTTGGACGCAATGGTTGTTTTTGACTTTGTATAAAAAAGGTTTGGCGTATCGTGCAAAGGCTCCGGTGAATTGGTGTGATGGGTGTCAGACCGTGCTCGCAAACGAACAAGTGGTCGATGGGGTCTGTGAACGCTGCAAGACGGTTGTCGTACAAAAAGAATTGGAGCAGTGGTTTTTCCGCATTACACAGTATGCGGATCGTTTGCTTGCCGGACTTGATACGGTCGACTGGCCAGAGAAGATTAAGGCAATGCAGCGTAACTGGATTGGGCGCAGCGAGGGCGCAGAAGTTGTGTTCGCGGCGGAGTCCGGCGATGCATCTGTGACCGTGTTTACCACGCGGCCTGATACGTTGTTTGGTGTGTCGTATGTCGTGCTGGCGCCGGAGCATGTGCTCGTCGATACGTGGACAACACTCGAGCACAAGGATGAGGTCGCGGCCTATCGTTTGCAGGCGTCGAAGAAATCGGAGCTTGAGCGCACACAGCTTGAGAAGGATAAGGCTGGTGTGTTCACGGGGTCGTATGTGTTGCATCCGCTCACGGGTGCGCGTGTTCCGGTTTGGGTGAGCGACTATGTGTTGGTGAATTATGGAACTGGGGCCGTGATGGGTGTGCCCGCACATGATGAACGCGATTGGATTTTTGCGCACAAGTATTCGTTGCCAGTGACGACCGTTGTGCAGGCAACCGTTTGGACAAATCCAGACCCAGTGGCTGGCGCGCATGCAGCAACGGTCTCGACGAGTGTGGAAGGATGCTGGACCGGACCGGGCACCCTTGTGAACTCGGAGGAGTTTGATGGGCTCGACAGCGAGCTGGGGAAACAGAAAATTGTGGATGCGCTCGAAGCGCAAGGGAAGGGCGCGCGCAAGGTAAATTATCACTTGCGTGACTGGCTCGTTTCGCGGCAACGCTATTGGGGCGCGCCGATTCCGATGATTTGGTGCGAGGGGTGTGGTGTGCAGCCGGTTCCGGAGGCGGACTTACCTGTTCGTTTGCCAGACGATGTAGACTTTAAGCCAACGGGGAAGTCTCCGCTTGTTGATTCGCCTTCGTTCCATGCGGTCACCTGTCCAGCTTGCGGTAAAGCCGCACGCCGCGAAAGTGACACGATGGATACGTTTGTTGATTCATCGTGGTATTACCTGCGTTATTGTGACGCGCACAACGATGTGGAGTTCGCGGACCGCGAAAAACTTCGCGCCTGGTGCCCAGTCGATCTCTACGTCGGTGGCGCCGAGCATGCCGTGATGCACTTGTTGTATGCACGCTTCTTCGCTTACGCGCTTCACGACCTCGGCTACGTGGATTTTGAAGAACCGTTCACAGCCTTGCGCAACCAAGGCACTATTCTCGGACCAGACGGCGAGAAAATGTCGAAGTCGCGCGGTAACGTGGTGAATCCGGATGAAGTTGTTGAGCAATACGGAGCAGACGCCATTCGTTGTTACGAGATGTTCATGGGTCCGCTTGAGGACGCGAAGCCGTGGGACACGAAGGGAATTGTCGGCGTGCGGCGTTTCATGGAGCGCGCGAATGCGTTGGTGCCAAAGGTTGGCGAAGCGGCAGACATGGACGTTATCAAGACGGTTCACAAGACCGTGAAGAAAGTCACCGAGGACTTGTCAGCGCTCAAGTTCAACACAGCCATTGCTCAAATGATGACGTGTGTAAACGCGATGACCGAACGTGAAGTGGTGCCGCGCATCGCTTTTGAAACCTTCGTAAAAATCCTTGCCCCATTCTCCCCACATCTCGCGGAGGAAATGTGGGAAGCGCTCGGCCACGACCACAGCGTCTTCGAAGAGCCATGGCCAAAGTTCGATCCGACACTCGTTGTCGATGACACGATCGAAATGCCTGTTCAAGTGAATGGAAAACTACGCGCGGCGCTCCAAGTTGCCAAGACTATTAGCGAAGACGAAATCAAAACGCTTGCCCTGGCCGATGCCAACGTTGCAAAGTTCCTCGAAGGCAAAGAGATCAAGAAAATCATCTTCGTCCCAGGTCGCCTTATCAACTTCGTGGTAGGATAGAGCCAATCGTCTCTTGCCTCCTATGCATTCGCACCTTCTTTCGCCCTTTATTCGCAAACAATCCCGGCTCAACGCCGTCTCCGACGTGCGCGCCATCGGCATTCATCGATTACTCATCCAAACAGGCTTCGGCCTGTTTGGTTTGTTCTTGCCGATTTATTTGTACGAGTTGTTCGATGCGCGGTTGTGGATGGTGTTGCTCTGGGGTGGAACGTATTTTGCGCTGACCACTTTGGTGATGCCGCTTGCTGCACAACTCATGAATCGGATTGGGTTGCGTGAGACCATGAATCTTGGTGTGTTGAACTTTCTCCTGTTCTTTGTTGTTTTGCTTCTCGATCAGCAACTGTCGTGGCAGATGGTGGCTCTCCTTGGACTCATCACACATGTCTTTGGTCACGCGTTGTACTGGATTCCGTACCATGTTGAATTTACTCGTCGGGTGCCCCGAGGTTCGTTTGGTTCAACGCTCGGTTGGATGGTCAGTGCCACCATGGTCATTGGTATCTTACTCCCGATGATTTCTGGCTGGGTCATCACGCACATCGGTTACTCGATGATTTCTGTTGGAAGTATTCTGCTTGTCCTCGCTTCGCTCATTCCCATTCGTTCCATGCATCTTCCACAGGAACATTTCGATCTGACGTTTTCTGAAACGTGGAAAACGCTTTTCAACAAATCACAACGCACCCTATTGGTGACCCATGCAGCCGAAGGAGTTGAGACAGCAGTTGGAATCATTGTCTGGCCCATCGCTTTGCTATTGTTACTTGGCGGCTATGAACGGATTGGTGTTGTCTCGACGTTTGCTGCGTTACTTTGTGCAGTGTTTCAATTCTACTGTGGAAAAATAACCGACCAGGCTGATGACCGCCGACTGTTGCAGGCAGGGACGTTTTTGTCTGCGGCGGCGTGGCTGGCAAAGTCTGTTGTGACAACCACCTCACAAATCATTGCGACATGCACGTTTCACAGCTTCGCGTTTGTGCTCTTACGCAATCCGTTTGAAACCATGATGTACCGCCGAGCTGCTGACGCCGGACACTACGTCGATGAGTATACTGTGCTGCGTGAAGCGGCGTTGTGTGGAGGGAGGGCGCTCACTTTGTTGGCCCTCATTCCGTTGACATACCTGTTTGGCATTTGGATTTCGTTTGTCATCGCGGCCGTCGCAACATTGTATTTTAATCGCATTGTCTCGGCCGTTGCTGTCCCGACTCGCTAGGCTTGGCGCAAAAAGATAGGTTTGCTAAGGTGCAGCGGTATGAATCTTGTCATGGTCGGCACGGGATACGTTGGGCTGGTTACGGGGCTTGGGTTTGCGAAACTTGGGCATCGTGTGGCTTGTGTTGATGTGGATGCGGCGAAGATCGCGAAGCTCGACATGGGGCAGCCGCCGTTTTTTGAAGTAGGCTTGCCGGAGTTGTTGCAAGAGATGATTGAGGCTGGACGGATGGTATTTACGACGGATTTGGGAAGCGTGATCGGTGGGGCGGATATCGTCATGATTGGCGTCGGGACCCCAGCGGCGGCAAATGGTCAGCCGAATTTGAATTACGTGTTTGATGCGGCGCGTGAGATTGGCCGCTTGCTCGACCACGAGGCGTTGGTAGTGATGAAGAGTACTGTGCCAGTGGGAACGAATCGTCAGGTGTTGGCGACGGTGCGCGCCGCGATGGCGGACGCAGGAAGAGTTGATCTGACGAGCTTGGTGCAGATTGCTTCGCTCCCGGAGTTTTTGAGTGAGGGAACGGCGATTCGAGATTTTTTTGCGCCAACACGTATTGTGATTGGAACAGATGATGAAGTAGCTCGTTCGCTCCTCGAACGTCTGCACGAAGGACTCGAAGGACCACGTGTGTACACGACGATTGAAAGTGCCGAACTTGTGAAGCTTGCCGCGAATGCCTTTTTAGCAACGAAGATTTCGTTTATCAACGAAATGGCGCATGTTGCCGAACGCACGGGCGCTGATGTACGTGAAGTTGCTCGCGGGATCGGTCTAGATCCACGCATTGGTCCTCACTTTTTGCGCGCGGGGATTGGCTACGGTGGTTCGTGCTTGCCGAAGGATGTGGTTGGACTGCATTGGATGGCAGGGACAAATGGATATGATTTCAAAGTGCTGTCAGCCGTGATCGAAACGAACAACCGTCAGCGTGAGCAGTTTGCGCGGCGTGTGGAAGCAGAACTTGGTGGACTGCGAGGACGGAAGATTGCTTGTTGGGGATTGTCGTACAAGCAAGGAACAGATGACTTACGTGAGTCGCCGGCCATCGATATTGTCTCTTGGTTGTTCGCTCGCGGAGCCGAGGTGAGTGTGTACGATCCATGTGCGATGGAGTCGGCAAAAAAGATTCTGTCTGACCGTGTTGAGTTTGCCCCGACAGCGATCGATGCCGCTGCGGGTGCTGACGCGCTGCTTGTTCTCACAGAGTGGCCCGAGTTTCGTGATGTGTCGTTCAATACGCTGAAAGAATCGATGTTAGAGCCACGCATTTTTGACGGACGCAATTTCTTGGCAGATTTAGAACTCGAAAAGTTTGGATTCGTCTATCACGGCATTGGCATTTCTCGATAGGGTTTTGTGCGAGCGCTTTGGTTGAAATGGTTTCAAGGACGGCCCTCACGTCAATTCGCCTTTGCTCTCGGGGCGTTTGTGACGGGTGTCGGTATCGGTTCGTTTTGGATTCCTTCGTTTGAGCTTGATGGAATGGCAGCTCTTGCCGGGCTTGGAGCCGTCGTGGCGTGTCTACTTGGGCAGGTCGACCGACGAGTACTTCTGCTCGTCTTGAGCTGTTTTGTTTTGGGGGTGTGGCGTATCTCGGTCGTGAATGTTCCTCTGGTACCGATCGACGACAGGATGCATACGTATCAAGGATTGGTACGTGGCGAGTTGTCTTCCGCTGACCGCGGATCACGCGTCATGGTTGAGCACATCAAACAAGATGAGGTCGACCTCGAAGGAAAACTCCTTGTCTGGCTGGAAGGAACGCCGGCGCTTGAAGACGGTGATACGCTCATTTTTTCCTGTCGTCTCACGCGCCCCGAACCATTTGATGGATTCGCCTACGACCGCTATCTCGCTGCCCGCGGCGTTACAGCGTTATGCTATCGCCCGATCCGTGTGGCCATCACTCCGCGGGAATATCCAACGGCCATTGCCTCGCTTCTTCGCATCAAACGCGCCCTTGTCTCCCGCCTTGAGCTCGCCCTCCCTGAGCCGTATGCGTCATTCACCGCCGGACTTCTGTTTGGTGGTGATGCCGGGCTTTCGGAAGGCACGCGTGAAGCTTTTTCACGCACTGGCACGTCGCACATTCTCGCTGCCTCGGGCTTCAACGTCTCGCTTTTCTCCCTCGTTTTTCTCGGCTGGGTGACACGCACGTCGCTTGGTCGCCGAAAGGGAATTGTCGCTACTGCAATCCTCGTTGGTGCTTTTGTGATTTGTGCAGGGGCAACCGCGGCTGTTGTGCGTGCGGCTGTGATGGCCTGGCTGGCTTTGCTTGGTTTGTATCTTCGTCGTGAACCTTCGATCCCCGTCGCTATCTTGTTGTCCGCCACCCTCCTGTTGATTACTAACCCGCTCTTACTTCGTGACGACATAGGCTTTCAACTTTCGTTCGCCGCCACCGTTGGTGTTTTATTTGTCGCCCCACGTTGGAGAGAAGTATGGACTTTTGTACCGGACATTCCTGGATGGCGTGAAACCGTTGCGGGAACAATGGCCGCGATTCTCCTCACACTCCCACTGACTCTCTGGCACTTTGGTGCTGTCTCGCTGGCCGCTCCATTCGTTAATGTCCTCATTCTTCCATTTGTCCCTCTGTTGATGGTCGCCGCACTCATCGCTTTGCTCATAACAAGTATCGTTCCGGTCCTCGGCCCACTCGCCGCCATCCCTGCGTGGATGATCGCCTCCCTGATTCTGCGCATCGTTGTCCTCTTCGCCGCCCTCCCCGAAGCAAGCATCTCCATCCCCGCAGCCCACACAACAGCCGTTGTAGTAGCTATCCTCATGGTCGGTGCATTCGTTTGGAAGTCACGTCGCTCCTCTTTGTAATATGCGTTCCTTCCAACGTCGATACGTCATGCGTTTTGTTTTGTCCGTCGCCGTCGCCCTGACAGCTCTTTCCCTCTTCCTTACACAATCACATCGACTCGACGCACACAATCAACTTCGCATCTGGTTCTTCGATGTGGGACAAGGCGACGCGATTTTTATCGAAACTCCCGATGGGCGTCAGCTCCTCGTGGATGGGGGGCCGAGCGACCGAGTGCTAGACAAACTCGGTTCCGTCCTTTGGCCCTGGGATCGTTCGCTCGATGCCATCTTCCTCACACACCCTCACGCAGACCACGTGGCAGGCCTTGTCCCTGTTCTTGAAAATTATTCCGTCCGTACGATTTACGATTCAGGTGCGCTCGCGCACACCAACGTCATGGATGACTACGAACAAGATGCTACCGCCGAGCCGAATGCTCATCACGAACGCCTTCATGAAGGAACTATCCTTACATTTGGGGAAGTCGCTCTCCGCGTCATTGCTCCAACCATCGACCGCTCACAGACCTATCCAGATGATCCAAACGAAGCCTCTCTTGTTCTTCTTCTGACATACCACGACACGACGGTTCTTCTCACGGGCGACGCCATAGAATCGTGGGAACCAGCCATGGCTGAAGCGGTTGGTGACATCGATGTTCTCAAAGTCGCTCATCACGGGAGTCTTACGTCGTCGTCTGTACCGTTTCTGGAAATAACCACGCCGGAAGTTGCCATCATTTCCGTTGGGGAAGAAAACACCTACAGTCATCCTCACCCCGTTGTCCTGAGTCGACTTCGTGTGGCAAATGCTCACATCTATCGTACAGATCTCGACGGCGACCTCTTTCTTTCTTCTGATGGTGGGGAGCCTGTTGTGCGATCTTCACCCTTGCCATTTTGATGCGTGACTGCTAGCATTCCGTCAAACTATCACCTTATTTATGGCCACAACACAACGCACCCTCGTTCTCCTCAAGCCAGACGCATTGCAACGCGACTTGCTCGGAGAAATCACACGCCGCTTCGAACTCAAAGGCCTCAAATTCGTCGGTCTCAAATTTATTCGTCTCACTGACGAAATGCTCGACGAGCACTACTCGCACCTTACGGACAAACCATTCTTCGGCTCCCTCAAGCAATTCATGATGCAGACGCCGGTGGTGGGCATGGTGCTTGAAGGAATTGATGCGGTGGAAGCGGTGCGCAAAGTGGTGGGAGCGACAAATCCTCGCACGGCTGACGCAGGCACGATTCGCGCGGACCTTTCTATGAACGTTCCATCGAACTTGGTGCACGCCTCTGATACGCCAGAAAATGCGGAAGTGGAAATCAAGCGTTTCTTCCAGGATGGGGAATTGTTCTCTTACGAAAAAATTACCGATCGTTACATCTTTGGCGAAGGCGTCTAAGGATGGTAGAGTCAAGACGGGTGAACACCCGTCTTTTCTCTTACAAAAGGGTATGGGAATGCCACAACGTAGTCAGGAAGACAAGGCACGTGATGCCCGTGACCGCGAGCGGATGATTACAGAGCTCCGTGCGGCACATCACCCGGAACGCGAAGCATTGCCGCTGGCACCACGGGAAGAAGGACCTCCGGTGCCGGATGTAAAAATAGAGGTGATTGTGGCCATGCCGCATGAAACCGAAGCGCAGAAAGCGGTTCGGCTGGCGGCAGCTGAGCGGTGGCTCGGTCAGTTTGTGGAGCGGGTCCGATGGGTGAGTGGTAAGTCGGATCTCCGCTTGGTGGTTCGTACCACTCCTCAAGTGGCATCGCTCATTGATCTCGCTCGTCGCATTCTCCCCGATGCAGTCATTCAAGCGGCCCTCGAAAAACCTCCCACTTCATCCAACCCTTGAACGTAACTTGCATCTCTGCTAGCGTCAGGTCGCGGAGAGATGGATGTCACTCAAAGAAACGCTGTTCCTCGAATTTCCTCGTGACTGGACGGAACCTACGGGGGCAGGAGTCGTCGCACGTCGCAAGGCGCTGTGGCATCTCCTTTCGCCGTCGGTCAAGCGGACGATGCATCAGATGCTTCCGTCTATTCGGGAGGCACGGGCAACCGTGATCGGGAAGTACCTCTCGCCTCTGGAAGATGAGGTCGAACTCGCAGCAGACGTGGAGCTCGCGGACACGTCCGCACAGCTTCTGCGTGCGGCGAGCATTACGCGACAAGACCCCATTCGTATTCAGCAGCGCTACGAGGCCCTGCAGCTCTGGGATATGGCAACCGCACTGGCGGTGTTGGCGGAGGATGATCCGCTTACGCGAGTGCGTGCGGACTTGCGGCGGTTGGTCGATTTGTTCAGACAGAAGATTTTCGCTCCGGCGAGTCTGTGGGTGAACACGTGGAGCTACCACGACCCGACAGACGAATTGCGCGTGCGTCATGTGGCGCTGCGCGACCCGCTTCCGAAAATGGATCAAGGCCAATGGCTTCGTCGTCACTCGCCGCTCAACTTCCGGGTGACGGCCGACGGACAACTCGTGTCGTTTCACCATCGCGACAAGCACGTGTTTGGGGTGTGGCTCAAGGTGTACCGTCAACTGCACGATGCAACGCGCGTCTACACCGATCCGTACGTCGTGACCGATCGTTGTGGGATCAAGCTGATCGTTCCAACCGTGGAAGATGTTCAGCGGGTCGTGGATCAAATCGCCGATGCGTTGGCTCACAGAAAAGTTCAAGGGTCGATCAGGAAGGTGTACAGCAATCTTGGGGCGACCAAACTCATGAACGGAGCCAATTCGCACTCCTCTCCTCATTATCACGCGGCGAAGTATCAACTCTTTGCCTGGAGCCGTGAGTACGAGCTACAAGTCACTACACTTGCCGACTACTATGCGTCCCGATACGCGCTCGGGTCGGAGAACCATCTCCTGTACCGCCTCGATCAAATTCTCGAAGTGTTTGGTCCACTTCTGTTCCCGACGGCTGTGTATAACTCCATCGACTGGACGAGTCCTGAGCTGCGTTCCATTCTCATGGGACAGGCCGTCGGAAAGCTTGTTTGGCAGTTTTCGCCCAGAATTCAGCATCGTTTGACGCAGTCGGCGATGCAAACCTGGCTCTCGTCTCCCTCGTAGGGAGATTTTTTTGACAACGAATTTCAGACTGGTATTCTAGTTCTATCGTATGAATTGCGTTTCTGCACACCCAAAGACGAACATGACGTACGCACTCGATTGCGTCGTGCTTTGCTTTATTTGGGATGGGGCGGGATCGCGTGAGTAAATGGGTTTGTCACAAAACCACATTTCTCAAACGACTCCCGCACGGGAGTCGTTTTCGTTACGATAGCTACACGCAGGTTCATCCACGTCAGTTTCTCTCGGAGCGTTCACATGGTGCTGTATCTTAGCGGTCTTCTCACGGCAGCAGAAGTGCAGATCTCGGAGCCGGAACAACAGCAGCTGGCTGAGGTGCGTCGGCAGCGTGCGCACGGTCTCGCGACGGTGGTGGGTGAGGACATCCTCACTCCGGCCGCGGGCGAAGACGCGGTGACGGTCGAAGTCTCACTCATGCCCGAGCTGGTGCGCATCGCCTTTCTGGAAGGAAGGCTCACGCTCATCGAAGCGCGGTACGCCGTGCGTCGCCAGCTCTCGGGCAAAGCCTTCGAGCAGTTCTGTCGCATCGGGCGAGCCAAGCGCGCTCCCAAGCACGAGCGTCCGCGTCTGTGCCACACCGACCCTGAGGTCGAAGCGGTCATCGTCGCCGCGGAAGCACGCGGCCTCGACGCACGTCACGCCGCTCTGTTCCGTGCCATCCCCCTGGGCCCCGCCGACATCGTGGAAGGCTACATCCGGGGCCTTCTCGCTCCTCGAGTTCGCTTTTCTCTGCGCGATGACTCCTAGCTCGCCCGTTTCCTCTTTGGAACGGGTCTTTTCTTTTTCTTCCGTCCGCCTATACTTGAGGAGATTCTTTTTGTTGTTACTTTTGTTATGCGTGTCTTGTTGTTGCAGTTTCGTCCGGATCCGGTGGTGAGTGATCATGAGTACCACTTGGTCCTCAAGGGAAGTGGATTGCAAGAGGGGGAATTAGTGGTGGCCAATGCGCTGGTGTCTTCGCTTGGAGATGAAGTGCTTGAGGGGATAGATGCAGTTATCATCGGTGGTTCTGGAGACTATTTGCTTTCGCGTGGGGATATTCCTGAAGTGGTTGAACGAGTTGCGCGTTTGATTCAGGTGATACGTGAGCGACGCATTCCTCTCCTTGGTATTTGTTTTGGGGCACAACTCATGACCCAAGCGCTTGGAGGAAAGGTGGAGTTAGATGTTGAACGAGCAGAGTTGGGGACATTTGATATCGAAACATTGCCAGCAGCGGCACGCTGTCCACTCTTTGGGGAGGCTTCGCCGCGGTTTGCTGCTCAACTTGGTCACAAAGATCATCTCACGGTGCTTCCCGAAGGAGCCGTGCATCTGGCCGCAAGCGAGCGAAGCAGACACCAGGCGTACACCTTTGTCGGTGAGCCTCTGTACGCACTGACGTTCCATCCAGAACTCGATGAGGAGGCGGTACTCTATCGTGTGGATTACTACGCGACTGAATATCTCACGCCGCGTGAAACGCTTGTACAAATGCGTGAGCGTGTTCGGCCATCGCCCGAAGCGTCTTCGTTTCTTTCTCGTTTTATTGAGCGGATTGTTCGTGAAGGGGTGTGTTACCCGTGAAGAGATGCGTTGCGTTTTAAAACCTGTTCCTTTACACTACCGCCGAGTTAACCCAGTGTCGGGCCGTGGCGCAGTTGGTAGCGCGCTTGCATGGGGTGCAAGAGGCCGCCAGTTCGAGTCTGGTCGGCCCGACCACAAAGCGATCTCACACGAGGTCGTTTTGTTTTGTGGAAAACTTGTCTTGACAGGAAGTGGGAAAGCGCGTAGCCTGCGCGTTTGGACACCCCACGTATCTGTCCACGGAGAATCCTCGTGAACCCCAAGCAGCATTCCTCGCAGCAAACGCACCCCTCGACCATTCCCGTCATCCTCTACTTCTTGGCTCAGGTCATGGGATTCGTCCTGTTGTTCCTGGGATCCTTGAAGATGGGGTGCACCCTCCTGTTCTTCTCCTGTCCGGTCCTGATCGCCGTCCTGTGCGTTCAGCACCAGCGGGAACTCGCCGTGCCCGCGGCGTCCGCTCCGGTCAACAAGTCGTAGATCGTCTCAAGATGTGAACGCCCACGGGCGCGTTTTTTTGTTGTCAGGGTTTTTGCGTTCAGGTAGGGTTCGCGCAGGAGGAACTATGTTCATTCAGCGGTTGCGTGCCGTGTTGGCTCTGCTCGCGTTCGGTGTGTTCTTCGGACTGGGGATCGTCTTTCCGTTTCTGGTGTTGAGGGCGTGGCTCAAGATTCGTGGGGCTACTCCCTCAGAGGTCCGGCGTGCGCTCGCTTCGTTCAACATCCGGTTCTGGGCGTATGCGTTTCGGGTCGTGGCGCCTGTGGCAGGGCTCCGGGTCCGTTTCACTGGTGACTGGCCTTGCTACGGAACGGCCCCGCGTATCTTCCTTTCGAACCACTGCAACCTGGCAGACGCCCTCGTGTACGCCTACTGCCTGGCGTCCGTGAATGCCTACAACACGCGCATGATCGCCAAGGCCGAGCTGCAGAACTGGCCCATCATTGGTTGGTTTGCTCGTGACAACGGGTATGCCATGGTGACGCGCGATCGCCGGAAACGTGAGCAGGGTGAGAGCGATGTGGATGTGGTGCGTGCGGCTGGTGCGTTGGCCTACGCAGAGCATGCAAACTTCGGTGTGTTCCCCGAGGGAAGTCGCTTCCGTGGCCCGAAGCCCGGGGCCCGTCGCCGGCATGTGGGTGACCCCAAGCCGGGTGGGTTTGCTGCCTTGTGCGAAACCATGCCGCTTGCGCATGTGGTGGTGATGACGTTCAAGTGGGAAGGCGGCTCCGGGGGAGCAACACTTGAGGCTATCGACTCCTGGGTCGGCAAGACGGTGGAAGTGCACTGGAAACGGGAACCGCCCGTTCGCGCTGATCAAGCTCTCCCGTTTCTCGAACGCATGCTCGATGACATGGAAACGAGACTTTCGGCTTAGTACGCAATCTGCGTACTTTTTTGATACACTGACCTATATGGACAAACCGATTTTTCGCTACGATGCTTCTTGTCCATTTTGTCGGCGCTGCGTGTGTCGGTGGCATCGGACAACAGGGGCGACGGTTGCTTACGTTCCTTTTGCCAAAAACGAAGACGCGAAAGCGGTTCGGTTACACGAGCCACAGCGAACTTCACACAAAGCCGAAGCGGTCTGTCGCCTGTTGTCACACGGTAAGGGAAGTGGGCGTCTGGTTTGGTGTTACGAGCGTGTGCCGGGGTTCGCGCTTGCCGCAGAAACGTTCTATCGCATCGCTTCAAAATGTCGTACCTGTGCCGACGAGCTGATTGGCTGGGCCATTTGAGTCCTGTACGCCTTCCGCTATACTAGCCGTACGTATGTCTACTTCTCTCAAGCCTGGGGATAAGGCCCCCGCGTTCTCTCTTCCGGACCAGACGGGAAAGGTTCACAAACTAGCGGAAGCAAAAGGGAAATGGGTTCTTTTGTACTTTTATCCAAAGGACGATACTCCTGGATGTACCACCGAGGCTTGTACACTCCGCGATAATTTTCCTGCGTTTGGAAAATTGGGTGCGGTCGTGTACGGCGTGAGTGCGGATTCGACAAAGAGTCACACAAAATTTGCGGAAAAATACGAGCTACCTTTCACGCTTCTTTCTGACGAAGCAAAAGAAGTGACGAAAGCGTACGGAGTTTGGGGGCCGAAGAAATTTATGGGACGTGAGTTTCTCGGTGTTCGTCGCTGGTCGTTCCTCATTGACCCGAAAGGAAACATCGCCAAAGTGTACGATAAAGTAAAACCCGCCGCACACGCCGAGGAAGTCCTCGCCGATATCAAATCCTTGTCCTAACAGCTAACACCTGAAACCTAAAACCTCTCGTATGATGAAACTCAAAAACTGCTGCCCACACAATGTGAACTTCGGACTCCTCTTGCCACGTTTAGCCCTCGCTGCTGTCTTCATGGTTCATGGCTACCAGAAACTTGCCAACATGGACATGACGGTTGGTTTCTTCGGCCAGATGGGATTGCATCCAGCCATCGCGTGGATCACCGCGCTTGTTGAGTTCTTTGGTGGTCTCATGATGTTGCTTGGGTTGTACACGTGCGTTGCGGGAATTGGTTTGGCGGTCATCATGCTCGGTGCAATCTGGACCGTGAAGTGGAGCGCAGGATTCTCAGGCGGATGGGAGTTTGACATGGTGCTCATGTTGTCTGCCTTGGGTGTTGCCATGGCTGGCCCTGGTCGCTACACGGTTTGCTGTTTCATGCATGGCAAGCACGGCAAAATCGGTTGCTGCGCCAAGGGTGAAGCTCAAAAAGAGGAAGGGTGTTGCGGCGGAGCCTGCTCCATGCCAAACGGTAAGACCGAAGAAGAAAAGACCCTCGAGGCACAGAAATAGTTTAAAGAAAACGACTCGCCATTGGCGGGTCGTTTTTGGTCTGGTACGGTGTTGGGAGATATGAACATTATCTTCGCAACGCACAATCGAGGGAAGTTGGAGGAGTTGAAGGCTCTGTTTTCGGAGACCTCGTTTACGGTTTTGAGTGCGGACGACGTGGGGGTGACGGAGGATGTGCTGGAAGATGGAAAGACGTTTGCAGAGAATGCGTTGAAAAAAGCGCGGTTCGTTCACGAGTGTGTTACACACAAGTCGTGGGTGGTGGCGGACGACTCTGGGCTTTGTATTCGTGCTCTGGGTGGTGCGCCAGGTGTGTTGTCACGACGTTGGGCAGGACAGGACGCGGATGACGCAGAGCGCATTCGGTTCACCCTCGCCAAGATTGCGGATGTTCCTTACGGCGCCCGCGAAGCGTATTTTGAAACCGCCCTCGCCCTTATTTCTCCTGAAGGAACTGAGCAAGTTTTTTCCGCTCGCGTGAATGGTACACTCACGAAGGAACCTCAAGGTGAAGCACGCCCACATCTCGTGTACGACGTGATTTTTATTCCAGACGGCTACGACAATACGTTTGCGCAAATGACCATGGCCGAAAAGAACTCCATGAGTCACCGTGGGCAGGCGTTTAATGCCTTGCGTGACTTCCTCCTGTCCAGGTAGACTTGGGCGACTATGGAAATCTATAAGATGTCGGGAGGGAAGCCTCTTTCGGGTTCGGTGGAAGTGGCCGGTGCCAAGAACGGCGCGTCAAAAATGATTATTGCGTCGCTCCTGACGGACGAAGAAGTGGTTTTGAAAAATGTTCCGCGCCAGCGGGAGACGGCGATTACGGAAGAGATCGTCACAACGGTTGGAGCGGCAGTAGCGTGGGAATCGGAACATGTTTTGCGATTGCGCACACCGAGTGTAACGTCGGCTTCGGTGCGGGCGTTGTCGGAGAAAAATCGAATTAGTGTTTTGGCGATTGCGCCGTTGTTGCACCGAGCAGGGGAGGCGTTTGTACCGCCGGTGGGTGGAGACAAAATTGGAGCGCGCCCTGTGAATTTTCACGTGGATGCTTTGACGAAGATGGGGGCTAACATCGAAGCAACACCCGATGGGTATCACGCGACGATAAGCGGCCGACTGCAAGGGGCACTCATCGAATTGCCATATCCATCCGTTGGTGCGACAGAAACGGCGTTGCTCGCCGGGGTGCTTGCGCAAGGCCGTACCGTTATTCGCAACGCTGCGGGCGAACCGGAAATCAAAGAGCTCATCATGATGCTCCAATGCATGGGGGCCATCATTCAAATCAATTCTGGACGCACCATCGAAATTATCGGTGTTGAGAAACTCGGTGGATGCACCATGTCTGTGATGCCCGACCGTATTGAGGCAGCGTCGTATGGATCGCTCGCGCTTGGAACGGGTGGAGAGATTTTTGTGAAGGGTGCACAGCATGAGCATCTGCTCACGTTTTTGAATGCGGTGCGCAAGGTGGGTGGTTCGTTTGAGGTGCAGAGCGATGGTATTCTGTTCCGTGGTGCTGAAACGCTTCGTGGAATCGAACTCGAAACCGATACACACCCGGGTTTCATGACAGACTGGCAGCAACCATTCCTTGTGGCTCTTACCCAAGCACAAGGAACGTCTGTCGTACACGAGACCGTGATGGAAGGACGACTTGGATACACCGAAGCATTGGTTCGGATGGGAGCGGATATTACGTTGTCGAACAATTGCCTCGGTGAACTCCCGTGCCGGTTCAAAGAACAAAATTATCGCCACTCCGCGATTATCAAAGGGAAGACGGTTTTGAAAGCAGCAGACCTTGTGGTGCCGGACATTCGTGCCGGACTTGCCCTTGTGATTGCAGCCCTCGTGGCGGACGGAACCTCAAGTTTTTCTGGCATCCACCATTTGGATAGAGGCTACGAGCGGTTGGAAGAGAAGCTACGAGGACTAGGGGCAACCATTGAACGTGTGACGACGGATTGAGGCGGAGTATACTGTAAGCACTATGCTCGCGCTGTTAGGAGGAGTTCTTTTTTCCGTTTGGTTTATTGTTAGTGCACGACGGATAGGGGAACGACTGGGTGTTGAAACAGGTTGGGTTGGGTTTGTGGTTGGGGGATGGATGATGGTTGTGCTTACAACCATCATTTTTACGTTGATGTATCTGACGGGGTACGTGAACGTCATGATGGCTTGGCTGGCAATGGCTCTGGTTACGGTACTTGTGTTCTTTTTCCCACAAGTGAGTCAGTCGGTTACGAGTAAGGAGACAATCATCAAGGCTGATCTTTCTATCCCCCTTCTCGTCGTCTTTTTAGTTGGTGACCTTTGGCTGCTTACGACCTATCTCCTATCTCGTGCGGACACAGCGCTTGTGAGTCCTTGGAATGTTCTTCCAGCAACGGTCTTTCTGATCTATTTGCTCGTAACGATTGCTCTTTGGTCATTTCTTCGTACAGCGCCGAAGAACATGGGGCTCGTTGGGGTTTCGGTGCATGTGTTTACCGCGATTGCGGTGAGCGCTTTTGTGTACGGAGTGGGGTTTGGGTTCGACCCATTTGTGCATCGCGCCATTGTGGAGACGATCGTTGCTGATGGGGGGATCGCGCCGTTCTCGTTGTTGTATAGCGGACAATACGCGCTGGTGAGTTATACCCATCTCCTCACAGGTGTTTCTGTGTCGTTGTTAGATCTTTGGCTTGTTCCGCTGCTCGTCTCCTTCTTCCTTCCGACCCTTTTTTACGTGGCGCTTACCGCCGCTTGGAAACAGCGGCCGCGTGAGAGTCTCGTAGTTCTCCCACTCCTCTTGTTTGTACCGTTTCTTGCATTTACCTTCACTGTTCCGTATCACTTGGCGCTCATTGCCTTTCTCGTCACGCTGTTGTTTTTACCTTCCATCCGTACAAAAACCGGTTGTGTTCTTGTGTTTGGGTCCGCAGTGACTTCTTTGTTCTTCCACCCGCTCATTGGGATTCCGGCGTGTGTGCTTGCGTTTGGTGGTTGGCTCTTTGTGAAGTCGCAGCGCCGTACCGCTGTTGGGGTGTTCATCGCGTTTCTTCTCGCTTGTTCCGTTCCGGTGGGCTACGGCATTCATAGTTGGTTGCAAGGAGGAAATGTGTTCACGGTTCAAAACCCTTGGTTGCACCGCGATGGTTTCCTCGCCCTCTTTCGTGATCCGTTTCCGGTCGAAGAACGTCAGGTGCATTGGTGGTGGAATGTGGTGCATGCCATTGGTCGCGTTGGTCCTTGGCTCATCATGCTGGTAGCAGTGACGGCTGTTCGCACGAAAGAGACACGAGCGTGGCGCTGGTTTATCGGTATGATCTTGTTTGGGTTCATTGGTTGTTTGTCGTTGCTCAGTACGAGTTTTGTATTCGAGAATATTATTTCGTATGAGCAACTCGAGTTCGCTTTGCGGTTGCGCCATGCTTTGCCATACTTAGGGCTCCCGTTTTTGTGTGTTGCCGCAAGCTCGCTTCTCGCGCATCGCAAGGACTGGCAGTCACTGGGGTCGATAGTTGCTGCCTCCGTGCTCCTCACCATCTCGTGGTACATCACCTATCCCACAGACGACCCGAAAGCGTACGGGTTTGGTCCAAGCGTCAGTGAAGCTGATGTGCGTGCGGTGCATGTGGTTGAAGAATTAAGCGGTGGGGAACCGTATATTGCTCTCTCAAACCAGATGACTTCGGCGGCGCACTTGCAGGAGTTTGGTTTTGCCAAAACCATTGACAAAAATGGCAAAAACATGCTATATTACCCAGTCCCAACGGGAGGAGACCTCTATCCGTTTTACGAAGAAATCGTAGAGGGAGCGCCTGTGGGCGACACGATGCGCCGAGCGATGGAATTTGCTGGTGTTTCGCAAGGATATTTCCTGCTTTCCGGGTATTGGTGGGGTGCTGAACCGCTTTCCCACACCCTCAAAGCCGCCGCTGATGAAACCATCATTGTTGGGAATAGAGAGCTGTTTATCTACCGATTTTCTAGAGATTTATGAAAACAAAACGATTTCAAGTAGGTTTGGCCCTTGTACTCGGGCTCGTGATGGCTGGTGCCATGAGTGCGGATGTGGTCACTGCTGCCGCTCGACCGAAAGAAAGCTCTTCCGTCGTTCGAATAAAACCGGGTTACCACACGCCAGGATACTGGTTGTCCAACAGTCGATAATCTCCCAAACACCTGTTTCTCCTTGAGAAGCGGGTGTTTTGTTTTGTGTTGTTTTTTCGGTAGTCGGCAGTTGGTTGACAAAATGCCCATTTTCTGCTAAGATACGCCGTTCGATCTTTCGCTCCATTCATCTCAAAACTCAAGACAAAGGAGGGACCACATGGGTCCTTGGCAACGCATCAAGGCGTTTTTCGCCGGCCGGATCGCAACGTTCGACATCGCTGATCCGTTTGGCCTGCGGGTCTACGGGCAGACGCTCCTCTCCCCCAAGGTGAAGGGGGACCTGTTCGGCTTCACCACGGTGATGGCCCTGCAGTGGGTCGTCGACTTCGCGTCGTGGTCCATCGCGGCCACGCTCGTAGCGCCGGAGGTGAGTTGGCTCATCCGCAGCGTGGTGGGGTTCGTGTACGCGACCTTCATCCTGCTGGTGGACAAGTTTCTCATCACCATGGACATGTCGCGGACGCGTTCCATGGTCGCAGCGGTCTTCGCGCGTGCGATGATCCTGCTCGGTCTGGCCTACGTCACGGCCATCCCGCTCGAGATGTGGGTGTTCCGGTCGGAGATCGAAAACCACATCGCGTCGATCGAAAAAACGAAGGTTGACGCGATCCGCGAGCGCGGCAAGGAAATCGAGCGCAAGAAGAACGAGACGCTCGTGACCGCAGCCGAAGGGTCGCACACGGGTGAGTCCGACAGCGTGACCGAGCGGCGCAACGGCAAGGAGCTCGACACCTTCAAGGCGGCCCAGGACGAGGCTCGCAAGGACATCAAGGCTCGGTTGAGCAAAGCGGCTTCCGCCTACGCCACCGAGCAGCGGAAATCCGCGAAGACCCGCTCTGAGGCCCGGCTCGCGGAGCTGAAGGCCGAGAAGGATGCCATCACGGCCGAGCTCGCGGCGTTCAACGCCCAGGCCCTCAAGGACCTGGAGGCACGTAGCGCCACCACCGAGCAGATGCGCGCGGACGCCATCAAGCGCGCCGCCGAGGAGCGCACGGGACTCGCCACGAGTCTCGATGATACCTACGCTCGCATCGACGCCATGACCTCCGAGGAAGTGGCGACCACGTACGGCGGCGAGTGGAAGCAGAGCCGGGGGTTCATGGACCAGTTCCGTGTGCTCAACCTCCTCATCGAAGCGGACCCGGTCAACAAGCTCATCGCCTGGATCTGCCGCGGCTTCATGTTGGCCTTCGGGTTTGGCATCATCGTCCTGAAGCTCGCGAGCAGCGAAGAGCTGAAGGACTACCTCTCGCTTCGGCGGCAGGCGGCGGCAGGCAACCCGCTGGCCATCGAGACCCTGCGTCGCCAGGGCTACGTGTTCCGCGATGGCGATCAGGCCATCGGGTACACGGAGGAGATCCGCACCAAGCTCGCGGAGTTGCGTGAGAATCGTCTGAATCTCCGTACGGCGTACCGGGCCTACGAAGCGTCGGTGGCCGACCACTGCATCCAGCAGATGTTGCAGCCCGGTGAGCGTAGTCGTGCCGCGTTCAACCGCTACACCCGGCAGCTGTGGGACAGCCAGCTTGGTGTGCTGCTCGACGAGCATGCACGCCACCTCGGCTGGCTCCAGGACAACGCCGGCCCCATGCCCGCATGGCCCGCCGACTGGGACATGCCGGACCCCACCACCGCGACGGATCTCGCCAACCGCGAGGACGACCCGCGCCCCTGGATGGTGAGCAACGACACGCTCATCCTCCGCTACAACTGGCGCCCCACCCGGGAGTGAACTTCTACAGCCCCGATGGATCATCGGCGGCTTTTTGTTTGGGGAGGTTTTAGGTGTTAGGTTTCAGGTTTCAGGGTATAATCGGTCACATGGGTCTTCTCCCTAAAACCTAACACCCAAAACCTAAAACTTCCTTCGCTTGTATGTTCCTCGACCTCCTCTTCGGAAACCCCATGCTTGCGCTCGTCTGGCTCGTGGCCGTGTTTCTATCTTTGACCGTTCATGAATTTGCTCACGCTCTGGTCGGCACACTCCGCGGTGATGGCACGGCAGAACGCGCTGGCCGCCTCACGCTCAACCCGCTCGCACACGTTGACCCCATGGGTTTCATTCCACTCATCTTGTTTGGTTTTGGTTGGGCAAAGCCAGTGCCGTTTAATCCTTACAATTTGAAAAGCCCGAAGTGGGATAGTGTACTCATTGCGTTAGCAGGACCGTTCATGAATTTGCTCATGGCGGCAGCGGCAGCCTTTACCATTCGGTTTTTGGTGGGGAGCGAAATCATCACCTCGCTCAATTTGCTCGTTGTCTTCTTGTTTCTCTTTTTGCTCCTCAATCTCTTCTTGATGTTCTTCAATGTCATCCCGATTCATCCACTCGACGGGTCTAAGTTGTTCTTTGCACTCTTCGACGCACCCCGCTACGCCAACCTCCGAAATTTCGTCGCTGTACGTGGTCCACAGGTTCTGTTCTTTCTCGTCATTTTCTCCCTCCTTACCCACTTTGATGTCTTTTTCTTCGTGAGCCGCCCCGCATTTGCCACGTGTGACGTGTTACTTGGAGACAACTGCAATGCTTTTTACGCAGCCATCTTCCGGATGTAGTTAGGAGAGTCTGGATCGTGTCGTCGAAACCGTCATCAGAAAACCGTTGACAAATTGAGGAAATCAGGACATGTTTCACAACGTGGCTTGTTTGCCATCGGGGCAGTAGGTACACATCGTGAGAGGTAAGCACATGTCCAATTCCGCGGCTCCTGCCGCCCAACGTTCCTTGCTCGATGTCCGCGTCACTCCGGCTCGGGAGCAGTATCTAGCCGTCCCTTCGGGGGTACTGGTGCAAGTGTTGGTCGACGTTCGGCCAACGGCGGAGAACCTCGGCGGCCCGCCGATCGATCTTCGGCTGGTGGTTGATGCCTCCGGATCCATGCGGGAAACGGTTCCGTCGGGTGAGGAGAAAATTCGGGTGGTGGGTGAAGGGCTCGTGGAGGCAGCTCGACTGCTCACACCGCGCGACCACTCCATGCTCGTGTTCTTCCATCTGGCTCATACTGTCGCTGTTGCGCACGGAAGGTCGCAACGGGCGCTGGTGCAGCAGATCGTGGAGCAGGCACAGAACCGCAAGGCGGACGGAGGTACGCACTTCGCGGGGGCGCTCGAAGCAGCCCTGCATCCCACGGTTGTCAAGGACGACACCCAGACTCGTCTCGTGTTCTTCACGGACGGGAATAACCAGGGGCACGACGACTCGCTCGCGACCATCGAGTGGGCGCGGCGTTCTCGCCAACTCAACATCCCTTGGTGTGTGTACGCCACGGGGGAGGACTACAACTGGTCGTTCCTCGAACAGCTCGTCGCACAGGCCGGCCCTGGGTCGTACCTGTTCCACGTGTCTGACCCAACGGCACTTGCCGGTCACCTGGTGAGTGAGATGGCCCTGCTGCGGCAGGTGGCAGTCGACCGGCTGGTCATTACAGGGAAAACGAATGGGGCGAAGCTCAAGCGGGTGATCGCGTTCATGCCGGCCGAGCGGTCGGTGGAGAACGACGGGTTCACGTTCCGCGACGACTCGGGTGCGCTCGATGTCTCACGCGGACAGCGTCTGCTCATCGAGTTCTTTGTGCCTACGCCGACGGTCGGCAGGCGCGTGCCGCTTCAGCTCACGCTTGCAGGGCGGTCCGTGGCTCAAGGTCTCCCAACCTTCTCCATGGATATCGATGTACCCATCACGTTCATCGATGACCCGCTGTCTACGGTGGTGCGTACGGTGCACCCGGAGGTGGTGCGTGTGGAGCACCTGCTGCGTGCGAGCGCCATGGCCAAGGCGGGCCGCTTCGATGACGCAGCGACGGCTTTCCAGCGGGCGGGTGACCCTGCGGCGGCTGAGCACATGACCAATCTAGGTGCTCGTGCAACGCGAGGACACACGGTGGACGCTACGCGCGACGCGACGAGCTTCAGTGCGACCACAATGCTTCCGCGGTCGCCCAAGCCTCCTCAGAGCAACCCGTGAAGGACGGACCGATTTGTCCTGAGTGCAAGCGATCTTTCCCGTATGGCACAAACCTGTGTCCGGAGGATGGAAGCGAGCTGGTGGAAGAGCTCCAAACTCGTGTCGAACGTGAGCTTCTTCCTGTCATTCGCGGGCCGGCTCACATCGACCTGGTGTATGACTGGGGAGTGATCATTCCTGATGGAGTGGTTTGTTTCCAGATTCCGGATGGAGACTTCCGTCCGTCGCTCATCGGTCGGCCGGACCCGAGTCATTCGATTCCGATCCGTCCGTCCATAGACCTCGGCTTACATCTCAACGATGCGAAGTCCAAGATTTCGCGCCTACAGGCGTGGATTGAGCGGGTGAGTGGGACTCTCGCTCTTCGGGCCGGGCCGCATGGCAGCGTTGCCACATGGGTGCGTCACTCCGGGCAAACCGAGATTCTTCGCGTGCGACCCAATACGTACATCGATTTGCACGACCGAGATGTGATCATCTTCGGCGAGCACCCCCATGCAGAGTCCGTCAAACTCCGTATCTTCGTCTAGCTCAACCTCCGCGCGGCGGTGGTTTTTTCTTACACACAGCCAATTCTTGACGTTTTTTGGGCCTCATGTTACTTTACGGCCACATTTTGCTCGGTAGGAGCTGAAGGTTCTCAGGTTCGCAGGTTCTCAGAAACCGCGGCTACTGCGAACCCGAGATCCTGCGAATCTGAGAACCTAAATTATGCCCACAGTCAATCAACTCATCCGAAAAGGACGCAAGTCCATCAAGGTGAAGAGCAAGTCGCCGGCCATGCAATATGCGCTCGACTCTCTGCACCGCAAACGCACGGACTTGTCCAAAGGCAGTCCGTTCAAGCGCGGCGTGTGTGTGAAAGTGACGACCATGACGCCAAAGAAGCCTAACTCGGCCATCCGAAAGATTGCTCGTGTGCGTCTTTCAAACGGCACAGAAGTGACAGCTTACATTCCAGGCGAAGGCCACAACCTCCAGGAGCACTCCATCGTGCTCATTCGCGGCGGTCGTGTGAAGGACCTTCCAGGTGTGCGCTATCACATTGTGCGCGGTATGTACGACACGCAGGGTGTCGCCGCCCGCCGCAAGGGTCGCTCGCTCTACGGTAACAAGCGTCCAAAGGCAAAGAAGTAGAGTTTGTAGTGATGGAGTGGCGAAGTGATGAAGTGATGTGTCGTTAGGTCACTCCAACACTCTGCTACTCCATCACTATCTTCATTTAACTCAGCCGGAGTACCTCACACGCATGGGGGAAGCAACCGGCAGAATACGTCATAATTATGCGCGGAAAGAAAGCGTCCATTCGAGTCATTGCTCCAGACCCAAAGTTTGGAAACGAACAGATTGCCAAGTTTACCAACCTCATCATGCGCGACGGCAAGAAGTCGACCGCCCAGGCCGTGATGTACGACACCCTCGATCTCATCGCTGAGAAGACGAAGGCCGATGCGCTTGTCACGTTTGAAAACGCGCTCAAGAACGTCATGCCAACACTCGAAGTGAAGTCGAAGCGCGTGGGTGGCGCCAACTACCAGGTGCCAATGCCTGTGCGTGGTGAACGCCGTCTCTTGCTTGCTACCCGTTGGATTCTTGCCGCGACACGCGCCAAGAAAGGCCGCCCAATGGCCGAGAAGCTCTCCGACGAACTCATCGCCGCTTCCAAGAACGAAGGCGAAGCGGTGAAGAAAAAGGCCGATGTTCAGCGCATGGCCGAAGCCAACCGCGCGTTTGCTCATTTTGCTCGGTAGGAGTTGAAGGTCCGCAGGTCCGCAGGTTCGCAGAACCATGGCCTGAGCACCTGAGAACCTACGAACCTGAGAACCTATATACTATGCCCCGAGAATATTCACTCGAGAAAACACGTAACTTCGGAATCATTGCTCACATCGACGCGGGAAAAACGACCGTGTCTGAGCGCGTGCTCTTCTATACGGGACGCACGCACAAAATCGGTGAAGTGCACGAAGGGGAAGCGACCATGGACTGGATGGAGCCGGAGCGTGAACGTGGTATTACGATTACTGCCGCGGCTACGACCTGTTTCTGGAAGGGTCACCGCATGAACCTCATCGACACGCCAGGACACATCGACTTTACGGTCGAAGTGAAGCGTTCGCTTCGTGTGCTCGACGGTGCGTGTGTGATTTTCGACGGTGTGGCCGGTGTGGAACCACAGTCGGAAACCAACTGGCGCTATGCGGATGACTACAAAGTGCCTCGACTTTGCTTCATCAACAAACTCGACCGAACGGGTGCTGACTTCTATAAAGACTTGAAGTCCATCCACGATCGTCTCACCAAGAACGCCTACCCACTCCAGCTTCCTATTGGAACCGAATCCGATTTCGTTGGTGTGGTGGATTTGCTTAAGATGCGCGCGTTCTTCTACCGCGATGACCAAGGCAAGCAGGTAGATGAGCTCGACATTCCAGATGACATGAAGGAGCTTGCCAACGAATACCGTGCCAAGCTCGTGGAAGCCATTTGTGCAACCGAAGAGCCACTCATGAACAAGTTCTTGGGCGGAGAAGCTATCTCTGAAGAAGAGCTCAAAGTGGCGCTGCGCAAGGCGGTCATCAAAGTGGAAATTATCCCGGTGCT
>SXGU01134271.1_pt1 | contig 27398 bp, 24 predicted proteins | sample 3174531 | NCBI WGS metagenome assembly SXGU01 (sample SAMN11356863, study PRJNA531348) | freshwater metagenome | isolation source: freshwater sample F1-140 | place: China: Fuxian Lake, Yuxi | collected 2017-12-25 | reverse complement strand
TCTTCCCGTCGTTAGTTCGATTTTTTCAATACAAGAGGCGATCGGCTTCGATCTGCGTGAGGAGATCGTCCAGCGCTGCCTGGACCGCTTCCGTAATGGGGGCTTGATCGGAGGCCGTGCTCCAGCGGACCTCCTGGCCTGTCGCGTCTTTCTCTACTAGATAGGACTTGATTGGCTGCTTTTCCGAATTGCTGAGGGTTGATTCTAGGATCTTTGCCAGGGGATCGTCCGGCGCGGCCTGGGCCATTTCCGAAATGGGCAGCTGGTAAGAATCAGTGCTCCATTGGATGGATGACTCTGTTGTATCTTTTTTTAGTGCAAAGACACCGGCCTGCGGTTTTTTTGATGGGCTGATGGTTGTTTCCAGGCGCAGTTTGTATTGGTAGCGGTCGCCGGCTCGCAGTCTCAGCCAGGCTTTGACGGTCATGGTGAGGTCGCCTGGTTTGTCGCTTACGGAGGCAAAGGTCTTGCGTGATTGGATGTAGCCGATCACGGCGGAGCGAAGATCCTGCGCTGGCCACTCGAACAGGGCGATGCCCGGCATACGGTCGGCCCCTTCCACTGCAAGGAAGGGCACGACGATCTGCAGTGACCGGGCAATAGGAGCGGTCGAGACGGCTGGAGGCGCCGGGGTCACATGGATCCGGTGGACACAGCCCCAGCTGAGCAAGAGGAGCCCGCTGAGCAGAAGTCGAAGGGATTGGCGCAGGATCTGTACGTGGTTCATGGGTTTGCCGTTGTCGTAGTGGGTGGATGGCGACTGTCCAAATCTTTCAAGGCGCGCAGGGCCTGTTCGCGATAGGGCCGGTCTATGGAGCTGGTATAGCTGTCGATCAGGTGGCGATAGGTGGCGAGGGCCTGAGGATATTGGCGTTTGATGGCGTAGTACTGGCCCAGGGCAAGCCAGTTGGTGGCGGCGGTTGCATTGACGGTGTCCAGCAAGGCCACATCCTGCTCGGCGGCCGGCGTGCTTGGTTGGCCGGCTCGTTTCCTGGCTGTGTCCCCCATCTGGAGAGCCATCGCTTCAATCTTCCGGTTGTCCTGGATCGCGGACTCCACTCGGTTTGCTTTCAGGTTGCTATAGAATGAGTCGGCGTGCTCCTTAATCAGTTTCACCCGTTCCTGGTAGGTTTCGCGTGGTTGGTGGGCCTCATGGGCACAGTTCGCCATAATCAGAGAAGTCGCGACGAGCAGTATTGATCGGTACGCCGCGAAAGATGGTCGTGCCATGAGTCTGGTTCCTTGGGGGCCTGCCAGGCGAGGCGCCAATATTCATGAGAGCGGCCATCTTACCGAACTCGAGCAGGAAACGCGACTAACCGCCGGGGCGCACACTGCGTCGGTTAGTGACACATGAGTCTGAAGTATGGTAAGAATTCGCCTCATTTTATCCAGCGTTTCTCGTCCCCATCGTCTAGCCTGGCCTAGGACATTGCCCTTTCAAGGCAGTAACACGGGTTCAAATCCCGTTGGGGACACCAATTTATCCTGGTTTTCTCTCGCTCGTTGCGAACGCCATCACCCCGTCTCATTTCGTTGAGTTTATCCCGCGGGCTGGCTACACTGGCCGGCATCGCGGTCGTGTCTTTAGAATAACAGTGGCGGTGACAATGTATAGACGTCAGATCATGTGGTGGATGGGGGTTGTCCTCATGGCAGGAGTCCTTTGTCCTGCGGCAGGGGAGTCAGAGCCGTTGAAGGGTGGGCAGGCGGTGTCGTCTGAAGCAGGCAGAGGGAAGGATGGCGCCACGATGGTGCTGGTTCCTGCTGGCCCGTTTACTATGGGCAGCGACGAGGGCCTCCCGAACGAGCGGCCTGTACATACCGTGACGCTGGATGCCTATTACATCGATCAGTATGAGGTGACCCTTCGCCTCTATCGAAAGTTTCTGGAAGTGGGAAGCCAGGCTTCTCCTCCCACCTGGGACGATGAGGCTGCGACGATGGTGGGGGACCGGCCGGCTGTCGGGATGAGTTGGAGCGCAGCAGCTGCCTATTGCCAATGGGCGGGGAAACGGCTGCAGACTGAGGCTGAGTGGGAGAAGGCAGCCAGGGGGAGCGATGGCCGCCGATATCCCTGGGGAGAGATGCAGCCCTTTGTCGATATCGCCAACTATAATCGAGGCATGTGGGTGAGCGAAGCCGTCACGCTGGTTCCCGTCACCAGTGGGCTCGAGGGCATGAGTGTGCGACATGGGCTCAAAGGGGGCGGGAAGAGCCCATTCGGCCTCTCCCACATGGCGGGGAATGCGGCAGAATGGGTGGCAGACTGGTATGGACGCGACTATTATCAGCAGAGTTCCGAGAAGAACCCGTCCGGCCCTGCCGCTGGGGATAAACGCGTGATCCGAGGCGGATCCTGGGCGGACTTGCCCGCGGCTTTGCGTGTGACGGCACGGCTGTCGGCTGAGCCTGATTTCGAGGATCGGACGATTGGATTTCGCTGTGCGATGAATGGCTCGAAGTGAGAGACTGCGCCCCGCCTGATTTTCCCTGTCATCGATTGCATGTCTGAACGATTACTGACGCCGTTCATCATTATTGCGTTGGTCCTGGGGGGCCTGTGGGCCCTCCGCTCCACTAACTCATCTTCGGTGACGCTGGCGCTGGATATGGTGCCACTTGTGACAGGAGACGAACCGATTGAGGAGATTTTTACGAAAGCCGGATGCGCCGTATGCCACACAGTCCCCGGTATTCCTGGGGCCGATGGGCGAGTTGGGCCGCCTCTGCTTTTGGGCGCTACGGGGCCTGCGCGATTGACCGATCCGTCCTATCGTGGGCAGGCAAAGACGGTGCATCAGTATGTGATGGAGTCGGTTCTTGAGCCGGGGCTGTTCGTGGTGCCTGGCTATCCGGCTGGCACGATGCCGACCTGGTATGGCGCGAAGCTCAGCGCCCTCGCGCTGGAGAAGATTGCGGCCTATCTTGAGTTGCAAGGGGCGACGGTTGTGCCGTAAGCGATCATCCACGATCAAAGGGTGTTGCCGCAGCCTCAGAGAAACACCGCGCAGGTGCTCAAGCAGACCATCCAGCAAGACCGCAGACGACGAAAGTACCAGAGGCTAGCCCCTGGCTGCGTTGAGGATGCTTTCGAGGCGAGAACGACGCTGGCGGGCTTGTTCAGCATCCTGCCAGTTTGATCTTGAGTCGGAGATTGTTGGCGCTATCGGTGCTGATTAAGGCCCCGCAGAGAAGGCCCCGGTTAGATCAATTTCGAGGCTTGCCCCGCCCGTTGAAACGAGGCCAGGGCCTGGTCGATCTGGCCAGGGCTGTGTTCGGAGGTCACCGTGACACGGATGCGGCTAGTGGCGTCTGGGACGGTGGGGGGGCGGATCGCCGGGGCATAGATGCCTTCTGCGAACAGATGTTCGGCAAAGGAGAGGGCTCGGTCGGCATTGCCGATGAGGATCGGGATAATCGGGCTGACGCTGGGGGGGAGGGTGAATCCCAGCTTTGTCAGCCCCCCGAAGAGCTGTGCCCGGTTGGCCCAGAGGCGCGCCCGCCGTTCCGGTTCCCGCTGGACGATTCGGAGAGCAGCCGTGGCTGCGGCAGCCGAACCAGGCGCCGGCGCGGTGGTAAAGATGAAGGACCGGCTCGTATTCATCAGATACTGGATCACCGCCGAGGAGCCAGCGAGATAGGCGCCGCTGCTGCCGAAGGCCTTGCTCAGGGTTCCCATCTGAAACGGGATGCTGTCCTCAAGCCCGAAGTGTTCCGCCGTGCCTCGTCCGTGGGCTCCCATCACGCCTGTGCCATGGGCATCATCGACATAGAGGTCCGCTCCATAGGTCTGGGCCAACCGGCTGAGTTCCGGCAATGGGGCGAGGTCTCCGTCCATACTGAAGAGCCCGTCGGTTACGATCAACGTGCGCCGTGCCTGGCGTCGCGCGGCCAGCAGGGACTGCAGCTGTTTGGTGTCGTTGTGGCGGTAGATGCGAAAGTCCGCTGCACTGAGACGGCAGCCGTCGAGCAAGCTGGCATGGCAGAGGCGATCGGCCAGAATCAATCCGTTTCGTCCGATCAGCGCTGGGATGGCGCCGATGTTGGCCAGGTAGCCGGAGCTAAAGGTCAGGGCCGCTTCGGTCCCTTTGAACTGGGCCAGCGCAGACTCCAGCTCCTGGTGCGAGGGCAAGGAGCCGGAGACCAATCGTGCGGCGCCGGCGCCGGCGCCAAATCGTTGCGTCGCCTCGACGGAGGCTCGAATGACTTCCGGATGCATGGCCAGCCCCAAGTAGTCGTTGGAGGCGAAGAGGAGGATCTGGCGTCCTGCCATCTCCACCACCGGGCCGACGCCGGACTGGAGCGGCGTCAGCCGTCTGGTGAGATGTTTTGCGGCGAATTCGTCCAGCTGCTGTTTAAACATAGGGGCTCAGTGTTTTCCGGGAATCGAAGGGAATCCGCCGCCTCGTTGACAAGCTTGTGACATCCTTAGTATAAGGCCGAACATCATTTAGAGGAACCGAGCCCCGCCCTCGTCGAAGTATCTACCCATGAGCTACCATATCAAGGTCTCGGCAAAAACTCTTCCGGTCGATGAAGCCCATATGTTGAGCTCGCTCGACCATACGCTGCACCAGCTGCAAAACTATCGACGCCCCCTGCTGGTCGGGTTGGGCGTAGTACTACTAGCGGCTGCTGTGGTGGGAGGGGTCTTCTATGTGGACCGCCAGTCTTCTCAGAAAGCGCAAGAGCTCGCACGTGAGGCGATGCGCTTCTTGACCGATCCTGCCGTGAACGATCCTCAAAAGGTTGATCAGACGCTGAAGGAAGCGATTGTGCGGTATCGGCAAGTGGTCGATCAGTATCCGCGAACCCCCACAGCGCCACTTGCGTTGTATCATTTGGGAAATACGTTGGTCCAGGCCAATGACGTGGACGCGGCAATCGAGGCCTATCAACGGTACCTGGCATTCTACGGTTCGAATCCATCCATGGTCGGGCTGGTGCAGCAACGTCTCGCCTATGCCTACTTGCTTAAGGGTGAGCGGGATCTGGCGGTCAAGGCGCTTACCGCCATTTTGGAGACGCCCGGCACGTTGAATCGGGATCAGGCTCTGTTCGAATTGGCTCGGCTGGAAGAGTCGCAGTCGCGGCCTGAAGGGGCGCTCGCCCACTACCAGGAACTCATCAAGACCTATCCGAACTCGCCCTTCACCAGTGAAGCGACTATCCGGACCAAGGTTATGGATGTGAAGACAGCGCAGGAAACGACGGCTGTCCCGACGCCAGTTGCCCCGGTTCCCTCTTCCTCTCCCTCTGCAGGCAAGAAACCCTAGCAAAGATAGTCGTTCGTGAAGCGTAAAGCGGGTCTCGCAAGCAGCAAGGATTCTGCCTGCGCACAGCGTGATGCGAACGATGAAGTGTGTCGTTAGCGGCTAATGACGAGGAAATCGCCCGGTCGGATGTTCGGACTGGAGAGGTTGTTCTTAGTCTTGAGCGTCTTGACGGGGACGCGAAACCGTTTCGACACTTTCCCCAGCGTGTCTCCCACGCGCACTTTATACCAATGTGACGAAACGGGGGTTGCCACCTGCGTCTGCTCCGGAAGCGGCGGGAACGTATAGGCTGGGATGCGGTCCTGTAGCTCCTCCACTTTGGCTTTCATGCCCACTGGCACCTTGAGATGATAAGTCTCGTTGCCAGGAGGGGTGGCGTCGCGCCGTAGCTCAGGATTGAGGGTCCTGAGTTCTTCATAGGGGATGCCAGTGGCATTGGCGATCGCGCGAAAATGGACGGTGCGGCTGAGGATCGCCTCATCGAATTGATGCGGCTCGGCTGCTTCCTGAGAGAACCCGTAGCGATCGGGATTCCGCGCAATGATCGTGGCGGCCATGAACCGCGGGACATATTCCTTCGTCTCCCGCCGGATCAATCGTGTCTGGGAAATCTCTGAAAAACTTTCAGCCTGGGCCGTACGGAGGGCGCGCATCACTTTGCCTTCTCCGGCATTGTAGGCTGCCATTGCGAGCGGCCAGGCGCCGAAGAGGTCGTAGAGGTCACGGAGATAGCGCGCGGCTGCGACGGTCGACTTGATGGGATCCCGGCGTTCATCCACATAGTTGTCGACGCGGAGGCCGTAGGCCTTGGCCGTGCCTTTCATGAACTGCCAGGGCCCCGTGGCCTTGGCCCGTGAGAAGGCGTAGGGATTGAAGCCGCTCTCTACCAGCGAGAGGTAGACCAGATCGCTGGGGAGATGAAATTCCGTGAAGATTTCGTCGACGATCGGCCGGTAGCGGCTGAGCCGGAAGAGCCATTGTTCGAAGCGGTCGTGGATGCCGGTATTGAAGTAACGGATGTGAGCCTGGACGGAGGAGTCCAGAACGATGGGCATGTCGTAAGCGGTATATCCCGCGGTCACGCTCCGAGGCGAGTCCGAAGTCAGCCCCAGTTCAGCCAGAGGGTTCAAGGCGTCTGAGAATCGCGCGGTTGCCGGGGAGTTTTTCGCTTGGTCCAGCTGTAAGAGGTCTTCGGTCCGCGGGACGCTGCTGGCCGTTGTTGCCTGCGAGTTGGCGGTTTCCTGTGCCGGTCCTTCTGTATCAAGCGGGACCAGATTATCATCCGGGTCGTCTTCTGCCACTGCGTTCTCGTCCAGAAGAGGCGAGGCGCCAACCGTGGCTAGCTCGGAAGGGGCCGCCGCCTGCGCTACCATAATAAGAGAGGTGAAGCTGACGCACAGCCCAAGGAGAAACGCCATCGGGAGGGCGGCCTGTCCCTGTTTGAGGCGTGCAAGGGGAGCGCGGAGGCTATCGGTATCGTCTGGGTAGTGTGTGATATTCATGTGAGGCTAGACTATCGATCGACCTCGCGCTTGTCAAGAAACTGTAGGGGATTAGCATTTTCCTCGTGGCCTTGCGTCGGCTTAGAGCTCGACGTTTGCGCAAAATCCTGTACGCTATTGGCGTCGGGCTTGGCAGGCTGCAACTGCTTGCAAACATGTGGAGCGACAGGGCTCTTCGCCTTGACAGATTTTGAGGGGCAATGATATCGTCCCACGTCCTGCGTAGGATTTTTCACGTTTCATCCGAGGAGGATCCGTCGATGCTGAAGCGGTATTTGCTGGCCCCCGGTCCGACGCCTGTGCCACCAGAAGTGTTGTTGGCCATGGCGCGACCCATGTTCCATCACCGTGCTCCTGAGTTCGACAAGGTATTTGCGGAAGTCCGTGATGGACTCAAGTGGTTGTTCCAAACGAAAAATAACGTGCTCATGCTGGCGGCGTCCGGAACCGGAGGCATGGAAGGTTCGGTCTCGAATTTTCTTTCTTGCGGCGACCATGCCTTGACCATTAACGGGGGCAAGTTCGGAGAGCGCTGGACCAAGCTTTGTCAGACGTTCGGCGCAGAAGTGACGGAGATTAAGGTGGAATGGGGCCGAGCTGTCGATCCACAATTGGTGGCCGACGCCCTCAAGAAGGATCCCTCGATTAAAGCGGTCTATGTGCAGGCGAGCGAGACCTCGACCGGCGTGTCGCACGATATTAAGGCGCTGGCCGCGATCGTGAAGCCCTATAGCGACACTATTCTGGTGGTGGATGCCATTACCGCCCTCGGCGTGTTCGATATCAAGACCGATGAGTGGGGGCTGGATGTCGTGATTACCGGGTCGCAAAAGGCCTTGATGTTGCCGCCAGGTCTGGCTTTTGTGAGCGTCAGCGATAAGGCCTGGAAGTTGGCGGACAAAGCGAAGAGCACAGCGTTCTATTTTAATTTCAAAAAAGAGCACGAGAATCAGCAGAAAAATCAAACAGCCTATACGCCGGCCGTCTCCCTCATCATCGGTTTGCAGGAAGTGCTGAAGATGATGAAGGCGGAGGGCCTCGACGGGCTGTTTGGCCGACAAGCCATGCTGGCGAAGGCGATGCGCGAAGGGTTGCAGGGCGCTGGGTTGGTGCTGTTTCCGAAGGAATCGCCCAGCGATGCTTTGACCGCAGTTCTCGCGCCGGAAGGCGTGGACGGGCAGGCCATCTATAAGAATTTACGTGTGCAATACGGCATTACGGCGGCCGGCGGGCAAGACCACTTGAAGGGGAAGATTTTCCGGCTCTCCCACATGGGTTACATGGACCGCTTCGATGTCATTATCGCTGTGGCCGCGGTTGAAATGGTACTCAAAGGAATGGGGCATCCCGTGAAGCTTGGGGGCGGTGTGGCCAAGGCGCAAGAAATTCTCTTGGCGTAGGGCTGATATCAACGAATTCATAACGGCAGGCGAGACGGGACTGTAATGAAAATTCTGATCAGCGATAGCCTTTCTCCGCAGGGTGTGGAGCTTTTCGAAAAAGCGGGATTTACTGTGGTGGTCAAATCCAAGCTCTCAAAGGAAGAGCTGTTCAAGGAGATCAAGGATGCCGATGGCCTAATCGTCCGGTCCGGGACGAAGGTGACGGCCGAGTTGATCGAGGCAGCCCCGCAATTGAAAGTCGTCGGGCGGGCCGGGTCGGGCTTGGACAATGTCGATACGCCAGCCGCCACCCGCCGTGGCATCGTCGTCATGAATACGCCGGGCGGCAACACGGTCACCACCGCCGAACACACCATGTCCATGATTTGCGCCATGAGCCGGCGCATTCCCCAGGCCACCGCCTCCATCAAGGCCGGCAAGTGGGAGAAAGACAAATTCATGGGGGTCGAACTCTACAACAAGGTGCTGGGCATCGTTGGCGTAGGGCAAATCGGCAGCCATTTGACGAAGTTGGCGCAGGGGATCGGTATGAGTGTGGTCGCGTACGATCCCTACTTGGCCGAAGAACGCGCGCAGAAGATGGGCGTCACCATGCTGCCGCTGGACGCACTCTTCAAGCGGGCTGATATTATTTCCGTGCACACGCCGCTGACCCCTGAGACTAAGGGCCTCATCAACGCGCAAGCGATCTCGACGATGAAGCCTGGCGTGATGATCGTCAATTGCGCCCGCGGCGGCATCATTAATGAGGCAGACCTGGCCGAAGCGTTGAAGACGAAGCGAGTAGCGGCGGCGGCCTTTGACGTATTCGAAGAAGAGCCGGTCAAGGCCGATAATCCGTTACTGGCCCTGGATAACTTTACCTGCACCCCGCATATCGGAGCTCAGACGGCTGAAGCGCAAGAGAATGTGGCGGTCGGCATTGCCGAACAAGTTGTTGACTATTTCACCAAGGGCATTGCCCGCGGAGCGGTGAATATCCCGTCGGTTTCTCCTGAATTACTCCCAAGGCTCCAGCCGTTCCTTTCGTTAGCCGAGCAGCTCGGGAAGTTGCAAACGCAGCTGTGCGAAGGCGGGATCGAGCGGGTTACCGTCGAATACAGCGGCGAAGTAGCCAGTCTGTCGATTGCGCCGCTTACGATTGCCGTGCTGAAAGGGTTGCTGAGCCCGATCATGCAAGCCCCGGTGAATTACGTGAATGCGCCGATCGTTGCGAAGGAACGCGGGATCGAAGTGCGGGAAGTGAAGAGTTCGGATGCGGGGGATTTCACCAGCTTGATTCGCGTGCGAGTCGAGGCGGGAAAGAAGTCCTATCAGGTGGCCGGCACGCTCTATCATAAGAAAGACTCGCGCGTCGTTGAAATCGATCAGTTCAATGTCGAGGTGGTGCCGGAGGGGCACATGCTCCTGATCCTCAATGTCGATCGCCCCGGGGTGATCGGGATGGTGGGAAAGGTGCTCGGCGACAACAAAATCAACATCGTCCGGATGCAATGTGCCATTGAGAAGCGGGGCGGGAACGCCTTGCTCATCATCGGCTCTGACACGGCGTTCCCAGATGCAGTGTTGAACGCGATCAAATCCAGCAAAGATATTCTCTCGGTCAAAGTCGCGGCCCTGTCCTAACCCCGCGCGCCATCCATCGGATTAGCTATGGCCTCCGTTCCTTTGAAGCCACGCTCCTCTTCGGGAAAGGTTGCGGCGTCCCGCGAGCGCTCGCTCGTGCCCGTGGGGATGGCGACGATTCTTCCCCATGCGGCCAAGCAGGTCCGCCGCCTCGAAGACCAGTTACTTTCGCAGATCAACCGGTGGGGCTACGACGAGATCATCCTGCCCACGTTCGAGTACCTCGACGTCCTGGCTCCCGGGCTGGAGCCGGAGCTGATCGATCATTGTTATCAATTCGTTGACCGCACGACGGGACGCACGTTGCTCCTCCGTCCTGACCCCACGGCGCAGATTGCCAGGACGGTCGCGATGGGGCTCACGGGTGCGACATTGCCGTTGCGTCTGTCGTATCGGACCTCTGTGTTCCGTTATGAAACGGAGCATGCGGGACGGGGCCGGGAAATTTTTCAGGTCGGCGCAGAACTGATCGGCCTGGATGATGCCGCAAGCGATAGTGAAGTCATCGATTTGATGATCGAGTGTCTCCGCACGATCGGTTTGCAATCCTTCAAAGTCTCGCTCGGGCATGTGGGCTTCATCAAGGGACTCCTGCTGCGGTCGGGTCTGTCGGCGCAAGGGCAGAAGCTGGCGGAGCAGGCGGCGGCGAGAAAAGATCTGCCGCGACTTGAAGAGGTCCTGGCGAACGAACAGATCTCCAAGAGGTCGGCGCGGGCCATTCGTGAAGCGGCGGAGCTCTATGGCCAGGAAGAAGTGCTGGCGCGTGGGCGGGTCCTCGCGGCCGGCGATGCTGAGCTGCTGTGTCCGCTTGACCGGCTGGCGCAGGTTTATCAGCTGCTTTGCGCGGCAGGGCATCGGGATTCGTTGCTGTTGGACCTCGGAGAGTTTCGAGGATTCGATTATTACGATGGGATTGTCTTCGACATATTTGCCGAAGGAATGGGGGCGGAGTTAGGCGGAGGCGGCCGGTACGATCATTTGATCGGCCGATTCGGCAGGCCGTTGCCCTCCACCGGTTTTGGCTTGGATGTCGATCGGCTTTTCCGCACGGTGGCGTTCCCTGAGGAGGGCTCGATCGCGGCGTGCGTGGACTATCTGGTGGTTGCTCCACGCAGGGCCGCTCGCCGGTTGGCAGCAGTCGCCGCGCAGTTGCGCCGGGCTGGCGCCAGAGTGGTGCAGCAGACGATGACGGGGAGTGACGCGGCGCTGGTATCCGCCGCAGCGACAGCTGGATCGGTCCAGCAGGCGACCTCCGTGGTTGTCGTGGGTACGCCAGGAGTGGGGCCGGATGATGTGCTGGTGCTGGAGTCTCTCCCAGCTCCGAGGTCGGGCCTCAGGACCGGCAAGGTCAGTCGTCTCTCGAAGAAGATGGGGCTGGCTGCCTTGGTGGCGGCGGCCCGCCGATTCAGACGGAAGACAAAGGAACGGTTGTGAAATCCATGTCAGCCATCGATCTCTCCCAGCCAAAACTTCCCCCGCAAAACTTGGAGGCTGAGCAATCGGTCCTCGGGGCCATTCTGCTGGATAATAGCGCCATGGCCAAATCGATGGAATTGCTGGTCGAGGAGAATTTCTACCGCACGTCGCACAAGAAGATCTATGCGGCGATGCTGGCATTGTCTGAGATCGGCGAGGTGATCGATCAGATTACGCTGACGGAACGGTTGAAGGCGGAAGGGGAAATCGAGGCGACCGGGGGCGCGTCCTATTTGGCCGAGCTCGTGCAGAGCGTGGCCAGCTCCGCCAATGTTCGCTACCATTGTAAGATTGTACGTGACAAGGCGCTGTTGCGAGAGCTGATCAGTACCTCCACGGAAGTCTTGACGCGCGGCTATGAGGGCAGCTTGTCAATCGACGATCTGCTGGACTTCGCGGAGCGGTCGGTGTTCGGGATCGTCCAAGGGAAACTGGATCGCTCGTTCACCCCCATTAAGTCCATCATCAAAGAAAGTCTTGATCTTGTCGACAAGCTGTCGAAGCGAAAAGAACATGTGACAGGCGTGCCGACAGGATTTTACGATCTCGACGACATTACAGCGGGCCTGCAACCCTCCGACCTCGTGGTGATTGCGGGCCGGCCTAGTATGGGCAAGACGAGTTTGGCGCTGGGGATGGCAGCCCATGCCGCGATCCATGCCGGCACCGTGGTCGGAATTTTCAGTTTAGAAATGTCCAAGCCGCAGATCGTGCTGCGTATGTTGAGCTCGGAAGCCAAGGTCGACTCGCACGGCCTCAGGACCGGCAAGTTGCAAAAGGAAGATTGGTGGCGGCTGGCCGAGGCGGCAGGCAGGCTGGAACAGGCGCCGATCTATATCGACGATACCGGCGGCATCACTGTGCAGCAGATGCGGGGTAAGGCTCGCCGGTTGAAAGCGGAAAAGGGGCTCGGGCTCTTGATCGTCGATTATCTCCAGTTGATGCAGGGGCGGAGCGATTCGGAATCTCGCCAACAGGAAATCTCCGACATTTCCCGTTCGCTGAAGGCCCTGGCCAAGGAGCTCACCGTGCCGGTGGTCGCGCTGTCGCAGCTCAGCCGCGCGGTGGAAGCCAGACAACCGCCGGTCCCGATGCTGGCCGACCTTCGCGAGAGCGGCGCGATCGAGCAGGATGCTGACGTCGTCATGTTTATTTACCGTGAGGAGGTCTATGACCAGAATTCCGAACGGAAGGGCATTGCCGATATTCTCATCAGTAAACATCGGAACGGCCCGATCGGGAAAAGAGAACTTTTCTTCCATGACCGCTTCGCGAAGTTTGAGAGCCTCGACAATCGCGAAGTCGTTTGACCCAGCTGCACCCTCCTCGTATAATCTTTTCGACTGTCGCAGTTTCATCCACATATCCAGCAAGAGGATCGTGCCGACGCTCACGCTGCCCTTCATGTCAAGCCGAACGGCGAAGAGCCGAGGTCTCATGTCGCTCAGGCGAGTGCTCTGCGCGCTTATTCCCTTGGCCCTCGGGGCCTGCGCTGCGCCGTCTCATGCGCCGGACGGGAAGCCTGCCTCTGCTAGTGTAGCGAAGATCGCGCCGGCGGTTCACCGTCCCGATGCGTCAGCTTTCTACCATTTCATGCTTGGCTACCAGGCCGAGCTCGTCCAAGACACAGATCGTGCCATCCAGGAATATCAGGCCTCGCTGAAGACGGACCCGACGTCCCATTCGGTGAACGCGAGGTTAGCCAGCCTCTATTTTTCACTGGGCGATGCGGCGCAGGCTATCCGTCATGCAAATGACGCGACCGAGAAATCCGTTCAGGATGGCCCCTTGCTCACGCAGATGGCAGGAATTTTTGCGAGCGTGGGGCAGGGCGAACGCGCGGTGCAACTGTTGGATCGCGCCATCGAGTTGAACCAGACGTCCGGCGATCCTTATTTTTCGAAGGGTCTGTTGCTTCTGAATTTGAAGCAGCCGTCTGCGGCGGAGCAGGCCATTCGAGCCGGTCTGGCTGTGGCCCCCGAATCGGCCGTCGGGCATTACCACCTGGGGCGTCTGCTTCTCGATGCGGGGAATGGGGCGGAGGCGGCGGTGAGTTTGGAGCGGGCGATCGCGGCCAATGCGACGTTTGAGCCCGCCTACCTTTCGCTCGCCTCGATCTATGAATCGTTACAAGATTCTGGGCGCGCGATCGCTGTGTTACGGAAATATCTTCAGACGGTGAATCCGCGGAATCGGGATATTCGGAACCAGGTGGTTCGGCTCCATGTGGCGACGAAGGATTATCAGGGCGCTAGGAAAGAGTTAGGGGAATTGCTGGCAGGGGATCCGGCAGACCTCGATGCCCAGCTCAGGCTGGCGCTCCTGTACGGGGAAGAGAAGGACTATCCCAAGGCTATAGATCAACTGATCGAGATTCTGAAGGTTCGCCCGACAGAGCTCAAAATCAGAGACTACTTGGGGTTTCTTTATGAGGAATCCAAGGACACGAAGAAAGCTCTCGAGACCTATACATTTAACGTGCAACTGGAGCCCTCCTATTTCGAAGGGCATCTGCATCTCGGCGTGCTGCTTTACCGGTTGAAGCAGCTTCCCGAGGCCACTAACCATCTGATCAAGGCCATCACGATCAATCCGAAACAGCCGGAGGCCCACATCATCCTGGGCTTGACCTATTGGCAGAAGGATCAGTTTGACGATGCGGCCAGGGTTTTGGAAGAAGGCATCGGCCAGAATCCCAAGAGCGTCGATTTGCATTTCAACCTTGGCACGGTCTACGACAAGCTCAATCGGTTTGATGACGTGGTGCGCGCCATGGAGGCTGTGATCAAGTTGGACCCTCATCATACCGATGCGCTCAACTATTTAGGATACAGTTATGCCGAGCGTGGGGTCAAAATCGAGCAAGCCCTCTCGTTGACCAAGCAGGCCGTTGCACTTAAACCAACCAATGGGTACTATGTCGATAGCCTCGCCTGGGCTCTGTTTAAATCAGGTCTGCTGCCAGAGGCTTTGACCGAGATGAAGCGCGCACTGGCTCTCGTCGGCGATGACGCAGTGCTCTATGAGCATTTGGGTGAGATCTACGCCAAGCAACGAAACCTCTCAGAGTCCCGCGAGGCCTGGCTCCGTGCGCTGGAGCTTGATCCTTCCAATCACAAGTTGATGGACCGATTTCGTGACTTGGGGCTGGGCGACCCAACGAAGGAAGAGCGTATCCAGCAGGCCAAGCAGCGTGTATCTGGGAAAGTACAAAGCCCGTCCCTTAATCCCTAGCCTGCCACGTCGTTATTGCTCTCTTCCTCCTCTCTCCCCGTTATAGCCGACAGCCAGGATTGTGAAAAAAATCTTGAATGGCCAAGTCCATGGGCAGTTGCGTGATACATATTGGTGCATTCAGGCAAAAGCAGGATTGAAATTGTCCAGCCATAATTGATTATGTTTTGAGGCGTATTCGTGTGGTACATTGCGCCTCTGAGCGATGCGGGAACGCTGCTGGCAGACTTTTTTAGCATTCGAGAGGAGTTGTTTCGATGAATGTGCCGCTGCTCGATTTGAAAGCGCAGTTCCAGCCCATCCGTGCGGAAATCATGGCGGAGCTCCAGACGGTCTGCGACGAGCAGGGATTTATTCTGGGACCACGAGTGGTGGCCTTCGAAGAATCCATGGCCACCTACATCGGATCTCGCTATGCGATCGGCTGCGCCTCCGGGAGCGATGCGTTACTATTGTCCCTCATGGCCATGGGCGTGAAGGCTGGTGATGAGGTCATTACCGTCCCGTTTACGTTTTTTGCCACGGCCGGTGCGATTGTACGATTAGGCGCGAAGCCGGTGTTCGTGGACATTCAGCCTGACGCGTTTACTATCGATCCCCAGCTGATTGAGCGAGCGATCACGTCTCGCACAAGAGCCATCATGCCCGTCCATCTTTTCGGGCAATGTGCAGACATGGTTGGGATCAACGAGATTGCCAAGCGGAACAAGCTGTCTGTCATTGAGGATGCCTGTCAGGCTATCGGAGCCGGTCAGCAGGGGAAGCGCGCCGGGGTCCTTGGCGACACGGGCTGCTTTAGCTTTTTCCCCACGAAGAATTTAGGCGGATTTGGCGATGGGGGACTCATCACGACCGATGACAAGACCCTTGCCGATTCCATGGCGATGCTCCGTGTTCACGGGAGCCAGGTCCGTTATTTGCACGAGGCGGTGGGGATCAATAGCCGGCTGGACGCGCTCCAGGCTGCGGTGCTCACGATCAAGTTGAAGTATCTCGACCAGTGGACCGAGGGCCGACGCAAGAACGCCGAACGGTATCGGCAGTTGTTTGCCAAAACGAAACACGCGGATCGCGTCACCCTGCCGCATACTACGCCGGGCAATTTCCACGTCTACAACCAGTTCACGGTTCAGGTGTCGAAGCGCGACGAGTTGCGCGCCTTCCTCAAGGAGAAGGGGGTCGGCACGGAAGTCTACTATCCACTCCCGATGCATCTTCAGAACTGCTATCGCGAGTTAGGCCATCAGAAGGGATCATTCCCTCTGTCGGAGCAGGCGGCCCAAGAGGTCCTGTCCATTCCAATCTATGCCGAATTAACAGAGGCGCAGCAGGTCTACGTGGTGGAGATGATCGGGGAGTTCTATAAACGGTGTTAGCGGACAGAATTCAAACTATTTGTTCGTTCGACAATCTGCGCGCCCGACACTAGAGCCGAACCCGCAAGTTCTGAGTCGATGATCGCACCGTACGAGTCAAGCGGTTCAATCTGTTCGCCGCCTGCCCGCTCCCGCTAGCTCGTAATGGCTCCCTCCGAGGCAGAGGAGACATGCCGGGCATATTTGCCCATTACGCCGGATGTATAGCAGGGCTTCGGTTGTTTGACCTTCTTGAGTCTGGCCGTAATCTCTTTTTGTGAGAGCTCGACGGTCAATGCTCGTTTAGCAATATCGAAGACGATCATGTCGCCATTCTTCACGGCGCCGATCGGACCTCCCTTGATGGCTTCCGGTGCGACATGGCCTGCCATCAGTCCATGGGTGGCGCCGGAGAAACGGCCGTCTGTGAGGAGTGCAACTGAGTCGCCCAGGCCGGCTCCGACAATGGCAGCTGTGACGCCCAGCATTTCTCGCATGCCAGGGCCTCCTGAGGGGCCCTCATAGCGAATCACCACCACATCGCCCGCTTTGATTTTCCGAGACTGGACTGCGGCAAAGGCATCCTCTTCCCGGTTGTAGACCTTTGCAGGGCCGCGGAACGTCATGATCGAGTGGCCTGCCACCTTCACGACGCAGCCCTCAGGAGCTAGGTTTCCTTTCAAGATGACGAGCCCGCCAGTTTTCTTGATTGGGTTCGACAGGGGCCGGAGCACTTGCTGCCCAGGATTTTCCTTGGCTTCCTTGGCCTCTTCGCCTATGGTCCTGCCTGTGACGGTCGGTTGATTGGCATGCAGGATGCCGGCATCGAGCAGCCGTTTGGCGACCAACGTCGTGCCTCCCGCCGCATACAGATCCGACGCGGTAAATCTGCCGCCTGGCTTGAGGTCGGCCAGCAACGGCACCTTCCGGTTGATCTTGTCGAAGTCGTCGATGCTGAGTTTGATGCCGGCTTCGCGCGCGATCGCGAGCAGATGCAGGACGGCATTCGTTGAGCCTCCGGTGGTAGCCACCGCAGCGATGGCATTTTCCAGAGACTTTCGCGTGATGATCTGTTTAGGGCGCAGGTCTCGTTTGAGCAGATCCATGACCATCACGCCGGCTTCGAAGGCCACGTCGTCTTTCTTCTGATCCATGGCCGGTACGCCTTTCCGTCCCAGCATCGAGATGCCGAGGAACTCGAACTCGATGGCCATGGTGTTGGCCGTGAACTGGCCGCCGCAGGCCCCAGGGCCTGGGCAGGCATGGTCTTCGAGGTCTTTGAGATCCGCATCGTTCATGGTGCCGGCCGCATGTTTTCCGACCGCTTCGAAGACGTCTTGAATGGTGACATCGTGGCCTTGGAAATGGCCCGGCATGATTGACCCGCCGTAGAGCATCACCGAGGGCAGGTTCAGGCGGGCGAGGGCCATCACGGTGCCAGGAATAGTCTTGTCGCAGCCTGAGAGGGCCACGACGCCGTCGAACAGGTGTCCCCGCGCTACGAGTTCGATGGAATCGGCAATCACTTCCCGGCTGATCAACGAGGCCTTCATTCCCTCTGTGCCCATCGAGATGCCATCCGAGACCGCGATGGTATTGTATTCGATCGGGGTGCCGCCTGCGGCTCTGATGCCCGCTTTCACCCGTTCCGACAAGCGGCGCAGGTGGAAGTTGCAGGGCATGACCTCGATCCAGGTATTGGCGACGCCGATGATGGGACGAGACAGGTCTTCGTCGGTGAATCCCACGGCTTTCAACATCGCGCGGGCCGGCGCCCGACCGGGGCCGGCCAGCAACTTGCGGCTTAGTAGCTTTAACTCTTTCGGCATGGCGTCCCCTTATTGGCTCCTGAAAATGCCCCCAGCTTTGCTCTCAGTCGTTCGCGCCCCTCAACGTAGCCTCTCGGGTACGCCTCGGCGCTCTCTCCTTGCGGCCTTGCTGGAGGGCATTTTGATCAGCCTAGGGAGGTATCGACGTATGCGTGAGTCAATCTTACGCTAAGAACTACTTTCCTTTTTTGCCTTCTTTTTTCTTCTCGTCCTTCTTCGCTTCCGTGTCGATCACGGAGCCGGTGGTAGCGTCGATGTGGACTTCCGTGACCTTTTCGTCTGCGCCAAGCACTTCGACTTCCCAAACGGTCTTGCCATGTTTCTTTTCGAGCTCCGCTTCGACGATCGTCCCAGGTACTTTTTCGGACGCGGTTTTGATCGCTTGATCGATCGTGACCTTGGCGTCTTTGGCGAGGTCGGTGATCTTGGCTTCTTTATTATCAGCCCCGGCGCTGGAACCCAGTGCAATGAGTAATCCGACGGCTCCTGCTGTGATGATTCCCACTGTATTCATGATGTACCTCCTAGCTAGTTGGCCCAGCTGTCCATTGGGAGGCTGTTGAAAAAGTTCGCCAGCCGAAAAACTATGAACGGTGAGCGATGAACTATGGGGAAAGAAATGATTGTCACTTCATTGTTCCGCAATCATCATTCATCGTTGAGCCGCTCGTCCTTACTTGTGCGGGTTGCTCTTCATGGCGCCCCCATGGGGGCTACCGTAGCTCTTGTCGGCATCCTTGTGCTGTTGCATCATCTTTTCATGTTCGGCCTTTTCCTTGGCGCGCTGTTCCGGAGTCAAGAGGTCCAGGACTTCGCGGCGGGCCTTGACGGAGGCGAGACGTAAGGCGACTTGCAGGTCTCCGCTTTGCTTTAGCTTGGCTTCGATCGCGCCCAGGTCGGACTTCTCATCCTCATTCAAGGCTTTGAACTCGCGCTCTGCGACCTGGATGTCGGCTTCGCTCTTGATGCGGAGCTTGTCAATGTTGAGTTGTGCGTCCTTGAGTTTCGTGATCTGCTCCGCTGTGAGTCCAATTTCTTTTTCGTGTTTGAGCAGATGTCGAATCAGGTGGCCGGTGCTGGTATGCATCATGCCGGCGCCATGTCCCCCCATCGAACCATGCCCGCGCTCTCCGTGTCCTTCCTTGCCGTAGCCAGGCTCATTGGCCCAGGCTCCGGAAATCCCAATGCTCAGCGCAAAAACGGCTGCGACGCCCAGTGTCACGATGGTGCTTGTTCCCTGCTTCATGAAGACCTCCCTAGGTTGAACCGAGATGAAAGCGCGTACCATGCACAATGTCTATGGACCCAGTAACCCATGCTCGCTCTTTAGCCCATTGAACAGGAATTGTACGGCGAGCGCGGCCAGTAAGAGCCCCATCAAGCGGGTGATGATTTTTTCTGCAATCGGGCTCATCCATTTGGCCCCGGTGGCTCCGATCGCCAAGGTGGTATAGCTTGCCAGAGCGACCAACGCAACGCAAGCCAGCAAGACCCCTCGCTGCGCCCAAGAAATGGCCTGTCCTTCCAAGAGAATCACCGTAGAAATGGCGGCGGGCCCTGCCAGCATCGGGATGGCCAGGGGCGTGATGGCGATGTCATCCTTGGTGGCTCCTTCTGCTGTTTCCGCTGGAGTTTCTTGGACCGGGGACCGTTGCGCCCGCAACATATCGAGGGAGACCAAGAGGAGCACGAGCGCTCCAGCGACTTGAATGGCAGGAAGCGTGATGCCTAAGAGGGTAAAGAGCCATTGGCCGATAAGCGTAAAGACTGTCAAGATTCCGGCTGCGACCAGGCAGGCGGTGCGAGCCATCCGCAGCCGTTGGCCGATCGAATCGCGGGCCGTCATGGCCAGGAAGGCCGGCACTGTGGCGATTGGGTCCACGACGACAAAGAGGGAGCTGAACGCTAGGACTGCGTATTCAGTGAGTGTCATGGCTGTGACCGGCGTTTGGCTTGGGCCAGCAGTTCGGCGCGTGGGTCCGGATGCTCGATGGCCCGGAGCTGGTCGTACAGTTTGCGTTCTTCATCAGTCAGGGAGGGAGGCATGACGATTTGAATCGTCAGGAAGAGGTCGCCATGTCCGCCCGCTGCAGCTGGGAGGCCCTTGCCCTTCAGCCGAAGCTTGCCTTCGGACTTGCTCCCAGGCGGAACTTTTACGCGAACCGGTTCCATCAATGTGGGGGCCTTCACATCGGCGCCCAAAGCTGCTTCCCAGGGGAAGACGGGAAGGGAAACGTGAATGTCGCTGCCTTGCCGGCGAAAGACTTTGTCTTGGGTGATCGCCACGCGCAGGTAGAGGTCGCCAGGTTTGCCCCCATTGACGCCGGCCTGGCCCTTGCCAACCACTCGTACCCTCGTGCCATCTTGAACCCCGGCGGGAATTCTGACTTCGATCATATTGGGCTGTAATATCGCCCCGTGCCCCTGGCAGGTTGGGCAGGTGCGTCCCCGTAGCGCGCCGCTCCCGTGGCAGGGGGAGCAGGGCACCGGCTCTTGCAGGGTCATGCGCTTCGTCATGCCGGTGAAGACTTCGGCTAGAGTCAGTTGCACTTCGGTTTCAAGGTCTTCGCCTTGGCGGGCAAACCCGCGACTATTGCCGCTTCGCCCACGGCCCGTGAACAGATTTTCGAAGATGTCGGAAAAGCCTTCTCCTCCGGAGGAAAACTCCGGGCCGCTCTCTCCGCGGGCCGCGGCTTGCCGGCGCGTTTGCTCGTAGGCCTCGGCCTGCTCCCAGTTGGCCCCGTGGTGATCGTACTTTTTCCGTTTAGCCGGATCGCTCAGCACTTCGTGCGCCTCGTTTAATTCCTTGAACCTCTTTTCCATTTCCGATTTTTTGGACCCGCTATGGAGATCGGGATGGACCTGGCGGGCCAGGCGGCGATAGGCTTTTTTGATGTCGTCCGCCGAGGCAGACTTGGGGAGCCCGAGGACCTGATAGTAATCGCGTGGTGTAGTAGCCATAGTTGTCGATCGAGTGTAATGGGTGACGGGTGATGTGTGACGGGAAGAGCGTACGATGGATGAGGCCGTGCGACGCTCGTGCGAGAACAATTTGACTCGGCACTATTCACCGAGCACGCATCACTCCTTCTCCGCAGCTTACGAGGCGGGTCAGGTCTTTTCAAGTGCGGGAGACGAGCTTGGCGCTGCCGGCCTTTGTCGTGATCCTATCAGTGTGGGGCGGCGGTCTTGGCTCGTGCCATCATCTTGCAGTAGGAGCAGACCTCGGCGGTAGTGGGCTGGCTACAAGAGGTGCAGGGATGGAGGACGGCGTGGTCTTTCTCTGCCATGGTGGTCGCTGTCGGCTGTTTCTTGCTTTGCTTGTCGAGGAATCCCCAATAAAAGGTCTGTTTGGTGCCGGGCGATTCAGTCTCCAGACGATTCAAGACTTCCTTGTACTGGATCATCTTGGAGCCCTTGGCCATGGGGCATTCTTCGACGATGTAATCGATTCGGTTCAAGACCGCATAGGCCGCGAGTTCCCGTTCCGAAAGCCGGAAGAGGGGCTTCACCTTCTTGGCGAAGCCTGCCACCGAGGCCGGAAGCGAGGGGCCCTGTTTGTCCAGATATTCTTCCTGCCAATGGAGCACGTTGCCCAGGAGCCTGGCCGCTTCGTCGTCGAGGTTATGGCCCGTGGCCATCACGTCGTATTGCTGTTCGATCGCGACATGATTGAATTGGTAGCGCTTGATAGTGCCGCATGTCGAGCAGGTCGGGCGATGGATGAGCTGCGCCAGTTCCTTGATTCCAGCGCCTGCCTCCTGTTCGACCGTATGGATATGGAGCGCGGCGCCATGAGCGGCGGCGACCGTTTCGGTGAACTTTGTGACCTTGGCATGAGACTGCTCGGAATAGGCCCCGATACCGAGGTCCACATAGAGCGCATCGGCCTTGTAGCCGAGTTTGAGGAGAATGTCCCAGAGTGCCAGGCTGTCTTTCCCGCCTGACACAGCTACGAGAATCTTCGCATCTTTCCCGAACATCCACTCCGACTTGATCGCTCGCGCCACCTGATCGTGAACGAAGCCGTTGAAACAGCCTTTGCAGAAGGCCGCATTGTGGCGGGGGAGGTCGATGACCGCCTTGATTTTACATTTGATGCAATTCATTTTTTCCAGCGATCAGCTTTCAGCAGTGAGCGGTCAGCATAAGAATTCGTACTCTTGGCTGATGACGGATAGCTATCCTCCTGAGATCACTGGCCTGACTTCAATCTGGTCGCCTTCGTAGAGCATCTCGTCTTCCGTGACGAGATCATCGCCTTTGATGACCAGATGGGCTTCAACGACGAGATTCAATTCGCGCAGAAGATCCTTGACCTTTTTAGGACCTTTGACTTCGACGGTTCTGGATGGGTGGCTCAGTTTAACTTGCATGAGACATCATAGGCTGGGCAAGTGGCGCGGGGCAAGTGTCGAGATTGGCAGGATACTGAAAAGGCCGTCAGTTTTGTTCTCGGCTCATCGAAATCCTCAACGTACCCCCTGAGGAGACGCCTCCGGTTTCGACTCGCCTGCGGCCTTGTTGGACGAACTGTTTGAGCCTTCTTCGGGAAGGCTTTCCATCTGGTGTCATATAATCTTTTACATTCTATGAGTTATAAGTATGGCATAGGGTAAGAAATGGAGCGAGAGGAAATCGATGAGTGGTGTGGCTCTATGCTGGAATCATTTTCTTTTTGTTGTCCCTATTGCACCCGGAAGATGCACTGCCGTCGTTTTTGTTTCAAGAGGCCCGCGACAAGGTTTTGCACGCGGTGGAGTACGGTATCCTGTCGCTCTTCCTCGACGGAGGCGAAGAAGGCCTGGCGAAGTTGAGAAGAATGCTGTACCGGCGATAAAGGCCGAAGACCTTACGCTCTGTCGTAGGGTCATTGCGTGACAACCCTTAGCTTCGTCAGTATAATCAGCAACCTATGGCTACGACTGATCTTGCCGGGCCGAAACAGCCTCTGACGTTACCGGATCGTTCTCTTGTTGCTGCTACGGTCGCGACTAAGCTTCCCTTTCAGGGGCGATTCAAATCCCTCACGCCTTTGGCTGGCGATGCGTCCAATCGCCGCTATTTTCGTATCGAATTGACCGGACCAGATGTTCGCCCTGTGATTCTCATGCAGCTGGCCGAAGCCGAGGCGTTCAAGCAATCGGAAGAGGCCGTGAGTGGAACGGCTTGTCAAGTCACCGAGCTGCCGTTTCTGAACATTCTCTCCCATCTATCGACGGCCGGCGTGTCCGTGCCGATCCTCTATCACTACGCTCAGGCGGCGGGCTTGCTCTATCTCGAAGATTTCGGGGACATCACCCTGTCGGAAGCCTGTCGTGAGGCGAGTGCGGAAGAGCTGGAAGCGCGCTATACGCAGGCGGTCGATGCGCTCGTGGTGATGCAAGTAAGGGCCACCTCGCCGGCCGATCCCCATTGTCTTGCGTTTCATCGTCGCTTCGATGTGCCGCTCCTCATGTGGGAGTTCGAGCATTTTCTGGAATATGGGATCGATGTGCGGCAGGGCGCGCCGATGACCGACGAGGATCGCCGTGAAACCCGCAGCGCCTTCGAGAAGATCGCTGAATCCTTGGCGGGGGAGCCTCATGTCTTTGTCCACCGGGACTACCATTCACGCAATTTGATGGTGGATGGCGCGAGGCTGGGTGTAATCGACTTTCAGGATGCGTTGATGGGGTCTGCGACCTACGATCTGGCCTCGCTGTTGCGCGATGCCTATATCGAACTCGATGAGGTGCTGGTCGACCGTCTGATTAACCGTTACCTCGATCAGATGGCGGGGCATCGGCAGGTCTGGACCAACCGGGAGGCCTTCCGTCGCCTGTTCGATTTGACGAGCATCCAGCGGAACCTCAAGGCGGCCGGGCGATTTGTTTATATTGACCGCGTCAAAGGCAATCCCAAATTCCTGGCCGATATCCCTCGCACGCTGGGCTATGTCCGTCGCAATCTCCAGAAGTACTCAGAGCTGGAGCCGCTCCGGAAGGTTCTCTCCCGCTATGTGCCTGAATTGCAGTGAAGCGTGAAAGGTGAGATGTAAAAGGTGAAACGATTGGAAGCCATCCGGTGTTGTATCCCCGCGTTTTACGTTTTACGTTTCACGTCTCACGTGTTACGCCCATGAAAGCCATGATCCTTGCAGCGGGCTTGGGGACTCGCTTGAGACCGCTGACCGACACGACTCCGAAGCCACTCCTCCCTGTAGCCGGCACGCCGCTGATCGTCTGGAACCTGTTACTCCTAAAATGGCATGGGTTTCAGGATGTCATTATCAATCTGCATCACCTCGGATCGATGATCGAGCAGGCGCTCGGCGACGGCTCTCGCTACGGGCTGCGGATCGTTTATTCTTACGAGCCGGTGATCCTCGGCACGGGAGGCGGGCTCAAGCAGGCGGAGCCGCATTTCTCAGGGGAGCCGGTGCTGGTGTTGAACGGTGATACGTTGGTGGAGATCGACCTGGGGGCCTTGTGGGCCTTTCATACGCAACGACAAGCCGCAGCCACGTTGGTGCTGCGCAAAGATCCTGAGGCGGTCCGGTGGGGGCTCGTCGAAATAGATTCGGACCACCGCATCGTTCGCATTACCGGCCGAGGAAAATCCGAGTCCGGCCCGATCCAGCCTCGCATGTTCGCCGGGATTCATATCCTCGCTCCGCGCCTTCTGCGCGATGCCCCGCAAGGGAAGGAGTCTTCCATCATCGATGCCTACGTCGCGGCGATTCAACGGGGCGAGGCTGTGTTGGGCTACGACCACCAAGGCTACTGGTCCGATGTCGGAACTCCCGAGCATTACGCGCAAGCCGAACGGGACGCCGCGGCTGGCCTCATTGCCCTAGCTTCAAGATAGTGACCTGCCCAGCAGGATGCTGAAAAAGCCTGTTGTCCCTTTATTCGTGGGAGGGAATCGTTCTCACGCTTCCACTTCTACTCCATCACGTTGATCACCAGCCCGGTCAGCGGTTTCGGGAAGAAGTAGGTCGACTTATGGGGCATGCGTTCGCCGGCTGTCGCGACTGATTGTATTTCGCTGACCTTGGTGGGATTGAGGAGCAGGGCTCCCGTTCCCGTCCCTTTCGCCACCCAATCCAACGCTTCATGATCGTCTTTGGTATAGAGGATCGCTTCTTGTTCCTCTTGCGTCTGGCAGAGTTTCGTGACGACTAGTTGCTGGAGAAGCGAGACATCTAGCTTGGTGCGAGGCGATGCAGATGCCGGCGGGCGATGGGCCGGTTTGAGGGTCAGCGTGAAGTAGGCCTCTTTCTCCTTTACCGCCAGGCCAAACATCGGCACGGTACGGCCGTTGGTGCGCAAGGATTCAATGAATTGCGCGCGCACCGCCGCCTGGGTGCCAGAGGTAAAGGGAAATTCTTGTAGCTCGAACTGGTCGGCCAGGAGGGCTCGCACCTTGTCGTAGGAGGGAAGCGTCGTGGTGATGACCCGATGGGTTGGCAGCACGGTGAGTCCTGGATCTTCAAGGGCGGCCAGCAACATCATCACGCCGTCGTAGGACTGGTGGCCGGCCGGCTCGCCTGCCTGCTGGCGGCGGAGCTTCTGATAGTTTAAGGCGGTCTCATAACGATGGTGGCCGTCGGCAATAAACAAGGGCTTCGTGCGCAGCGCGTCGACGGCCTGCTTCAAGACGTTTTGATCTGTTACGGCCCAGAGCTGTTGCCGAAACCCCTCGCCGTCGCGGAAATCGATGGTGGCTGGCTTTCCTTTGATCGCCGCTTCGAGCAGTCCCATGACCGTGTTGTGGGGGTCCGAGTAGAGGGACCAGATAGAGCTGAAGTTGGTTTTGCAGGCTTGGAGCAGATTCAGCCGGTCGGTCTTGGCGGCTGAGCGGGTGTTTTCGTGCGGATAGATATGTCCTGAGTCGAGTGCTTCCAATTTGACGGTGGCGATAAACCCTTTGAGAGTCTTCGTCGGCGCGCCGGCCGGGGCGTAGGGGGCCGCATATTGGATCGTGTGGTAGTAGATCGTCGGCAGCGCGTCGCGCTTCAAGGGCCCGCTTTTGAGCCAGTCTTGCAGAGTGGCTGCGGCCCGCGTGTAACGGTTGTTCGCGGGGCCGTCGCCCGGCTGATCGAGGCCGAGTTCCAGCCTGATTATGTTCTGCGGATGGCGTTGGTAGAGCGCCTTCTGGCCGGCCGCATCGATGATATCGTAGGGAGGCGCCACGACTTGTTTGACGTCTCCCACTACCTTCGCGTCATAGACCGTGCCGTGAAACGGAATAATTGTCGACATCGCGTTATCCTTTGCTGCGTAAGTGATGGAGGCAGTTGGCGCTCAACTGCCGAAAGGGTTAGATCGTAGCTCCAGGCTGTTCTTTGAAGGCGGCGGGGGAGTCCATCTATCGGTCGCGGGTCACCATATAATTGGCAGCCACCGAGAGGGCTCGTTTGGCAGTACAATCTTCGAACAGATTAAGATCTTGTTGCGCTTTGTCGATGTAGGATCGTGCACGATCGGCGGCATAGGCGATCGAGCCAGCGTCGCTCATCAGGCGGATGAGCCGCGCGAGGTCCTCTTTTGTCAGGGCCCTGGTTTCCATACGGTCGATGATCATTCGTCTGTCCTGCTCCGAGCAATGGTGCAGCAGATGGAGCAGCGGCAGCGTGGCTTTGCCCTGGCGGAGATCCTGCCCCAGGGTCTTGCCCAACCGTTCGCCGTTGGCCGTGTAGTCGAGCGTGTCGTCGGCCACTTGAAAGGCGATCCCGAGGTGTTGGCCGAACTGGAAGAGCGCATCCTGCTGCGCGGCTGAGGCGTCCGCGAGAATGGCGCCCATGCGGCAGGCGGCGGCAATCAGGCCGGCGGTTTTGTGTTCGACGATCTTGAGGTATTCCGCTTCCGGCATGGAGGGGTTGCCGTTGTAATAAAGCTGGAGCACTTCGCCTTCCGCCATCTTCTTGCAGGCCTTGGCGAGCACTTCGTTGATGCCCTGGCTCCGAAAGTCGACGGCCTGGCAGATGGCCTTGGAGTAGAGATAGTCGCCGACGAGGATGCTGATTTGGTTGCCCCAGACTTTTCGGGCGGTGCGCTGGCCCCGGCGGATATCGGCATCGTCGACCACATCGTCGTGGAGCAGGGTGGCAGTATGGATGAACTCCACTAGACTGCCGAGTTGGTGATGGTCGCGGCCTGTATAGCCGCAGAGACGGGCAGAGAGCAACAGGAGTAAAGGTCTGATTCGTTTCCCGCCGCTGTTCAGGATGTGGCCGGCGACGGTATTGACGAGCGCGACGCTGGAGTCAAGGTTCCCCCGGACCTGACATTCCACACCATCTAATTCATCGCGATACGCCTCCCAGACGTCCGCCATGTTGTTGATAGTGGAGGTAATTGGGCCTTGGAGCATGCGGCGGATGGTAGGATAGAGGAAGAAACAAAGTCAAGCCAATCACCCCTTTGGGGGCCTGCGATATGGGGCCTCTGCGCGGGCGAAAATCTTGACAGAGGAATCGTGCTTCTATTAAGGTGGGCGGAGTTGATACGAACGGAATAAGCCTTGTGAGTGACGGGGTCATCCATCCCGATCGCCTCTCTGGTGTAGCCTCCGTCTAGTAGACTAAACTCCTACCTTTTTAACGAGATACGAACGATGAGCATCCCTGGGCTTCCACCGAAGCAAGGCCTCTACGACCCTGAGCAGGAGATGGACTCCTGCGGCGTCGGCTTTGTCGTCAACTTCACGG
>SXGU01369628.1_pt1 | contig 27428 bp, 23 predicted proteins | sample 3174531 | NCBI WGS metagenome assembly SXGU01 (sample SAMN11356863, study PRJNA531348) | freshwater metagenome | isolation source: freshwater sample F1-140 | place: China: Fuxian Lake, Yuxi | collected 2017-12-25 | reverse complement strand
GCAAACATATGGCTGTCATTGGAGAAGGGTTGCTGCCCCACCCACGGCACGCCTTCGCCCCCCATTTGGGTAAAGCCCGTGGTCGATCGGTCCATCCATATCGTCATAAAGTGGCAACCGATACCTGCCATGGCCCGCGAACCCTCCGGCACTTTGGTAGATGTGTTGTGCGGGCAACCCGAACAAAACCACGGTTGGCGGTCGCCTTGGGGGCTGCTTAATTGCAACACCTGCATGGAGCGTTCTTTGGCATCCAAAATGGCGAGTTGCGCATCCATTCGTGATTGGGTGTCGCTGTCGACTCCCATCTTTTTCAACCGCTGCGCAAGCGCCCGTGCAATCAGTGCGGGGGATAAATCGGCGTTTGCACGCAACAAAGTGTTGGCGCTGGGATTGGGCATGGACCACTCACCGCCGCTGCCGTAGGTGTTGTCAGTTGCGTCTTCGACTTCGTTGAACTTGCCCAATACGTGTGGCCGAACATCAGAGCGCCAGTTGTACAACTCTTCTTTCAGCTGGTATTCGATCACTTGGCGTTTTTCTTCAACCACCAAAATTTCTTGCAATCCCGTGGCGAATTGGCGCGTGAGTTGGGCTTCCAAAGGCCAGACTACGCCGACTTTGTGCAGCCGCACGCCAATGCGTTGGCAGGTCGTGTCATCTAACCCCAAGTCCAACAAGGCTTGGCGGGTGTCGTTAAAAGCTTTGCCGCTGGCCATCAAGCCAAAGCGGTCGTTGGGGCCTTCAATCACGTTGTAGTTGAGGCGATTGGCGCGAATGTAGGCGAGTGCCGCATACCACTTGGTGTCAAACAAACGCGCCTCTTGTTCTAACGCTGCATCGGGCCAGCGGATATGCACGCCGCCTGCAGGCATGGGGAAGTCGGTCGGCAAAGCAATCTGAACCCGATCAAAGTCCACTTGCACGGCTGCGCTGGATTCGACAATTTCTTGAATCGTTTTCATGCCGGCCCACACGCCAGAAAAGCGGCTCATCGCAAACGCGTGTACGCCCAAATCTAAAATTTCTTGAACGTTAGAAGGAAAAAATACAGGGGTGCCGCAGGCTTTGAAGATATGGTCGCTTTGATGCGCAGCAGTGGAACTTTTTGAAATATGGTCGTCGCCTGCTACCGCGATCACACCGCCCCACGGCGTGGTTCCTGCCATATTGGCGTGTTTAAACACATCTGAACAACGGTCCACACCCGGGCCTTTGCCATACCAAATTCCAAACACGCCGTCGTACTTATTCGATCCCGGCGGCGCAAACCCGAGTTGCTGCGTTCCCCACAGCGCAGTGGCTGCCAACTCTTCATTGACGCCGGGTTGGAACACCACATGGTGGGCTTTTAAATGGGCTTGCGCTTTCGCCAGCGCTTGGTCGTATCCGCCCAAAGGCGAGCCACGGTAACCGCTAATAAAACCTGCAGTATTTTTCCCGACGGCTTGGTCGCGCAGACGCTGCAGCATGGGCAGGCGAACCAGCGCGTGAACGCCGCTCATGAACGCAGTCCCTGAAAGTTGGGTGTATTTGTCGTCAAGGCTGACGGCATCGGGCGCAGCATGCAGTTGCGCAGGGTGAATCGGGGCGTTCATGGTCAGAAGTCTCCTGGTTTTGGGTAGCCGCCTTGTGGGCAACGTTCATTGCATGGTCGCCCGGGTAGGGCGCATGCGAGAACCACCAGTGTAATCAACTCCTCAAGAGGGTGCCACTTACTTGGGCCACAGCACCCACATTTGCAAAGGCTGTTTCAAGCGCCCCGCTAATTCGCCCGATTGAATACCCCCACCAACAAAGTAATCAGCCCGCACTGCACCAACGATGGCGCTGCCAGTGTCTTGCGCGATCACTAGTTTTTGCAAGTTCACTTGGGGGCCGCGCGAGGCCAGCCAAACTGGCGTTCCGTAAGGCATGACGAGTGGGTCTATCGCAATGGACCGCCCGGGCGTAAGAGCAACCCCTTGCGCGCCTTTGGGACCAAAGCCCATATCCAAGTCAGTTAACGTTTCTTCTTTGAAAAAAACCACGCGAGGATTAACCCACAACAACTCTTGCAAGCGCTGTGGATTTTGCGCCAGCCAGGCTTTGATACCTGGCCACGAGGCGTCTTTCACCAAGCCTTGGTCAAGCAACCACCTACCCACGCTTTTATACGGCTGCTCGTTGGTTGCGGCGTAGGCCAGGCGCGACGTCCGGGTGCTGCCATCGGCCTCGATCACCCGAATGCGGCCAGAGCCTTGGATTTGCAAAATCAGTACATCAATCGGGTCAGAGGCGTAGGCGAGAACGCGGTCTTGCAATTGCGCTTGGGCTTGCGCTAGCGTGTCGATTTCTTGTCGACTAAACCACGGAGTGCGCTGGGATAGGGTGGCGGGCACTTGGTAAAGAGGAAAAGGAAACATCGGACTTTGGGTTCGGCTGACATCCATCACCGGTTCAAAATAGCCCGTCAGCAAACCACGCGCGTCGCCTTGCAAAGACTCGACCCGGTAAGGCGTGAGCCGTTGCTGCAACCAAGCCCGCTGATCTTCTGGCGAACCAATACTCAAAGCCCGCACCTCCGGACACAAGGCTAATAAAGCCGCAGGCAAGCTCACAGGGCGCTCGCAACTTTTAATCCACGCGTTCCACGCTTGCGCCAGTGCGTCTTCATTAAAGCCCGGCAGTTCCGACCAATCGGTGCGCACCCACCGGCTGCGGGTATTGGTCACGACATCGCCTGCCGCCGGTTGTGACTGAGCCTCTTGTGGTTTATTGGGTATCGGTTTGGTGGGGGTATAGCGCGGCGCACTGCCGCACGCCGCCAGTATTCCTACAATCAAAGCCAACACAGCCCAACGAAAGACCTGCGCCATGACCTTGTTACTTCTCGAAGCCCTGGGCGCTGGATTGATTTTTATCGGCATCATTTGGTGGACGATGTTTTCGGGCCGAAAAAATGGCGAAATAGCCCCGCCGCCCAAAGCAGAAGATGGCGAAAAAACGTCCTGAAAAAAAATCACAGTAAACGGTGTTGCAACGCGGGTAACTGGCTGCGGCGTTTGGCTAACTGTGCCGGGTCTAAATCTGCAATAGCGACGCCTGCCCCTTGCGCCTGCTCGGCCAAGATGTGGCCCCACGGATCAATCAATAGCGATTGGCCCCAGGTTTTGCGGCCACTCGGATGGGTTCCGCCTTGCGCAGCGGCAGCGACAAAACTTAAGTTTTCAATCGCCCGGGCCCGCAGCAAAATTTCCCAGTGGGCCTGACCTGTGGTAAAAGTAAAGGCGCTGGGAACTAACATCAGATCGACCCCATTGGCTGCGTAAGCGCGGTACAACTCCGCAAAACGCAAGTCGTAACAGACACTTAATCCAATTTGCCACACATGGCCATCTCGCGCGGGCAATGCAAACTGCGTTGGCAACGTTCCTGCCGATAAAACGCGCGATTCGTCATACGCCTCAACGCCGTTGTCAAAACGGAAAAGGTGGATTTTGTCGTAGCGTGCTACGCACTGCCCTTGCGGATTGAACACCAGGCTACTGTTAAACACCCGATCGGTGGGTCCCGAGGGGTCTACGCTCAAAGGAAGGGTGCCGGCTACGATCCACAAATTCAAAGTACGGGCTTGCTCGGCGAGAAACGTTTGGATGGGGCCCACTCCAAACGTCTCTTGGATCGCCAGTTTGTCGCTGTCATGGTGGCCAATCAAGCAAAAGTACTCCGGCAAAACAGCCAACTCTGCGCCTTGCGCTGCTGCTTGCGAAAGCAGCAGGGATGCTTGCTCCAAGTTCTCAGCTAACGCATCGGTGGAAACCATTTGCAAGGCAGCTACTTTCATGGGCTTGATTCCTATTTATTTCCTGTTTTTGCGGGTGGGGCAGGCACTGTTGTGGTGGGCTTGGTGGTTTTGGTACTGCGCTCGACTTTGGTGACGCGGGGCTCAAGCCACGTACCATCTACAAACATCTCTTGGGTTCCCGCTTCAATCAAAGGCTTGTTCAAAAGCCACTGGGCAAAGAAGGTGGATAAGCCCACAACCGGGTTGATGGCTGACGCAATCAAGGACGCGCTGCCCGCATTGAGTTCAGGAATAACCACCACTTTAAGGCTTTGTGTTTCTTTGGCAATGTCAGAACTTCCTTCCATCAACACCGCAGCGTTGACGCCCTTCATTTGCAAGTTATTGGTGCGGGCAATGCCTTGGTCGATGGTGACGTCTCCACGTAAAAAGTCAAACGCAAAGCCTTCGCTAAACACATCTCTAAAGTCCAACAGCAAACGCCTTGGCAGGGATTGCAAACTCAATACACCCAAGAGTTTGGCGATACCGGGATCGGCTTTGAGGAATTGCCCGTTTTCAACATTCACATGAAAACTGCCGCCCATGCTGGGGTAGTCCAGCGACAAGGGCGAGCCTTGCCAGCCGACTTGGCCTTCAATTTTCCCGCGACCCTTGCGCACCACCTCTTTCATGCCAAAGCGACCCAAGGCATCGCCCGCATCAGAAATATCCAACTTGAAATTCAAGGTAGTGCGCCTGCGGTCTTTCACGCTACCGAGTTTAGGCGTCCCTGTTGTCGGCGTTAGCAAACTCCAACTGCCGGTGGCGTTAAACACTGAATCAGGCGCGCTCAAGACAAACCGCTTTAAACGCCACTCGCGCTGAGAAGCCGCCATCTGGTTAATGGCTTCCACTTCCAAGCGCCCCAACTTTTTCCCTTGCAACTCGAAGTCGTCCACAACGATATCCAAGGCAGGAATACTCGCCGGCTGTTCATTGAGGAGGTTCTCAACTTCTTGTGCGTCGCCGCTGCCAATGGCCAGGCGCGATAAACGCGCAAACAGCCGACCGGCGTTGTCGGTCGAAGGCTCCCCTGGGGCTCGCGCTTGGCGGTATTCCACATAACCACTGAACTCGGCGGACTCTACGTTTCCGCGCCAAAGCGCGCCCGCGCGCGTACCGCCTAAAACCACCCGCCGTAGTTTTCGACCATCCCACTCCAGCTCACGGGCCTTGAAAGCCAAGTTGTTGGGCAAATAACTTTGCGCCATATCCAAGGCCTTGATAGCGGAACGCTCGGCCCCTTGGCTGTCTGCCAAAACCGCAGCCCATGCATCCACATCTAAGGCGTCCGTGGTGATGTTGGCGGTCACGCCTTGTGCGGGCATGGCCAAAGACTCTCCCGCAGCCATACCGACAGCAATCGTTCCACGCAACACGCGCGAGGTTTCCGAGCTGACATCACGCACATAGTTCAAGCTCACCCACCGACCTAAATCTACGCGTAGCTGGTCTTGCCCTTTAACAAGGACCCCACCCGCGCGTACGGGCAAGAGTTCCAAACGCAAGGGTAAGGTCTGTTCTGAGGTCTTGGTTAAAGGCTCAGGCAACCGCGAAGCCAGGCCAGTGAGGTTGCTAGTCACCAAGAGCTCTGGCGCACCGCCGCGTACGCTGACCGTGGCTTGGTAGGGTGTGCTGCCTTGGGCGTATTTGGCAACCCCGGCAACCCAGCCCAATTCATTGGCTTGTCGCAAGCCCTCGGCCGTGGCCATGCCCTGAATGCGCAATACGCCAGAAGATTTATTTGGACCCGAATTGATCGCCACCCCCAGCCCCGTGAGGCTGCCGTCGAGCCGCACATCTCCGCCTAGCGCACGGCCCGTTATGCCGGTTGCGGTAAACCCGCTCTCAGTAAATCCCAAGGTACCCTTGAGGCGACTTAAACGCGGTGTTCCTGCGAAAACTTGCACTTCGTTACCTTGCAAATTGATGTCCCCGCTGAGCTTGATGCGGTTGGTGTCTGCCAATGGAAAATCGAGTTTCACTTTGTAATCGGCCGCCCCCGTTGCCAGCGTTCGGTTGAAAGCGTGGCCGGTGATGTCGCCCACTGCGGAGGTGTTGATGACAGCCAGCGCGTCATTCAACGGCCCACGCCCTTGAACTTTCACTGACACGGTTGAGGCATGGTACAAATTGGCAATCACCGCATCGCCGCGCGTGATGGGAAGGTTGGGCTTGGTTCCCCACAAGGCTTTGACCCCTTTGAGCGACAAGGTCGAGTGATCCATCACAAACTCGCCTTGGAGCTGCGTCAGTACCGGCCAAGGCAAGCTTCCTTTAGCGATCTGGCTGGGGGGCACATAGGCGTAGCTAGCGTTGCTAATATCGGCAGACACTTTGAATTCGCCTTGTTTAGCCTGCTCGAATGGAAAGTTTTGTAATTCACCTTTGACCTTGAACTTCACCCCACTGGCCAGCCCCGACAAAAGCGATTCGCGCAAATAATCACGCACCTCTTTTTCCATGAGCATCGGCATGTAGCGGTACACCTTGGCAATATCAACGCGGCTTAAAGTACCTTGTAAGTCCAACACGCCAAGACCCAGCTCCGCGCTGCGGGGCGGCGTTGCCAGTGATTTCCCTTTGCCAACGCCAAGCTTAGAGAGCAGCGAACTTTGCGCTGGTGGCGCGGACCGGCTCCAAGTGAATTGTGCTTCGCCTTGAATGTCTGCATTGGCAAAACGAAGGTTCGAGGCCGAGGCACTGAGCAACACGGGGGAGAAGCTCGCGTTGGGCGCCATGGCTTGTATCCACTGCACATCGGCGGTGAGCTGCTGGACCGCGATGTCTGAGTCGACCAATAAACCCGGTTGATGAATCGCGCCGTCTTGGATCGCCACACTGGCTTTGCCGCCGGCTTCTGAAACGTCAAACTCCACGCTTAGTCCGCGTATCCCCGGAGTTCCCAAGTCCGTGTCAAAGGACACGCCCAACTGTTTTACCGCGCCTTTGGCTACGTAAGTCTTAGGCGCATTCAAATCACCGGTCCACGATGCGGATAGCGTTTGTACGACACCCACAGGCGCTAAGGCAGTCAGCGAGCGGCGAACGGAATCGTCTAACGGCAGGCGTTGAACCAACTGGCGCAATGCTGCTAAATCCAATCGGTCGGCAGCCACTTCCCCTCGCGCCGGTTTCACCGTAAGGCCGATTCCTTCTTGGCCTTGGGCATCCCACAGCGAGACCTGCACATTGCCGCCGGGCCAATGGATGCCATCAGAGGTATCCAATTGCAAACCTTGCGTGGCATATTGGCGTCCGCCGTCTAAAGTCTTGAGCGCCACGCGGCCTGATGCTTTATTCAACGTCACGGCAGGAAGCGCGGCCGTTGCGGCTAACTTCACATCGGCCAGCGCCACGTCCAAGGTTGCATCGGTGAGTACGCCGCGAGAAATGCCGATCCATGCCCGCAGACTGCCTTGGCCCGCTTGAACGCCCAAACCGAGATCGGCATAAGGCTGCAGTTGTGCCAAGTCCAACTTCGCCACTGTGCTGAACCACTGGCCTTGCCACTCTTGCCAACGCCCTGCGTGGGTGGACAGCAAGGGCTGCTTAAACTCCCCTTGGACACTCAAACGCCCGCCCCACTCGGCTGGCGGACTGACATCCAATCGCAAAGAATGGGTGCGGTGGCGCTGGCGCACCACCATATCCACGTCGGCCAGCGTTAACAAAGGCGCGTTGCGCATTTCATCGCGCCAGCGCAAGGTGCCATGGCGCACCACGATTTCGGTTTGGCTTAGAAGCCAATCAGCGGCGGGACTGTCTTGGTTGGGGGTTTGGGGCAAGGGAAACCCTGCAACCCACAGTTGCCCGTCCAAGGCTCGGCGAACATCAAGCTCGGGGCTGTCAATATAAATTTGTTCAAAGCCCCCAGCGAGCAAGGAGCGCGGCGACACCGCCGTTACCAACAAAGGCAATACCACGAGCGTCTTGTTTTGCGCATCTAAGAGCCGAACCGCTTTGAACTCTAAAGAGGGAATCAAACCGTTGGAGGTGGCTTGCATGCTGCCAATGCGCACGCCAACGCCCATCACTTGCGAGGCCTGCTGTTCGAGCCACGGGCGCAAGTCGTCAATACGCGGCACAATCACAAAATGCAAAATGCACCACACGAGACCCATTACCAACCACCCCAAAGCCAATAGCCGCAAAGCCCACTTGACACAAGCGCTTGCCACTAAAAATGTGCGGCTAAATAAGGCAGAGGATTCAGTCATCGGTTTCATTTGATACAACAACAAGAATTATGACCCGCAACAGCCCCGTTTCTTGGTCCGATCGATCACGATTTGCGCAACGTATTCGCAGACGCTACGCCGCTGAGCTGGCGCTGCTGCCTGTGGGCGCTCCGAACAAAGAACTTTTAGAGCCGCTCTTTTTGGCCTTGCGCGCCCAGGGCGCGGATGCAGGCAGCGCATTGCGCATGACCCGCCAGCTGGTGCTTGAGCGACTGCTTTGCCTCGACTGTGAAGTGGCGCTGGAGCTCAAAGTCGTCACCGGGTGCATGACCGATTTGGCTGAATTTGCTTTGTGCCAAGCTTTTGATGCGGCGAGTCGCGCCTTAGATGACGCGCACGGCGAGCCCCTTAATCCACAGGGCCAGCGCGCCAGCCTGTGCATTGTGGGTATGGGCAAACTCGGAGCACGCGAGCTCAACGTTTCTAGCGATATTGACCTGATTTACGTGTACGACCACGATGGCGACACCGCAGGTACCAATAACGGGCGCGGGCGTATTTCGAACCAAGAATATTTCGGTAAGCTCGTTCGCGCCATGTTTGCTTTGCTAGGCGAAACCACCGAACATGGTTTTGTCTTTCGGGTGGATTTGGCGCTGCGACCCAACGGCAACTCAGGTCCTCCAGCCGTTTCTTTGAGCGCACTGGAGGAGTACTTTCACGTCCAAGGCCGCGAATGGGAACGCTTCGCGTGGCTTAAAAGTCGGGTGCTTGCGCCAGCTGGCGTGGTGGGCTCTGCGTTTGCCTTGCAACTCAGAGCCGCTGTCGCCCCCTTTGTCTTTCGGCGGTATTTGGATTACAGCGTGTTTGATGCCCTGCGCATATTGCACCGCCAAATTCGCGACCACGCCTCCAAACGCAGCGCGGGGCACCCCGAGCGCAACAACGATGTCAAGCTTTCGCGCGGCGGCATCCGTGAAATTGAGTTCACGGTTCAACTCTTGCAAGTGGTTCGCGGTGGGCAGTTTCCTGAACTGCGAACCCGTCCCACCCTAAGCGCATTGGAGCGGCTGGTGAAAGCCGAGTTGATGGACGCCCCCACAGCCCAAGGCCTGGCGAAGGCCTATGTGTTTTTACGCCAAGTCGAGCACCGGATTCAATATTTAGACGACCAACAGACCCACCTTTTGCCAACGGACGATGCCGACTTGGGCTGGATTGCGCATACGCTTGGGTTCGCTCAGTCCAGCGATTTTTTAGCGCAGTTGGATACTCACCGCGAGTTGGTGGCGCAAGAATTTGACGCGCTGCTGGGCGGGCCGCCCAAAACATGCAACGGATGCAGCAGTGGTAGCAAAGATGCCGCAGCGCCGGCATCAGACTTAGACATTGACACCTTGCTCGCACTTTTACACGGCGCAGTCAAAGACCGTGTCGCACTTTGGCGCACCCACCCCCGGGTGGTGGCTTTGCGCGATGAGTCGCGGGTGCGCTTGTTCAAGTTAGTGCAGCGCACTGCGCAGTGGGTTGCCGACGGCAGCGCCAGCGAAGAAGCGGCGGTGCGCTTGGTCGACTGGATTGAGCCCTTGCTTCGCCGCGAAAGTTACCTCGCCTTGCTGGTAGAGCGCCCAGGCGTTCATCAGCGCTTGCTGCGGATCTTGGGGGCGGCGCGCTGGCCAGCGCGGTATTTTCTCAAGCACCCCGGCGGGATTGACGAACTCGCTGGCAGCGCCATGGTCGCAGAGCGCTTTGACGCGGCGGTTTTTGAGTCTGACTTGGAGCGGCGTTTGACTGCGCTCAAACTCAGCGGCGAAGACGATGAAGAAAATTTGCTCAACCTGCTTCGCCGCGCCCACCACGCCGAAGTTTTTCGAACCTTGGCGCGTGATGTCGAAGGTCGGATCACAGTGGAGCAAGTAGCCGATGATTTAAGCGCGCTGGCCGAAGTGTTGTTACGTATCACCACCCGCTGGTGTTGGGCGCGGCTTAAATCGCGCCACGGTGAAACGCCTCGCTTTGCCATCATTGCCTACGGCAAACTCGGCGGCAAAGAGCTCGGTTACGGCAGCGATCTTGATATTGTGTTTGTGTATGACGACGAAGACGAACGCGCCGGGGAGGTCTATGCCGCCTTGGTTCGCAAACTCATCAACTGGCTCACCGTGAAAACCAGCGAAGGCGACGTGTATGAAATCGACACCGCCCTGCGACCCAACGGAAACTCGGGTCTCTTGGTCAGCACCTTCACCGCGTACGCTAACTACCAACAGCAACGCGGCTCCAACACCGCGTGGACATGGGAGCACCAGGCCATGACGCGGGCGCGTTGTGTATTTGGAAGCTCCGAGCTCCACGCGCGGTTTGAAGCCGTGCGCCAAGCGGTGATTTCATCGCAACGCGACCGCACCGCACTGCACGATGAAATTGTGGCCATGCGTGAAAAAGTCCGCAGCGGCCATCCCATTAAAGGCGACTATTTTGATGTCAAACACAGCGCTGGCGGCATGGTGGATATCGAGTTTGCAGTTCAATTTTTGGTGCTGAGCGAAGGCCATCGCCATCCTGAATTACTGGATAACGTGGGCAACATCGCTCTGCTCCAACGCGTCCAAGACTGCGGCCTGATCGCAGCGCCCATCGGAGCCCACGCCGCCAGCGCCTACCGCACATTGCGACAAATTCAACACCGGGCGCGCCTCAACGAAGAACCCACCCAAGTCGGCCCGGATGTTGCGGCCCAGGAACAGGCTGCCGGTTTGGCACTGTGGGTCGCGGTATTTGGAGCGACAATTCAGCCATGAAATTTGCAAGCTACCAAGACGCCAGCCGCGACGGACAACTCGTAATCGTATCGCGCGACCTGACCCAAGCCGTTTACCCCACCCATATCGCCAATCGCCTGCAGCAGGTGCTTGATGACTGGAACTACCTGAGCCCCCAGTTGCAAGACCTGTCTGATCTGCTTAACGCCGGTCGATTGCGCAATGCCTTTGCCTTCAATCCCGCGCAATGCTTAGCACCGTTACCCCGCGCGTACCAGTGGGCCCGCGGCGGCGGGTTCACCAGCGATGCGCCGCTGCCCGCGCAAACCAGCAGCGACAGCTTTTTTGGCGCGCAAGACATATTCGTTTGCGCAGATGCAAACGCCGGCTTAGATTTCAGCGCCGAGTTGGCTGTCGCGACCAGTGACATTCCCCAGGGCTGCTCGCCCGAAAAAGCGATTGAAGGCATCCGCTTGGTTTTACTTGCCAACCATTGGTCACTTCATTCGCTCAAAAGCCCTGGCCCTAAAGATGCCGGAACCGCATTTGGACCCGTAGCGGTGACACCCGACGAGCTCGGAGAATCCTGGTCACAAGGCCGGGTGCATTTGACATTGCAATCCACCTTGAACGGCCGCAAGGTCGGCCTGAGCGACACAGGTGAGGATATGACCCACCACTTTGGTGAGCTGATCGCTGCACTAGCAAACAGTCGCAAACTCAGCGCGGGCACTTTGGTTGGCAGCGGGACGGTGCGCAGCCACGGTGTAGAGAAAGACGGTAACGCTGTGACTGACTTTTTACAGACCAGCAATGCTGTGCGCATCGAGATGAAAGGCCGAGACGGCTTGAGTGTTTTTGGTGCGATTGCACAAGATGTTACAAAGCCCGTTTAAGGGCGCATTGCCAAACCGCCATGCACATGGCGCACTATTCCACACCCTAGACTTTGCAAGAACTGCGCAGCCTTGAGGCTTCGACTGCCACTGCGACAAAACAAAACGACCGCTGGGGCCTTAATTCCCTCCCACGTACTTTCATTCATCGCGCTGAATGGTCGATTAACCGCAAACCGTCGGCCGTACTGAATCCCTTGGCTGGCGTGATGCTCAAACGACTCTCGGACATCGATGAGTTGTGCATGGGGGTATTTGTTCAAAAAATCATCCAACTCGTCCCATTGCAAAGTCAAAGCGCAGGTGTCAACTGAAAACTCTAGGTTTTTTTCAAATACAGTTTCGGTCTCGGCATTCACAAGGGCTCGCTCTTGCGACACCTTTATGAGCTGGCCACATCTTGCAATAGCTAAGCATCCCGCCGCAATATCATCTACGCTAACCAACGGACCAAAAGACAAACGTACCGCCGAGGAAGCTTGCCATTGCGGAAAATTCATCGCAACGAGAACATCGCTTAATTCGGCCTTTCCTGCACTACAGGCACTTCCAGCGCTGACATACACACCAGCAGCATCAAAGATATCAAGCAACATTTGACTGCTTACGTTAGGCACCGAAAAGTTCAGGGTCGTTGGCAAAGCATGGGCCAAAGGCGTGTTAAAAACAATCCTGGGAAATGCCTCGCACAAAGCACTTGCCAATTGATCTCGAAAGACTTTAAGAGTTTCAGGAGCATGAAAAATCGTTTGATCTGCCAACAACTGCAACACTGCGCCGAACGCTGCGATCCCGGGAATATTTTCGGTTCCGCTACGCAACCCGGCCTCCTGACCACCGCCAGCCATCAGCGCTGTCCAAGGGGCTCCCGTGCGGACATACAGCATGCCCACACCCTTAGGCGCATACAGTTTGTGACCGGAAAATGCGGCATAGTCAATGCGCGTTTTTTGTAAATTCAGGGTTAACTTGCCCAAGGCCTGCACGCAGTCAACCAACCAAAGCGCTTTACTTTGACTTGCCGTCAAAATTGTCTCCACACCCTCTAAATCGCTAACAACGCCCGTTTCGTTGTTAGCCGCCATGGTGCATAAGAGCGCAGTGCGTGGCAGCCATTGCGACAGAAGTTCAAGATCATGCAGGCCTTGGCTATTCACCGGCAGTGCGCGTATTTCTAAATTCAAACCAAGGATGCGATTCCAATGGGCAAGAGCTTGAGGTACGGCCTTGTGTTCTGTTGCTCCATAAACCAGCAGCGCTACCGATTTTTCTCTGCCTTCAAGTCGTTGTTTGATATCACACAGCGCAGAAAGAATTGCGGTTTGAATGCTTTCGGTCGCTCCGCTGGTAAAAGCCACCTCACCAAGCTTTGCCCCTATCACTTTGGCCGCATAGAAGCGGGCGCGATTCAGAATTGCTTTAGCTTGTAATCCTTTCGAATGAGAACTGCTGGGGTTTCCGAATAGCTCCGCCATCGCTTGTGTGGCGGCGTCTATGGCCTGTGGCATGACGCAAGTCGTAGCATTCGAATCAAAGTACAAGGTTTTGTGCATTCCAGAAGTTTAAAAAGCCACCGCCAGAAATTCATTGCTTTTATTTTGATTTACAGCCACTTAATTAGAATATCATCCTAAATAATTAACTTATTGGCATTTTTTATGCTAGACAGACTTGATTTACAGATATTAGATGCCCTCCAGCGAGACAGCGCGTTATCGATGGTCGACCTTGGCGCAAAAGTAGGACTCTCAAGCACGCCCTGCTGGAAGCGTGTCAAACGTTTAGAGGACAGTGGCCATATCGACAAACGCGTGGCCATCATCAACCGAAAAGCGGTTGGGTTACCTATCACGGTCTTCGTCAGCATTCAGGCCGGGCAACACGACGAAAAATGGCTCAACCGATTTGCGGGGGTGGTCAGCGCTTTACCAGAGGTACAAGAATTCCACAGAATGAGTGGTGACGTGGATTACTTACTAAAGGTTGTAGCTTCTAGCATTGAAGGGTATGACCGTTTTTACAAAAAATTAATCAGCCTTGCCGACATGTCTCGGGTGTCTTCGGCTTTTTCAATGGAAGAAATTAAAAGCACGACGGCTTTGCCGATTTTGTGAATGACACATCTACCGTTATTTTTTACCTAACGCGCACCGCCTTATTTCAATTGCATCGCAAAAGTCTTAGCGCCCCGCAGCATCATTTCAATGGCTACGGATACCAACACCAAGCCCATCAAGCGCTCAACTGCAGTAACTAAACGCGGACCGACGATACGCTGAATTCGCTCTGCTGAAACCAGTACCACGGCGCTGATAACCATAGTGACGCACAGCGCAGCGATCCACTCCCAACGTCGCTCGGGCTGTTGCGACACCAAGAGCAATACCGTAGCCAACGCGGAAGGGCCCGCAATTGCGGGAATCGCTAAGGGGACGATCAAGGGCTCGGTCAAAATTTCCGCTTCTTCGGCCGCAGGCGGAGGGAAGACCATGCGCAGCGCGATTAAAAACAAAATCACACCGCCGCCAATTTGCAAAGACAACTCGCTCAGGTTCATCACCCTCAAGAAGCCTTCGCCCACAAACATAAACGTGAGTAGCAAGAAAAACGCAATCAGAATTTCTCGCAGAATCACACGCGCCCGACGCTCCGGGGCCACATGCTTAAGCGCGTTGGCAAACACGGGAATGTTGCCAACGGGGTCGGTAATGAGTAGCAGCAAAATCGTCGCAGAAGCGAAGGTGTAATTCATCATGTGGCGTAAACGGTAGTAAGTGAGGCAAAACCTTTGACTTCAATCGGGTTGCCAGACGGGTCGGTAAAAAACATGGTCCATTGCTCACCAGCTTGTCCGACAAACCGGCACTGTGGCTCCAACACAAACGCCACTTTTGCACGCTTTAAGCGCTCGGCCAGTGCTTGCCACTCGGGCAAGGCTAGCACCACGCCGAAATGCGGCATGGGGACGCGCTTTTCGCCCACGTGGCCGGTGAGGGTGGTGGCAAAAGGCTGGCCGAGGTGCAGGGAAATTTGATGGCCAAAAAAATCAAAGTCTACCCAGGTCTCGGTACTTCGGCCTTCCGTACAACCCAATACGCCACCGTAAAAACCACGGGCTGCGTCTAAGTTGGTGACGTGAATGGCAAGGTGAAAGAGGCTTTGCATAACGCCCAAGGATAGCAGCCTTGCTGCCATAATCAGGCCCATGACGCCTTTGCAATCCCTTCGCCAAGCACACACGCTCTTGCGATGGGTGGCGGCGGTTTGGTGTCTTGCACTGGGAGTAGCGGTGGCCTCGCCACTGTTGAATTCGCACAGCACTGCGTTAGTGTGTAGCGCATCAGGCACGGTGCAGTTGGTTGATGTCAATGCCGACCCTACAGATCCACAAACATCTCAGCCAAGCCACAGCTTAGATTGCGTTCTTTGTTTGCCAGTCGCAGCCCCGGCGCCTGGCAGCGTGGTTGTGACTGCCGTCGTGGAGCCCTTGTCGCTCACTTCGTGTCTCGCGGCACTGGCTGTGCCAATCTCGCGCAGCGCCGCACCGCCACCCGGTCGCGGGCCGCCTCTTTTTCTTTAAAAAAATCGCCACCCTTTAATCCGCGTCAAAACTTTGATGTGGCTCTAATGGGTTTGCAAAAACGCTTTCGTTTGCGCCACTGGCGCATTCGTATCGATTTAATTTTTAAAGAAACACACCATGAAAAAACTTTTCCCCATTGGCCTTCTCGCTTTAATCGCCCTCGTTGCCAGCCAAACACCTGTCCTCGCCCACGTGGTCTTACAAGACGGCGCCGCCGCTGCCAACGCCAGCTACCGCGCCGCCTTTCGGGTCGGCCACGGTTGCGACGCCGAGCCCACTACCGCCCTACGCATCACCATCCCCGCCGGCTTTAACGCGGCCCAACCCATGCCCAAAGCCGGCTGGACGGTGAGCACCAAAGTCGGCCCCTTGCCCACACCGTACGAAAGCCATGGGAAGAAATACACCGAAGGTGTTCTTGAAATCACTTGGACAGCCAAAGGTGCAGAAAACGCATTGCCCGCAGCGTATTACGACGAGTTTGTCGTGCGCGGAACCACCCCCGCCAAAGCGGGACCCCTCTGGTTCAAAGTGGTTCAGTCCTGTCCCAAAGGCTCGAACGACTGGGTCGAAGTTCCCGCTTCAGCAAACTCGACCAAAGGCCTCAAGTCTCCGGCGGCGCTTCTGGAAGTACTCGATGTTCAAGCCGCTGGCGGCCACGCCCATTGATTTTTTTCGTCTATTTTTAACCTCAGGAGCTTGTATGAAACTTCGCACTGCACTTTGCGCCACCTTGGTCGCGCTTTCACTCACTAGCATCGCGTCTGCCCAAAACGTCGAAGTCAAAGACGCTTGGGCCCGCGCAACCGTTCAAGGCCAAAAGGCCACCGGCGCCTTCATGACGCTGACTTCTAAAACCAATGCCAAATTGGTGGGGGCCACTTCCAGCGTCGCCGGCGTCACCGAAGTCCACGAAATGAAAATGGACAACGGCGTCATGAAAATGCGCGCGCTCGAAGGCGGCTTGGAATTGCCCGCAGGCAAAGCCACCAGCCTCAAACCCGGCGGCTACCACGTCATGCTCATGGACCTGAAACTGCCTTTGCAAAAAGACACCACGATTCCCCTGACCTTGGTGTTTAAAGACGCCAAAGGCATCGAGAGCAAAATGGAATTGAAGGTTCCCGTTGCACAAACTCCGCCAGGCGGTGGTGCAGACATGGGTGGGCACCAACACGGCGATACGGCCAACAAGCCTAAGCAATAATCAAAACTCACTTGTCTAAAAATGGCCCACCGCACCTCCACCGCCCAAAGAAAAACGCTCGTCGTCGCGGGGGTGCTGCTGATCCATGGTGCGGGGTTGTGGCTCTTGCAAAGTGGCTTGTTACAAAAAATGGCTGAGGTGGTGGTGCCGGTGCAGTTAATCAGTACGTCGGTTGCCTTAACCCAAGCACCTGTGACGCCGCCTGCGCCTCCCGCCAAAGCCACAAAACCTCTCCCTACTCCCTTGCCAACGCCGCTACCCCGTCCGCCTGCGTTACAACCCAACCCTAACCTGGCTCCTGCAAGCCCCAACGCGCCGGTAACGGTTGCACTTGCAGCGCCTTCAGCAAACCTAGCAGCAGCGAGCACAACCAACGCCAGTCCCGCCGCCGCTAAAGTCGAACTCCCCACCCATGACGCCGCTTACTTACAAAACCCCAAACCTGATTACCCCGCTTTGAGCGTGCGCCGCGGCGAGCAGGGGCAGGTGGTGTTGAATGTTTTGATTGGCGTTGACGGCAAAGCACAAAAAGCGGAGATCGCCAAAACCAGCGGCTTTGAGCGGCTTGACGCTGCGGCTTTGGCAACCGTTCAACGCTGGCGTTATGTGCCCGGTAAGCGCGGCGGTGTTCCTGAGGCGATGTGGTTTAAGGTGCCGCTGGCTTTTGTTTTAGACTGAATTTTTAACCCGGTGACCTATGAATCTTGACAACGGACTTTTCAACGTATGGGCCCAAGGCGATGCGGTCACACGCAGCGTGTTGGTTTTGCTTTTAGCGATGTCGCTGGCATCGTGGATGGTGATCGTGCTCAAAACGCTCGACTTGCGTCGCCTTGCACTACAAGCGCGTCAGCTCAAAAGTTTTTGGCACGCCAAAGACTTTGACGCGGGGCTCCAAACCTTAAACGGAGAGGCCAATCCTTTTCACGCTCTCGCTTTAGAAGGTCGCCAAGCGGCCGCCCACTTGAGCGAAGACCAAAGCGCGAAAAAAGAGCTACACGAAGGCTTTGACTTAAGCGACTGGCTCACGCGCAGCTTGACGCACAGTATTGATGACGCGACCGCCGAGCTCCAAAGCGGCTTGGCCCTCTTGGCTTCCGTCGGTTCTACCGCGCCCTTTGTCGGACTGTTTGGAACCGTGTGGGGGATTTACCATGCCCTCATGGCGATTGGCTTGGCGGGCCAGGCCACGATAGACAAAGTCGCCGGGCCCATTGGTGAAACCCTCATCATGACAGCGCTGGGCTTGGCCGTGGCGATTCCCGCGGTGCTGGGCTACAACGCTTTGGTGCGCGCCAACAAAGGGGTATTGCTCACACTCAACCGCTTTGCGCATGACCTGCACGCTTTTTTTGTGACTGGCGCTCGCGTAGGGGCTCGCTAACACCATGGCATTCGGGACCCAAGACAACAGCGACGAGGTGATGAACGAGATCAACATGACGCCCTTGGTCGATATCATGTTGGTGTTGCTGGTTATTTTTATCATCACGATTCCGGTGATGCAGCACGCAGTCCATGTTGAGCTTCCCCGCGCCAGCAACCAAGTAAACACCGACAAACCCGAGACCATCCGCTTGGATGTGGACGCCAGCGGCGCTTACTTTTGGAACGATGCCCCGCTGCAGGAAAATGATTTGGCCGCTAAGTTAACTGCGGCGGCAGGCGCACAGCCACAAGCCGAGCTCCATATTCGCGGTGACCGCGCGGTGCGCTATGAACGCGTGGCGCGGGTGATGGCTGCGGCCCAACGCGCAGGCATGCAAAAAATTGGATTTATCACCGAGCCGGATTAAGCGGGTAAGCTCGGCTTAGTTCACCGCTTTTTCACACCAAGGAGTTCCCCATGAGCAGCACCGACATCTCCGGCTTTGGAAAATTTGTTCCCGGCTTTGACTTCTTGCAAAACCTGGCCAAAACCGCGGGCAGCGGCATGGGCGCAGCACCTGCCAGTTCAGCTGCTATGCCCAATATGTCGCAATGGTTGGCACCGAGCCTGAATGTGGAAGACATCGAAAAGCGCATTGAAGAACTCAAACACGTTCAGTTTTGGTTAGAGCAAAACTCCCGCGCACTGGCTGCCACCATCCAAGCCTTAGAGGTTCAAAAACTCACGATGGCAACCTTAAAGGGCATGAACTTCTCGATGGCAGAAGCCTTCAAGCCGGCGCCCGCAAAAACAAAAGCAGCGCCCCAAGCCAAAGCACACGCACCCGCCGACAAACCCGCCGCTGGTGTGGTCGACCCGATGCAGCTGTGGACATCGCTGACCCAGCAATTTCAAACCATTGCGGCTGATACTTTCAAAGAAGTCAGCGCAAAAACCACCTTCAAAAAACCTGCTGTCAAAAAAACTGCAGCTAAAAAAGCCCCCGCAAAAAAGGCCTCCGCGAAGCCGCGAAGCCGCTAACACCACTTGTCGAGCATGAAGCTTTTCTACTACGCCCACGCCACGCATCCACAGTGGCAGGTGGCATGCGGCTTAGTGCTTGCGCAGTTGCGAGCGCAAATGGCGCAGCCCGAACACGCCGAAACACCGACTCTGGCTCTTCTCTACATCACCGACCACTACGCCGCTTCAGCCAAAGATATTTTGGAAACACTGGGCGGCGAGTTGCCCACCGTCACCGATTGGTCGGGCACGGTGGGGATTGGCATCGCGTCTAACAACGTAGAGTATTTTGACGAGCCGGCGCTGGCGGTGATGCTGATGGATGTGCCTAGTGACCAGTACCGCGTTTTTTCTGGCGTAGCGCCCTTGGGCCTGGGCTTTGAAGCCCACACCGCCTTGGTCCACGCCGATGGAAACACCACAGAGCTGCCAGAGTTGTTGGATGAGATGGCACGGCGTACCGAGACTGGGTATTTGTTTGGCGGGATCGCCAGCAGCCGCAACCAAAGTCTGCAATTTGCGCTCGCAGGCGATGGCAATATGCGAGGCCAAGGCCACGCATCTGGGGTTTTTAGCGGCGGACTAAGCGGCGTAGCTTTTGGCCCTGAAGTCAACTTGATTTCTCGCGTAACGCAAGGCTGCAAACCGATTTCCAAAGTGCGTGTGGTGACCGAGGCCCATGAAAACGTGGTCATTGGCTTAGACGGCGAACCCGCGCTGGATGTGATGTTGGCCGACTTGGCCGTATCGCTAGAAAAGCCCCAAGAAGCGCTCAGTGCGGTTCGCTCTACCTTGGTGGGAATTGCCCAAGCGCCTACGGGAAGTGACAGCGCGGCAATCCGAAAAACAGGAAACTTTGGCAACGAAGTATTGGTTCGTCACATCATGGGGCTCGACCCAGGACGGCGCGGAATTGCGGTGGGCGACTATGTCTCGGTAGGTGCCCAATTGGCTTTTTGCCAACGCAACGCGCAAGCTGCCCGCGCCGATTTAATGCGAGTGTGTGCTGAAATTCGCGAAGAACTTGAGCCACAAGAAGAGCCCTTGTTTGCAATGTCGGTTAATGAAGACATGCAAGCACCAGTCGAGTCTGCGCGGCGAATTGCAGGCGCGGTGTATGTCAGCTGTACCGGTCGCGGCGGGCCCCACTTTGGCAGTGCGAGTGCCGAGATGCAATGGGTTCGCCACGCTTTGGGGGACGTTCCCTTGGTCGGTTTTTTCGCCAGCGGCGAAGTTGCGTACAACCACCTTTACGCTTACACCGGGGTTCTGACGGTGTTTACGACTGAAGTCTCAAATTAAGAGCTCGCCCGCTGCAAGCGATCGGCCACGCCAGCCCACAGCGGCTCATTCGGCACGCTTTCAACCCAAATTTCAGCAACGTTTTGCGCATCTAACTCACGCAAAACGGCAAACAACTCGTGTGCGGCGTTCTCTGCATCCATCGGCATCTGCCGCACGTGAAGCGCAGGCGCCGCTTTCGGCGTGAAGTTGCGGACATACACGCCGACAGATGTTTGTGGCGGCTTGGTTTTGGTGTCACTTCTGTTTTGCAAAGCCGTCTTCAGTTCGTTCTTAGACAGCAATCGAACCTTGGCACGCGGCGCGTAATGTGACTCTAAAGTACCGGAGGCGCGTGGGGCAGTGTGGTTTGGCATGTCATTGGCAGCGCGAAGTGCTTGGCCACACGCTGCTTCAATTTGCACCGCGGTAATCGAGCCCGGACGCAACAACACGGGGACGCCGCGGCTGCAGTCGACGATGGTGGACTCAATGCCCAAGTGGCAAGCTCCGCCATCCAAAATCGGCAAGTCTGCGCCTATCTCACTTTCAACGTGGGCCGCCGTGGTGGGGCTGACGCGGCCGAACTGGTTGGCGCTCGGCGCAGCCACACCCCAAACAACAGGTCCGGGCGCGTGGCGCAAACCATGAAGAATGGCTTGGGCATCAAAGTGGTCGGGGCAGCGCAGACCGATGGTGTGTTGACCGCCTGCGCTTGCGCGGCCCACGCCTTCGCGCCGAGGCAAGATCAGCGTCAGCGGCCCAGGCCAAAAAGCCAGCATGAGTAATCGCGCAAATTCCGGAATCTTGGTTGCGAAATGTTCTGCGCCAGAAAGGCCGCCGTCTTGATCCGATACGTGAACGATTAAAGGGTGGTTTTGCGGGCGGCCCTTGGTTTGGAAAATTTTGGCGACCGCCACATCGTTAGATGCATCTGCCCCTAAGCCATACACCGTCTCGGTCGGCAAGCCGATTAGACCGCCTGCGCGAATTTCTTGTACGCAGGTGGCAACCGATGCCGGATCAGTGCGAGAAAGAATCACCTATCGCTCCTAAAACGCAGCGATACCCAGCAGCGCGGCACAGCGCAGGGCCGTCTTACGTGCCTGCGCCGGGGTGTCGGCGGTGATGGTGAGGTGGCCCATTTTGCGACCCTTGCGAGCAGACAACTTGCCGTACAAATGCAAATGGGTTCCTGGCAAGGCCAAAACGCCGGCCCAGTCAGGCGTCGTTTGGTTCACCCAAATATCACCCAGCAAATTGAGCATGATGGCGGCGCTGTGTTGGCGCGGTTGCGTTAAGGGCAAACCTGCGAGGGTACGAACCTGCAACTCAAACTGCGACTGGTCACAGGCGTTGAGGGTGTAGTGCCCACTGTTGTGGGGGCGCGGGGCGATTTCATTGACGATCAAGCTGCCGTCTTGCAAAACAAAAAATTCCACGCACAACACTCCCACATAACCCAAGCCCTGCGCAATTGCGCGGGCACCGGCAACGGCTTGCTCAGCCAAGGCTTGAGGCACCACGCCATCCAACACTTGGGTGACGGCCAAAATTCCGTCACGGTGCAGATTGTGTTGAACCGGGAAGTTCACGATCTCGCCCGTGGCCCCGCGGGCCACGATGACGGAGCACTCCATCGCCAAGGGCAGCATTTTTTCTAACACGCACGGGACGTTGGCAAGCGCCGCCCAAGCGCTTTCCAACTCCGCGCGGTTGACAGCGCGCACTTGGCCTTTGCCGTCATAACCCATGCGCGTGGTTTTTAGAATTCCAGGCAACAAATCATCGGCCACAGCCGCCAATTGCGCAGCCGTTTCGATCAGCGCGTACGGCGCACACGCAACCCCGCAGCTCGCAAAATGGGCTTTTTCTAAAGCGCGGTCTTGGGCAATGGCCACCGCGTTGGCAGCCGGGGCCACAAAGCGATGCGAACCCAAGGTGTACAAAGCGCCCGCAGGCACGTTTTCAAACTCGGTGGTGATTGCGGCGCAGCGTTGCAGCATTTGCGCCAAACCTTGCTCATCTAAATAGTCGGTTTGAATATGGTGGTGACTCACCAAGCCCGCTGGGCTCGCAGGATCAGGATCTAACACCGCGGTGAAGTAGCCCATGGCTTGGGCCGCATGCACAAACATGCGCCCGAGCTGGCCCCCGCCCATGACGCCCAGCGTCATCAACTGTCCGTTTTCCATACTGCCAGGCAGGCGTGTGCTTAAAGGGTTACCACCCGCAGCGCTCATGGTTTAGCCAAACCAGGAAGGGGCAACACCATGGCGCTGGCGGAGTCAGTTTGGGTTTGTCGGAAAACCTCTAGCTGGGCGAGCAAGGCGGGGTTGGTCGCAGCCAGCATGGCCACCGCAAACAAGGCAGCGTTAGCGGCTCCGGCTGCGCCAATGGCAAAGGTAGCTACTGGAATGCCTTTGGGCATTTGAACGATGCTGTGCAAGGAATCAACGCCTTGCAGATGCTTGCTCGCCACGGGAACGCCCAACACGGGAACCGTGGTTTTGGCCGCCAACATCCCCGGCAAATGGGCCGCGCCGCCAGCGCCTGCGATGATCGCCCGCAGACCGCGCTCTGCTGCTGACTCGGCATATTCGAACATGGCATCGGGCATGCGATGGGCTGAAACCACCCGGGCTTCAAAACCGATGCCAAACTGTTGGAGAATCTCTACTGCGTGTTGCATGGTGTCCCAGTCCGAACTGGAACCCATGACGACGCCGATTTGAAGTGGGGTCATAGTGTTGAATTCAGCGCTGTGTCCCGCGCTTGTAGATGAAACGGCAACCGTGCCGCTGGTATTACAACTCGCATTTTACTTTTACACCTTGAGTACTCTTTCATGATCAACGTTACCCTTGAAAACTTCGAAGCCGAAGTGGTCGCTGCCTCCACCACCACGCCCGTTCTGGTGGATTTTTGGGCGCCCTGGTGCGGCCCTTGCAAAGTCTTGGGACCGCTCTTAGAAAAGGTGGAAGAAGATTACGCCGGCCGCTTCAAACTCGTCAAAATTGATTCCGATCAAGAGCAACAACTCTCCAAAGCCTTTGGTATTCGCAGTATCCCCACCTGCGTCTTGATGGTCAATGGCAAGCCTGTAGACGGTTTTATGGGCGCTGTTCCTGAAGGGCAAGTCAAATCATTTTTAGACAAACACCTGCCAAGCGCCGACGGCCTGAGCCCCCAAGAAGAAGCCCAGGACGCCCAAGCCCTGCTCGCCGCGGGCGACCCGCAGGCCGCACTCAACAAACTCTTAGAAACCTTGACGATAGACCCCAGCAACGATGACGCCCGCTACGACTACGTCAAACTTTTGATCGAAACCAATGCGCTGGATGACGCAGAAGCCGCCTTGGCCCCCGCATTAGCGGCGATTCCGCGACAACTGCGCTTTGAAGCTCTGGGACAGTTTCTCAATGCCTTTACTTTTGTTACCACGGACTCCCGCGGTCAATGGGGTGTAGACCAGTTTGACGCCCTGATTGCTGCCAACAAGCGCGACTTTGATGCCCGCTTGGGCAAAGCCCGCGTGTTGATGGTCAATGGCCAATGGACCGAATCGATGGATGAACTCTTAGAAATCATCATGCGCGACAAAGCCTGGGGCGACGCCGTACCGCGCAAAACCTTTGTCGCCATCTTGGAGTTGCTCAGCCCGCCCAAGCCCAAAGCTGGCGCCCAAGACCCCAACAAAACCGCTGGCGGGATAGAGATCGCAGGCAAAGTTGTCACTGAGACCGACCCCCAAGCGTTGCTCATTGCGGCATACCGACGCAAGTTGAGCATGGTGTTGAACTAATGAGCCAACTAAAACTCAGGCAAATACCCATAGATTAGGCGAAGAAATCGCCGTATTATGTTCATCACTTATGTTGGCATTATTTGAAAAATCGGGCAACGAGAAGTTGATGAAGCAAGTTCTCACTTCTTTGTTTGATGCAGTCTCAGAAAGTCGTGAGATTCGGCATTACTTTCTCAACGTGCGGCTAGAGCGGCTGATTAAAGACCAGATGCTTTACAGCCCCTACATCTTGCACCGACCAGACCGTTACGACGCTGGCGATGTATCGCAAACGGCGACCACCGACATTCAAATCCGAATGCGGCTATTTGATGAAATTGTCTTCAACTTGCGTCGCATTTTGAAGGAAGCCAATTTTCCTGACGATGACATTCCGCGCTTGTCTGCCGACATGATGGAGATCATCGAGGAAACCCGCTGCCAAGCCAATGACACGGTGATCGCCGTCTGGAAGCCTTTGGACTTGGTGGGCGAGGCTTTGGCTAATTTCTTGCGCAGACAACGCGTAGACACGCGCTTGGAGCCCAATGGTGATTTGTACGCGTTCACCGGTGTCACCTACCCTTTTTGGATTCGGCAAAACACTGAGAAATTAACGATCACGATTTTTATCCAGGCTTACGCCAAAGAACGCGTCACGCTTGAAACAGTGCAAGCGATTGCGGACAAAGCCAATAAAACGCCCATGTCGTTTACCGTGCAGGCACGCGCGGGAACCACGGTTCCAATCTTTGGCGCACAGCTGGTATTTCCTTACCAGCTAGGGGTCCCCATTCGTTTGTTCATGCGCTCGATTCGTCAAATCGGCATCGATTTTGAAAAAGCGATGCTGCAAGACACCGACCAGCGCCTGCGCAACGTGGCGAAATAAAAACCCACCCCCCTGGGGTTTAGGTCAGTCGCTGCAAAGCCTCTTGGTATTTGGCAGCCGTTTTTTGAATCACTGCATCGGGTACGCGCGGTGCGGGTGGCGTTTTGCTCCAGGGCTTTCCATCAACCATCGCGCCCTCTAACCAATCCCGAACAAACTGTTTGTCGTAGCTGGGCGGGTTGGTGCCTTCTTGGTAACTTTCTTGGGGCCAAAAGCGCGATGAGTCTGGGGTGAGCACTTCGTCCATGAGGGTCAACGTACCCTGCGCGTCCAGCCCAAATTCAAATTTTGTATCTGCAATGATGATGCCTTTGGTTAAGGCGAAATCGGCGGCAGCTTGGTAGAGTTGGATACTGATGTTGCGGATGCGGGTAGCCAAGTCCAAGCCGATCATTTCAACGGTTTGCTCGAAAGTGATGTTTTCGTCATGGTCACCCACCGCCGCTTTGGCAGCCGGGGTGTAAATCGGCGTTGGTAACTTCGAGGCGTTTTTTAAGCCCACTGGCAAAACCACGCCACACACAGCGCCGTTGTCTTGGTACTCTTTCCAACCGCTGCCCGCCAAGTAACCGCGAACCACTGCTTCAACAGGCAAGGGCTTGAGGCGTTTGACCAACATGGAGCGCCCGGTGATTTGGGCGATCTCTTCAGGCAACACCGCGCTTTCGGGGGCATCACCCGTGAGGTGAATAGGGCAAATGTTGAGGCCGTTGGGGCCTAATTTTTCAAACCAAAAAAGCGCCATTCGCGTCAGCAACACGCCTTTGCCCGGGATGGGTTCGCCCATGATCACATCAAAGGCGCTCAGGCGGTCGCTAGCAACCATCAAAATTCGATCATCCCCCACCGCGTAGTTGTCTCTCACCTTGCCGCGAGCGATCAAGGTGAGGGATTTGAGGGTGGACGTGTGGAGGGCGCTGGTTGGGGTCATAGCCCCAATTTTAAGGGCGGCTAGAAGTTGGCGAGGAGACGGCTAGAGAACGGCTTGCGCCAATTCGCCACGGCCGTAACGCGCTGCCACCACGCTCAAGCTGTCGCCTTTGATTTTGGCGGCTTGGCCTTCGCAACCAAACTCAATGTAACGGGTTTTACACAGTAGTTTGGCGGCTTCGCGAGCGGGTTTGAGCCATTCACGGGCGTCAAACTTTTCGGGGTTTTCAATGAGGAACTTGCGCACCGCGGCCGTCATCGCCATGCGAATGTCGGTGTCGATGTTGATTTTTCGCACACCAAATTGAATCGCCTTCTGAATTTCTTCCACCGGCACACCATAAGTTTGCTTCATCTTGCCGCCAAAGGCATTGATGGTTGCCAACAGATCTTGCGGCACGCTGCTGGAGCCGTGCATCACCAAATGCGTATTGGGCAAGCGGCGGTTGATTTCTTTGATACGGTCAATCGCCAAAATATCACCTGTGGGTTTGCGGGTGAATTTGTAAGCGCCGTGGCTGGTGCCGATGGCAATCGCCAAGGCATCCAACTGGGTGCGCTTGACAAAGTCTGCGGCCTGCTCCGGGTCGGTCAGCAACTGTTCGCGGGTCATGACGGCGTCAGTTCCGTGGCCGTCTTCTTTGTCGCCTTGCATGGTTTCCAAAGAACCTAAGCAGCCGAGCTCGCCTTCCACCGTGACGCCTAGCGCGTGTGCCATGTCCACCACTTTGCGCGTGACTTCTACGTTGTAGTCGTAGCTGGCAATGGTTTTGCCATCGGCCTCTAAGCTGCCGTCCATCATGACCGAGCTAAAACCCAACTTGATCGCGCCTTCGCAAACTGCTGGGCTTTGGCCGTGGTCTTGGTGCATCACCACCGGAATATGTGGGTAACTTTCCACCGCAGCTTGGATCAGGTGCTTTAAAAAACCTTCGCCTGCGTATTTGCGGGCGCCAGCGCTGGCTTGCATGATGACCGGGGCACCGACTTCGTGGGCCGCCTCCATGATGGCCTGCACTTGCTCGAGGTTGTTGACATTAAAGGCTGGGATGCCGTAGCCGTGGGTGGCTGCGTGGTCCAGCAACTCGCGCATTGAAACGAGGGCCATTTTCTAATCTCCGGGGAAGTTGGTAACCGCTTGGTAACTTTTTACCGATGGCGCGATTTTAGCCACCAAGCCGGATCAATCCACTTGGCAAATTTTCAGCATATTGGTACCCCCGGGTGCGCCCATGGGCTCGCCGCAGGTAATCGCATAGACATCGCCTTTTTGCACAATGCCGCGATCCTTTAAGTGTTGCTCTGCGTCGCGCAGCGCGGTGTCACGGTCTGCGCTGGTGCTCATCAAGAGCGGGCGAACGTTGCGGTACAGCGTCATCTTGCGCTGGGTCTCCATCTTGGGGGTGAGCGCGTAAATCGGAACTTGGCTCAAATGGCGGCTCATCCATAAAGCGGTAGAACCGCTGTCGGTCATGGCCACAATCGCTTTGGCACCCAAGTGATAAGCGGTAAACAAAGCGCCCATAGCGATACTTTGGTCAATGCGCGTGAAGGTTTTACCGATGAAGTCTGCGTCAAGCTTGGAGTCGTCTCCCTCTTCAGCAGCCAAGCAAATTTGTGCCATCTCTTTGATCGTCTCAAGCGGGTACTTGCCTGCCGCCGTTTCAGCAGAAAGCATGACCGCGTCG
>SXGU01148592.1_pt1 | contig 27429 bp, 32 predicted proteins | sample 3174531 | NCBI WGS metagenome assembly SXGU01 (sample SAMN11356863, study PRJNA531348) | freshwater metagenome | isolation source: freshwater sample F1-140 | place: China: Fuxian Lake, Yuxi | collected 2017-12-25 | reverse complement strand
CTGAAAAATGATTTGAGCGATTGCGGTTTCCTTTCCCTCTTTGATTAGAGGTAAAGTGATGGATTCATTACTTAGGTTGATTAAAACAACCATTATTTCACCTCTAAAATCAGAATCGATTATTCCTGCTAAAACATCTATTCCATTTTTTACTGATAACCCACTTCTTGGTGCGACCCGACCATAATATCCTGGCGGGATTGCGATTGAAATGCCTGTTTTGAATGCTTTCCGTTCGCCAGGTTTAAGTTCGTGTTTTTCTATTGAATATATGTCATATCCTGCTGATCCATCACTTCCCTTAGATGGAGTCACCGATTTATCTGATGATAATTTAATATTCATTTCGATGATATAACAGTATTAATTTCCGTCTTTAATTTGTCAATGTTAAATTTTGGAATTTCCAATCCCATTGAATCATTGGGTTGTTTGTGATCAAAAAATTCATTGGTTGTATACAACTTAAATTTCTTTGGTTTTACATAATTATCTAATGTGAAATCCATGGCTTTTATAAATTGTTCACACATATTTTTTGAATTAATTCCGCCCTCATTTGTTGCCCAACGACGTCCCTCTTTACCACATTTTTCGTATTCTTCTTTATTATCTCGTTTAAACAAATACCAATATAATATTGATTCTGAAATATCTTCCCATCGTGATATATCATCGAAAATATATGGTGTGGGGATGCTTCCCTGAATAGATCGTACTGCTGGAAACACGGCTCTCGCCCATCTTCCGTATTTTTTATATTTTTCTGTACAATTACTTCCAAAGTCTCGATTGAATTGTACTGGATTTCCAACATCGTCAATTTGACCTATTTGATCTTGTAAACCGCCTGTGACCGTGACGATTACAGGAGTTTCACACATAATTGATTCTGCGATACTTAATCCAAATCCTTCATTTGAACTAGGCAAGACAGTGACGGACGCAATATTGTATAATGCGTTCATTTCATTCGGTGGGAGTTTTGATTCACTAAATATAACGGTGTAATTTGGACAAAGAGCCTTTACCACGGCAGGTAAATCGGTTCCCGCATCTTGCAATTTTTCAGTGTGCAGTATCAATGCACATTTGTTTGATTCTTCTAATGGGAGATTATCACAGAATGCACGGAATGATAAAATTAAATTACTGGTCTTTTTTCTTTGAACATTGCGGCTGTTATATAACACAACAAATTCATAGTTCTTATCGCCGAATAATTCTTTTTTTCTATTTTTTATCAATGGATCATTATCGGGAAGGGGTTTAAATTCTTCGCTATTAATACCATGGGGGACATAATGTAACAAATGTTTGTCGATTACTTTATTATTAAATTTGAATGGCATATTATACAGTCTCCTTTATTACGTTTCCGTCGTTGTCAAATTCGCCTTCTAATGAAAAACAATATTCAGGTCGTAAAACCCATTTATTGATGTTATCTGTTTGTTTACTGATGGCAAATAATGCATCACAAGATTCATAAAACGGTCTATTCCACATAGGATATGGCAATTGATCCCAGATGTCGAGATATGTCAGTGGAATCCGTTGACGAATTTGAGATTCTAATGCATATAACCATCCCCAAAAACGTGGATCTGTAAAATGTAGTATTGCATCTGGTTTTTCCAGTTGCATAATCGAAAATAAAATTTGATCGTTTCCATATCCATCCACAGGATATAGTTTTATATAACAATCGGTTCTATTCAACATTTGATTTGTGGCTCCATTTAGATCCACAATCTTTCCTGCTTCTGGATGTTTTATGGCGCCTGCAATTTGAACCCAATCATAACGATGACACGATCCCAACACAAGTTCTCTAGACATAGTGGCAATTCCACTATTCATTCTCAAATCGTCACTAAGTAAAAGTATCTTTTTCTTTTTCATAAATTTTTATCTGTGATTGTGTATTTTATATTTTGTTCAACAAATCCATTATTTTTTTATTTTCAGCTAAAATACTACCTGTAATGGTTTGTTTTATACTTTGTTCAACAAGTCCACTTATTTTATAACCTCTATCCTTACAATATGTCCGTAGACAATCGTATAAATCCCTTGAAATTTGAATGGACCATTTATTTGATTTATCTCTCATATAATATTATATATTAGAAAATATTAGAAAAGTAATATAAATACTTTTTATATTTTAATGGAAAGGAGTGAGGGTAAATGGCTTTGATGAATCCAACACTTGATTCTCCGAAAACTCATCCAATTTCTTTTTAAAAGACTCATCGGTCAAATACAAATTCATAGAACGATTAACCAAATCTTGTAAATAAAATTTGGTTTTATTGGTTTTGTTTCTGAATTGTTCGTAAAGTTCTTTTTGAACTTTTACAGAAGTCATAACGGTTTCTTTATTCATCACGTATATATATGACTTAGATCAATTTAAATATTTTTTTTAATCTAGAAGTTTATCCGCTTTCGCATCACAGTTAACTTTATAATGTGCGCAATATTTACAATTCTTTTTTGCTTTTCCAGGAATCTTCGGATAATGTTGTTCTATATTAAACTCTCCTTCGGGAGTAAAACATTCTGATACAAATTGGGAAAAATCATTTAATGATTCTACTATTTGTTGTTTTCCGTTTAATGGTTCGTAAATTTGAATTCTACTTTGAGGAAAATCAACATTTTCATATAATTTTCTCTTTAAGATAAAGAATTCCACCTCGATCATATTGATATGAACATCAAATTTCTTCGCATAGAACGCTTTATATAAAAGTACTTGACTATACTTAGTTGGATCTGCTTTTTGATATTTATTCCATCCATTTGTACTGGTTTTAAAATCCCATATCTTTATTTTACCAGATTCTTTTTCCTTTAGAATCAAGTCAACAAATGCAATAAAGTCTACATTATTTTTAACGGATAATTCTAGAGGCAATTCTACCCCTATAAATTCGTATTTGTTACTGGGAAAGTATTTAATTCTGTTTTTTGGACTTACAAATGTTTTCAATATATCTTCGCCATCAAAAATGAAATCTGTATAGTTTTCTTCAACAAATGGAAATTTATCACTCCTAGTCTTTTCTTTTACAATTTCATCATCAAATTTGGTTTTGAACATTTCATACAAGTTTAATGATTCTGCGGCGGTAATACTCTCTGTATATAATTTCTTGATATATGTCTGAATAGTATCGTGTATGGCTGTTCCAAAACAAGTATTTAAATTTGCGTCAAATATTCGTTTTCCTTCTAAATAATTTAGTTTCCAACTGTAAGGACATTTCATCCACATTGAGAATTGACTAAAACTCACCCTTTTCTTTTTGATTGATTGTGTTGGATCTGACATATTTATGCAAGATATACTATAACTCATTATGATAAAACATATTATATTTTTTATAATGTTTACGATTTCATGTTTTGCGGATGGCGCATTTTACATCAACTCTTCAAATGATCTTAAAATTGAAGATGTAAAAAATAATAAAATCGAAGACATACAGACAGTTGTTGGGAAAACATATTTAGTACATACCAATAATCTTTCTTTTACCACCACTACAAACGGAGAATCATCTATATTGTTTAATAATAACATAACTTTAAAATTAAATGGGGATACTAAAGTTATTGTGGATTCTTTTGATCAAACAATTCTGAATATTGATAACCAACCTGAAACCATAAAATATACGGATGATAATCTACAACTTTCATTATCACAGGGTGAATTAGAATTAGTTGTAAATGGCAATACGGTTATAGGCACAATGATGACGAGTGTTATTCCAAAACCAGGTAAATATTTTATTAAGTCCGACGAAAAAAGCACAACTGTAGCAGTTATTGATGGTGAAACGAAATTATTAGACACTCTTAGTAAAAAAGAAATTACATTAAAGAATGGTGAATTAGTAGTAATTGTTGAAGCCCCGAAATTCACAGGTAGACAAGGCGAAGTATTGAGAAAACAACACTTATTTAATGTTAGAAAAATGGACGAAGAGGAATCTAAGTTTTTTTCATCCGTATTATCTAATACTCAACAACAAAACAACAATATAAGATTTATAGTTATTGATAAAAGAATTGTGGGAATTAAAATTAACAACCCATAACTTAATATTCTAATTATAGATACGATCGAATTGTATCATAGATAGATGTGGGGAACGGAGATAGTTTAAAATCCGGAAATTCTTCACGGAACTCTGTAGTATCTATTGCATATCGTAGATCGTGACCTTTTCTATCTGATACACGTTTAAACCACTCCCCATCATCTGAACAATCATCCTCACATCCGATTAAATGTTCATATGATACTTTCAGCATAGTAATTAAATCAAGATTGGTGAGTTCACATTCACCTCCAATAAGATATTGTTTGCCTACAATACCATGTAACATTATTTCTATAAGTGCATTCACATGATCCTTTACATAAATCCAATCTCTCACGTTAGATCCGTCTCCATACAGTGGAATTGGTTGTCTAGTCATGAGTTTATTAATACATAACGGAATCATTTTCTCAGTAAATTGACGGGGACCGAAATTGTTGCTACAATTAGTTATAATTGCCGGTAATTTATATGTGTTGACATAACTCCTAACTAGTAAATCGCTTGATGCTTTACTAGCGGCATATGGACTATTTGGACGATATGGACTATTAACTGTAAACGGATCATCTTTAAATCCTAAACTTCCAAATACTTCATCGGTAGAAACATGTATGAATTTTTTTAAAGATGTATATTGAAGCAAATCTTTAAGAATATTATGCGTCCCAACCACGTTTGTTTGAATAAATGAATCTGAGTTGGTTATACTATTGTCAACATGACTTTCTGCGGCAAAATGTATAACATAGTCAATTTTAAAAGATTTTAATAACGGTAAAATCGTATCCCTAGAAATATCCAGATCAAAGTGATGATATTTTTCATGTGTTGAAAACGGTAAAGTTTTGTTAGCCGCATAAGTCATGCAGTCAACATTGATTATACATTCAACGTCTTTATAATCTAATATGGTTTCAATAAAATGAGATCCTATGAAACCACATCCTCCAGTTACAAGTATATTCATATTTTTAGAAGAAGGAAACCCATTTGGCTTTAGCTTAGGGTGGTTGACGCGGATTTCCAGTTATTTAAACTATAATCTACGGCTTCATCGACAGTTCTCATTTTAATGCCTGTATTTAATAATTTAGTGTTATCTAATATACAATTACTACGAGGAGTTTTGACAAAGTTAGAATAAAATTCGTCATCATCAATTAATTCAAACTGACGATCCTTTAATATGGTATTTTTTAGCTTAGAAACCAATCGTTCAGTTGTAATATACCCAGTATTAGTTACATTGTAAGTTCCACATTCAACTTTTTTAGTAATCATTTCAATACACGCACTAACAAACTCTCCACGATGACTAATACTGTTTTCTGCATTTAGAAGTTTTTTATATGTCATCATTTTACTAATATAATTACGAGGTGAATCATATTCATCAAACGGAATTCTCAATCTCCAAATATAATGTGACTTCCATTGCTTTATGATGTCCTCACTTAAAGATTTTGTTCCGCTGTAGAAACTACAATTATTGTGATTCCAATCAAAATTAGGAATATCATTTTCGGTAAATGTTGAATATGTGTTTCCGACAATTTTCTTCCCATTATAAATACATCCACTGCTTACATGACCTAATGGGATGTCATTTAAGGCACACCAATTTGTTAAAATTGTAGGCCAAACAACATTGCCATGAATTGTATCTCTTTTATTGGTTTCGCATGCATCAACATTTGGTTTACCAGTATATCCCGCAGCATTAATTACAAATTCAATTAATGGATATCCGTGATCACTATACCACTTTTCCAAATCTTGAAATGTTGTCTTGCGTGTATTTGGCCAAAAAAACGCTGGAATTTTAGCTTCTTCAAGTTGACGTGCAAATTCACTACCAATATATCCGTTGGATCCAAATAAAATAATCATAGGGTTAATTTTGTAAGATAATCTTTATACTCACTTTTGGGTAAATTCTCAACAAGTTTTTTTAATTGTTGTTTGTTAATAAATCCTTTACGAAGACACTCTTCTTCAACACATCCGATTTTAATACCTTGACGTTCTTGCACAGTTTGAACATATGCACCACTTTGATATAGTGATTCAGGTGTCCCAGCATCCAACCACGCAGTGCCTCTGGGAAACTTAATAACTGTAAGTTTCTTTTGTTCTAAATAAATTTTGTTCAGATCAGAAATTTCTAATTCTCCTCGTTTTGACGGTTTTAAATCTCGAACATATTCCACAACAGAATTATCATAGAAATATAAACCTGGGATTGCATAATTACTTTTTGGATCCGTTGGTTTTTCTTCAATACTGATTGCTACACCGTTTTCATCAAACTCAACAACTCCGTATACACCGGGATCATTTACATGATATGCAAAAATAACCGCACCATCCACAGTTTGTTTCATATTTGACATGCCATGAATGATGTTGTCTCCTAATATTAATCCTACATAATCTTGACCAATAAAGTCGCTCGCAATCAAAAATGCTTCGGCAATGCCTCGTGGTTTGTATTGGGTTTTATAACAAATTTGAAGTCCTAACTGAGAACCATCCCCAAATAACTTTTCATATTTATTAATATCTTCTGGTGTACTTATGATACAAAATTCTCGTATTCCACACGATATCATGGTAGATAGTGGATAATAGATCATGGGTTTATCATACACTGGCAATAACTGTTTGTTTACAGTTTGTGTAAGTGGATAGAGTCGAGATCCTGTGCCTCCTGATAAAATAATACCCTTCATAACAAATTGAGTTTATAATTTACAGTAATATATATCAAGATATTATTGCCATTTTGTTTTTATATTTTTAGAATTAATGGTAATATATCAAAAATATAAATTTAAAACTAGATTGGTTTGACACATACGTAAATCCAAAGTATATTGAAATATACACGATGATTTTCAAGAGATATTTAAAAAAAGGAGACGACTATTTACCAGAATATATTCATAGATAAAAAAGAAAACGTTGTATATTTGTGGGATGATGAAAAAGGACTTTTGAAGTTTCCATCTAGACCCTATGCGTATAGAAAGAGCCCAAACGGGATTTATCGTTCAATTTATGGTGATAAGTTGGAAAAAATTTACAACTTCAATCCCAGAGATCCATCATTATTTGAAAGTGATGTTCCGATTGAAACTCGAATTTTATTAGATGCATACGAAGACAGTGATGAACCATCAAAGGGGCATTGTGTGGTTACTATAGACATCGAAGTCAGTTCAGAGGGAGGATTCCCTATAATTGATCAAGGAGACAAAGAGATTACTGCTATTGCTATCCATGAGGATGTTACAAAAAAATACACGGTATTCATCTTAGATAAGGAGATGAAAATCAACGACAGTATTAATGACAATGTTGAAATCAAATCATTTGATAATGAAGAATCGTTATTGATGCATTTCTTTAATAAGTGGGAAGAAATTCAACCAACTATTGTAACTGGATGGAATATTGACGGTTTTGATATGGTTTATCTATATAATCGTGCAAAACGTATTGTAGGGGAAACTAATGCAAAACGATTGAGTCCAATTGGCATATGTTATTTTAATAAGTTCTTAGAACGAATGACTGTTGCAGGAGTATCTTGTTTGGATTATATGATTCTATACAAGAAATTCAGTGGGAAGAACGAACCGAGTTATGCGTTGGGTGCAATTGGTAAAAAAGTTGTCAAGATTGATAAAATAACATATAGAGGTAGTTTGAATGATTTATATAAAGATGACATTAACAAATACATTGAATATAATTTAAATGACGTAAAGATTGTAGTTGCTCTTGACAAAAAATTACAATTCATTGATTTAGCACGAGGTATTTGTCATACTGGACATGTTGGATATGAGAATTTTGGTATGAGTTCGAGATTTCTAGAAGGTGCTATTTTAATGTATCTTCGTAGAAAGAAACGTGTTGCGCCAAATAAATCATTAGATGGTAGATTAGAATATGAATCCCAATTAGAACAGAATGAAGAAGGTTTCGAAGGCGCTTATGTAAAAGATCCTATTCCCGGTCGATATGATTGGGTATTTGACTTGGATCTTACATCAATGTATCCAAACATTATCATCAGCCTTAATATCAGTCCTGAAACCAAGGTTGGTAAAGTAGATAATTGGAATGTCGAGGAATATATTAAGAATGATTTGACTACCGTATATATTTCAGGAGTATCATATACGTTGTCGGATTTTAAATTAATGTTGACGGAAAATAATTTATGTATTGCTAGTAATGGAGTCCTTTATAAGAAACCGGATGAAAACGGTGAACTAGGAACAATTCCGAGTATTTTGGTTAAATGGTTTGATGAACGAAAAAATTTAAGAAAATTAGCCAGAAAACACGCAGATGCAAAGGAGTGGGGACAATATGAATTTTATGATAATAGACAAAAGATTCAAAAGATTTTACTCAATTCAATTTATGGGTGTTTAGGTTTGCCAATTTGGAGATTTTATGATAAAGATAATGCATCTGCGGTAACATTGACAGGACAAGATATTATTAAAACCGCAGCTAAATCAACCAATCAATATTATAGAAAAATGTTGGGTGATTCCACTAATAATGTTGATCACGTTATATATCTCGACACTGATTCGATTTTTTCCAGTGCATTGCCTATTATTAAAAAAACAATGCCTGACATTGATATAAATAATGAGAAACAAATGACGGATGCTATTCTTAACGTGTGTGGTGATGCTCAAGTTTACGTAAATCAGATGTTTGACGTAATGGCAGATCGTATGTTTAATGTTCAAAAACATCGTTTTGATGCAAAACAAGAAGTTATTGCGAAATCATCTTTTTGGTTAGCCAAGAAACGATATGCACAATTAATTATTAATAAAGGTGGCATTGTATGTGACGAACTAGAAGTCAAAGGTATTGATGTTGTCCGAACATCATTCCCTGCCAAATTTAGATCATTTATGCACGATTTCTTGATTGATATATTGAAGAAAGTTGATCGAGAAATCATTGACAAGAAAATATTAGATTTTAAAGAAAGTATTAAGACGTTAAATGTTATTGATATTGCTAAGAACACGAGTGTAAAGTTTAGCAGTCAATATAAGACAAAAGTTTATGATAGTAATAAACGTCAACCATTTAAATTCGTAACAGGGACTCCTGCTCAAGCTAAAGCCGCATTAGCTTATAATGATTTACTTGTTAAATGGAACTTAGTTAAAACAGTTCCTAAAATTCTTCATGGTCAAAAAATTAAGTGGGTTTATATGAAACAAAATGAATATGGTATTGAGGGATTAGCTATGAAAGCGGATGACACTGATCCTGATAAAATTATGGAATTTATTACTAAATATGTAGATCGTGAAGCAATGTATGAACAAGAATTAAAAAGTAAATTGAAAGATTTCTATACCGTGTTAGGATGGGATTACCCAAATGAGAATGATGCAAAGGCAAGTGAATTCTTTGGATTTTAATTATTGCCAATCATCTAAATTTGTTATAGAATAGAGATGTAGGAAATATTCTACCAAAATCGCATGAAAAAATATAATGAATTATTAAATATACCAATTGACGGAACAAAATTATCATTATATACTAAATACCCATCCTATAATCTTATTGCAGACAGGTATCAACGAGTTGTGATTGGACAAAGAGGTCCATATGTTGAATTTACAAAGAATCAGATAGTGGATTCCTTACTATATATTCCAAAAAATCAATTATACAGATTGAGCGATCCTAAAGTATATTATATTGAATTTAGAACGGTGGAAAATAACGTCAAGGTTTATTATCAGATGCGATCTGTGGCTTATGCAGATTATTTGATAAATCATTTCTATATTAACCCCACCAATTTATACACTGAAGATGGAATTAATTGTATTTCTAAAGAAGAAGATTTTCAAAAAACAGCACAAGAATTTTTTGATTTCTCGGCGTGAAAATTATAATAAATTGAGGTTTGGTCTATTCTGGAATAGAGTAATTATACATTAAAATATAAAAGTTATGACAAAAGAAAAATTAAAAACATTCATTAGTAAATATTATCTAGGCGGAACCGTTGAATCTGTTAAATGGATTGCAAATACATCAAATAAACAATTGATTACAAATGCAATTACGGATGACAAGAACGTTCTATTAAAGGTAACATTGAATAATTTCAGTGATTTGGCAGATGGAGAATTGGGAATTAATGATACATCCAAATTGGTAAAACTTCTTGGCGTATTAAAAGAAGAAATCAAATCTGAATATAATAAAAGTGGTGAAAAGATTAGTAGTGTTGTATTTAGTGATGATGTAACTGATGTTCAGTATGTTACGGCGGATTTAAGTGTGATTCCATCTGCACCGCCACTGAAAAAGGTTCCTCCATTTACGGTAGAAATTCCATTAGATGCAGAATTTATTTCTAAATTTGTATTATCTAAAGGGGCATTATCAGATGTAGATACATTCACATTGATGATGAATAAGAAAGGTAAGTTAGAGATGATTATTGGTTATTCAAGCATTAATAGTAATCGTATTAAATTAGCAGTAAATGCGGTTGCAGGAAAAGATACTGTGGCTAAGAATATTAACTTCAATGCAAATCATCTAAAGGAAATTCTTGTTGCTAATAGAGATTGTACCAATGCTCATTTGAAGGTAAGTGAAGCTGGTTTAGCGAATGTTGAATTTGTTTGTGGAGATATTACGGCGGAATATTATCTCGTTGAAGTTAAGAGTGTAGACTAATTACTATACGTCAACAAACTCCGTATATATATAAAATATACGGAGTTTTATTTTGTCTTGAAGTATAGATTGAATGTTGGTAATATATTTAGACTATGGATTTTATTGAATTTGAAGAACCTCCTATTAAAAAAGAAACTCATTATTTGTGGGTAGAAAAGTATAGACCTGTTACTTTAGAGAGTTATATTGGTAATCAACAGTTAAAAGATACTGTGAATAATTATATTAAAAAACATGATATTCCACATTTGTTATTCTATGGAACTCCAGGAACAGGAAAAACTTCGATTGCTCGAACAATCACAAAGAACATTGACTGTGATGTAATGTATATCAACGCATCCGACGAAAACGGTATAGAGACCGTAAGAACCAAGATTAAAAGTTTTGCTAGCAGTGTCGGATTTAGAAAAATTAAAGTTATTATTCTTGACGAAAGCGATTTTCTCAGCCAGGAATCTATGTCGGTGCTTCGTAATATGATGGAAACATATAGTATGAATACAAGATTTATTCTGACATGTAATTATATAGAGAAGATTATCCCAGCGATTGTTTCTAGATGTCAAACGTATAAGATTGAACCGATTAGTAAAAAGGAAGTAGCAATTCATGTTAGTAATATTCTAACTAAAGAACAAATTAAATGTATTCCTGGGGATTTGGCGTATATTGTAAATTCATATTATCCAGATATTAGAAAGATATTGAATTATACCCAACAGAGTGTATTAAACGGTGAGATCAAGATAAATCAAATGGATGCGGTTGGTAAAGACATTAAGTTGAAAATATTGGAACTAATGAGAATCAAACCATCAACCGCATTTAATGATATTCGACAATTGGTTGCGGATGAAGGATTGCGTCAATTTGATGAACTATATCAATTACTGTTTGAACGAGTAGATGAATATGCGGCGGGAAAACAAACACTTGCAATTTTAACTATTGCAGAATATCTACACCAAAGTAGTTTGGTAGTAAATAAAGAAATTACTTTTATGGCATGTATTGTTAGATTATTGAAAGAATTGAAGTAATATTCTATATATATCAATACATAATTTGTTATGGATACGTCGTGGAATTTTATACAAAATAACGTTTTATATATTTGTCAATCAGGAACATCTGGGTATGCTAATGCTGCCAAAGGATATCTGTATGAACTATTAAATAAAAAGATAACTGTTAAGTCTCTCCCATTTGCATGTGATAATTCACATGATGTAGAAACAACTGCATTTGATGAATACATTGGAACAACAAAATCCACAGAATTAACTGATCCTGAAGTTTCTATAATACATTCTACACCGGATCTTTGGTCAAAGATAATATCAGATTTAAATATAAAAAGTCCTGTTATCATAGGACGGACGGTGTGGGAATTAGAAAAATTAGTACCCGAATGGGTTGATTCTATAAATAGTAGTAATATTACGCATGTAAGTGTTCCTACTTTATGGAATAAAAAAACATTTATACAATCCGGAGTTAAAAAACCTATATTAGTTGATCCCCATATTTATGTAGACTACCCATTTAAAGAGTATACTTTAGAGTATTTGTTAAAAAATAAGTCTATAATATTAATGGAAAATGATACCAATCATGATGTTGTAAATGATAAACATTTCAAAGATGGTTATATATTTTATAGTATATCACAATTTACTGATAGAAAGGGGATAACCGATTTAATTAAAGTATTTTGTGAGACTTATACAGATGAAGACAATGTTATTTTATTATTAAAAACCTTTAGGGATGGATATTCTGAAGAAGAACAAAATAAATGCATTTTTTATATTAGTGAAGCAATAAGATCGTGTAATAATAAAAAATATGCTCCGATAATTTATATTAAAGATAATTTGAATTTTGATGAGATTAAAAGTTTGCATAATATAGGAGATTGTTATATATCATTACCAAAAGCAGAAGGATTTGGATTAGGAATCTATGATGCATATAATTTACACAAACGAATCATTGTAACTGGATTTGGAGGTCATGTAGAATATTTGGGACCTAATTATATAGGATTGGTAGGTTATAAACTGACATCTTTTGATAAAAAGTTATTTCCTAGATTTGATTTTGATGACACATATAAATGGGCGAATGTTAATTTAAATGATGCGTCAAAATTGATGATAAATCATTCTAATAATAAGTTAACAAATTTTTCAAAAAAACATCCAATTTTATTTGACGGAGGTATATATGAAAAAGAATGGGATGGATATAACTATTATTCATGGGTGGCATCAAAACTTACACTGTATGTTTTAGATGTAAATATAAAATCATTAATCTTACATTTTGTAGCTGTATTTAATGGAAAAATAGTAGTTAATGATACATCATATGAGTTTTTAATCGGATTTAATAAGATTGAAATAAAAAAAACAAATGAGATATTAAAATTAACTCAAAGTCATTTTATTCCATCTATAACGTTTAATGATAGTGATGACACTAGAGAATTGTCTTACAAATTATATGCAATAGAATTAAAACATAGTAATGATACAACTGAAATATTGAATATTGACACCATTAAATATATCTCGCCGGAATTTTATGCTAATATACAAAATAATAATATTTTGGATTCAAATGGAAAGATTGTAACTGAATATGGTAGTTATGGTGAAATGTTTGTAAAAACTACAAAAAACAATCCAAATGGTAAAATCAATCTAAATTCAAATCAAATTTCTTTTTATTCACATAGATCAGGATGGGATTATGCTCTCGGTGGACTTTTTGATTTTCATAACTCCAGAGGTATAATGTTAGATGGATTTTTAGAAAATGCTTTTGTTTGGAGAAAAGATGAGTTTATTCAAAAAAATAAAATTCCTTATAGAAAACCATGGGTAGGATTTTTTCATAATCCTCCTAATATGCCTACTTGGTTTAGTGATAATAATGCATATCCTAATTCGATATTGCACGATAAATATTTTAAACAAAGTTTGATTAATTGTAAAGGGTTATATGTATTATCAAACTATCACGCTAAATTTTTAAAAAAAATGGTTCCACAGATACCTGTGAATGTTTTGTATCACCCTACTGAAGTGCCTGATAACAAATTTGATTTCAATAAATTTTTAAATAATAAGAATAAATCATTAGTCAATATTGGTTGGTGGTTAAGAAAACTTAATTCTTTTTATCAGTTAGATAGTCCTTATCATAAAATAAGATTGTTGCCTAATAATAAATGTAAAGATACAATATTTAGACTTTCTAAAATTGAAAGAACTCTGTATGATATTGAGTTGACAGATGAACAAAATAAATCTGTAAGACTGTTAGATCATTTATCAAATGATGAATACGATAAATTGTTGACGGAAAATATTGTATTCTTAGATTTATATGACAGTAGTGCTAATAATGCTATTATAGAATGTATTGCTAGAGGAACGCCTTTGCTTATAAACAAACATCCAGCAATAATAGAATATTTGGGCGAAGAATATCCTTTTTATTTTGACACTTATACTAATGCAACTGATAAATTGAATGATATTGATTTAATTAAACACACACACGAATATTTAATGGACTTTCCATTGAGAAAGAATATAATGATAGATACATTTGTAAGTCAATTTGAAAAATCAGAAATATATCAAAAGTTATGATGCGAACAAAAGAAATATATTATAAAAATAGAGTATATAAAATTTCTATAGATGATTTGAAACATATCAATGGATATGACGTAGCTAAACTTCCAAGTGAAATTTATGTATATTATAACGACTTAGACTCAAAATGGAAACTCGCAAATGAAACTTTGATAGAGGAATACGCTGGCAAAAAATATATAGATGTTGAAATTGATGATAAAATTATAAAGGCAATATCTTACATTGATTTGGAAGAACATATCTTTGATAAGAAAGTCACAAAGATAAATGTTGAATATGTTGTCATGTATGATGAAAATCAAAAGATTTGGAAAATATTAGACAAAAATGATGAAATATATATAAAATATAATAAATCATTTAACAATATATAAAACGTATATGCACACTGTATTATTTGACAACATTTTTAATGAGATGTATTCTTTATATCCTCATGTATTAGAATTTGGTGTTGCACAAGGAGACTCTCTAAGATATATTAGAGAAAACACACATCCAGATTATAAAATATTTGGATTTGATAGTTTTGAAGGTTTGCCTGAAGATTGGATCGGAACTGAATGTAAAAAAGGATGTTTTAGTACAGAAGGAAAAATTCCTGATATAAATGATGTAACATTTTATAAAGGTTGGTTTGAAGATTCCATAAATAAATATATTGATGATGGTGCTAAACCTATATCACTATTACACGTTGATTGTGATTTATATAGTTCTACCAAAACAATTTTGGATAGTTTGATACAATTTATTGGACCAAATACAATAATAGTATTTGATGAGTGGTATTATAACTGTAACTATAAATGTAACGACGGAGAACAAAAAGCATTTTTTGAATGGGTGCTTAAAAATGAAATTTCATTTAAATTTATAGTCCCCAATTTAGTTTATTATAGTGATGATATAATAAATAATACTCACGCAATGAATCAAAAAGCAATTAAAATAATTTATAATAAAAATTATAAATTTATATGAATATCGCAGTATGTATTAGTTCAAGGTTAAGAAGTTCGTGGAATATATCCATTCCATATATAATAAATTATTTTAAAAAATACAATTGTAATTTTGATTATTTTTTTACCACTAGTAATATTGTTGTAAATAGACATAAAATATGGGGGGATTCGTATATATCATATATTCAAGATGATGATATATCTAAAGTTAAAGAATATTTACAACCAAAAGTTTTTTATATTGAAAATAATTATTGTGATATTGACAAATTATTAGAAAATTATAACGATGTGGATTTATTTAAAAAAGATAATTATTATTACTTATATCAATTATTTTCAATGGAATTATGTAATAATTTAAAAAACAAATATTCTATAGAAAATAACATAAAATATGATGTTGTTTTTAAAATTAGGCCTGATATGATATTAATAAATCATATTGATAATAATAAAATATTAGACCATTTAAATAGTTTGGAAGATTGTATCTATACATTCGAACACAACGAAGAACGAATGTCAGATTGTTTTTTTTATGGTAACGACTTTACTGTTAATAAATTTTTAAAAGATGCAATCGATAAAATTATATGTGAATATAAAGATACTCAATCTGAAATAAGATCGGAATATGGATTTAGGTTACTCGCAAAATTATCGGATGTAAAAATCAAAAGTTCATCTGATAAACTTTATAGTATATGTCTTAGAAAATCTGCTACAATTGACATGAGTATTAACCAGTTAAAAGAACTTGAACATAAAGATCAAAGAGGATGTTAAATGAATGATATTGAAACTGTAAAATTTAATGATTGTATACTAGAAAATATAGGGTGGCCGTCATATTTAAATTTTTATATAAATGGTAAAAAATACAAAAATGTATTTTTAAGATCTATGTCTGATAGATTAGAATATTTAGAAAATGGTGAAAGTGTCGATATAAATTATGATAATGAAGTTGAAACTCCGTGTTTTTTTTTGTTTGATGAATATGGAGGTAACTATTTTCATTATTTCACCGATTGTTTCTCAAAATTAAATACATTTTTAAACATCAAAAAAATAAATTCTAATATTAAAATTTTAATTATTGAAGAATATCTTCATTTGCCTTTTATAATAGATTCATTGAAATTATTATTTAATAATATTGATGATATTATGATAATGCCAAATAATAAAAAAATTAAATTTAAAAATTTAATTGTTCCTAAACCACCATATTATTGGCCAGATGAAAATATACCGGATATAGTATTTTCTACTATAGAAATGATATCATATAAAGTAAACTCCGATTCATTAAAAAACGGAATTTATATATCAAGACAAGATACAATAAAAAATAATTGGTGGCATAATAGAGATTTAAAAAATGAATTAAATTTAATAGATATGATTAAAAAAGACTTAAATTATGATGTTGTAGAATTAATGGATTTAAGTTTATTTGATAAGATAAAAATATTTAAATCTTATAAAAATATAATTCAACAAAATAGTGCATCCACTGTTAATATACTTTTCTGCAATCCAAATACTAATTGTCATATTATATCTCATCCGATAATGTATAAATGGGCTAATCCTTTATTAAAAAAAATGTCTATTTATAAAAAATTAAATTTTTATGAATATAATTATGGAGAAATTTGCAAAGATACACCTCCGTCATCAGATGATTGTAATAATATTCCATGGGAGATTAATAATCTTTCACATTTAATACAAAAAGTTTTAGAAAATTCAAAAATATAATAAAAAAGTTATGAACTACAAAGAATCAAGACCTTGGGGACAATTTGAGAATCTGTTAGAATCTCCAGATTGTAAAGTAAAACAAATAACAATTAAACCAGGACAAGCTCCGAGTTATCAATATCATTTTAAAAGAGAAGAAGTTTGGGTTGTTATAAAAGGTAATGGGGAATTAAAATTAAATGAAATCATAACTCAGATAAAGCCAAAAGATATATTATATATACCGGTAGAAGCAAAACACCAAATTAAAAACACAGGAAATGAAGATTTAGTGTTTATTGAAATTCAACTAGGTGAATATTTTGGAGAAGATGATATAGTGAGAATAGAGGACAATTATGGCAGAAAATAATACAGTTTTAATTACTACGAGTGGAACGGGAAATCGTCTCGGTGAATTGACAAAATATACCAATAAAAGTTTGGTAAGAATTGGTAAAAAACCAGCAATTTCTTATATCATCGAATCATATCCAAATAATACACGATTTGTTATCACTACTGGATATTATGGCGATCATGTAAAACAATATCTTCGATTGGCATATCCAGAAAAACAATTTATATTTTGTGATGTTGATAAATTTGAAGGCAACGGATCAAGTCTTCTTTATTCGATGTTCAGTGCAAAAGAGCATTTACAGACTCCTTTTATATTTCATGCATGCGACACGATTTTGGCAAAAAACCCGGATCTTGTTCCTAATGATAATGTCAATTGGTGTGCATCTGCTCATACAACACACAGTGAGCATTATAGAACACATAAATTAATGCATGGAATACCACGTATTATGGGTATTGATGAAAAAGGAAGTAGTGAAAACACACATGCTCATATTGGTATATCTAGAATCAAAGATTATCGATTGTTTTGGGACATTGCCGAAGAGTTGTTAAACAATTTTGTAGAAGATCAATCCTTATCCGATTGTCATGTGATAAATAAAATGATTAATAATGAATCTGTATTTGAACCTTGGTTTATTACTAGGTCTTCATGGTTAGATATTGGTAACATATCGTCATTAAATCATGCTCGTGAAAATATACCAGATAAGTTTCATATTCTCGATAAAAACAACGAATCTATCTTCATTGTGAACAATTATGTAATTAAGTTTTTTAATGATAAGAAGGTAATTTCAAATAGAGTCAAAAGATTAAATTATCTAAAATCTATGGGTCCAAAATTATATGATTACACTGATAATTTTTATAAATATGAATATATTGACGGTATTGAAGCTTCACATTTAATCGATGTTGATAATTTTAAAAATTTATTAATTCATTTGAAAAACTACTGGACATTGATTGAAACCAATTCGGAATTTGTAACAAAAACCAAAAAATTTTATATTGATAAAACTAAAGAACGTGCTGCGCAATTTTTGACAACTCATAAAATTAAAGATCAACCAGTTGTTATTAATGGTGTAAATGTTCCAAAATTTGCAGACCTATTGAATCAAATACCGATTGATTTAATTACATCAGATAAAAAATATTATTTTCATGGAGATTGTGTATTAGATAATATTATTATTACGCCTGATAATGATGTAAAATTTATCGACTGGAGACAAGATTTTTGCGGTGATATAAATGGCGGCGATATGTATTATGACTTGGGTAAGTTACTACACTCATTGACAATAAATCACGATTTAGTTTCTAAAAATCTATTTAGTTATAAAGAATCTGAAGTCAATGATGTTAAACATATTCAAATTGATATTTTAAGAAAATCGTCACATGTAGAATTTGAGAAAATTTTTACCAAATTTGCACAAGACAATAATTTTGATATCAAAAAAGTTAATATATTGAAATCGTTGATATGGATTAATATGTCTCCATTACATCATTATCCATTTAATTATTTCTTGTATTATTATGGATTATTAAATTTAAACAACGTTATAAATGACAAATCAATGTAAATTATATATTGGTTGTGTAAGTCGTAATACAATTGACGTGACTATTGAATATTCAAATGAATACAATACACCGATTGGATTAATACCAAGTCGTAGACAAATTGACTATGACGGAGGATATATTGGATTTACTTCACAACAATTAAATGAATATGTTCATTCAAGAACTAACAATATAATTTTACAAAGAGATCATGGTGGTCCATCTCAAGGTAAAAAAATTGATGACGGAATTTTTTCTATTATAGATGATTGTAAATATTATGATTTGTTACATATAGATCCATGGAAACAGTATTCAAATATTGAAGAGGGGATGCAAAAAACCAAAGAATTAATTGAACTATGCATTGCAAATAATTATACTGGCCAATTTGAAATTGCTACAGAACAAAGTATTCGTGAATTTGACGTAGAAGATATTCGATATCTAATTCAAAACTTAAAACAATATCCACTTAAATATATCGTGATTCAAAGCGGAACATCTTTACGAGAAAATGAAAATACAGGAATATACAATCAAGATAAACTAAAAACATTTTGTAAAACAGTATCAGAACACAATTATTTATCTAAAGAACATAACGGTGATTACTTGTCATCTTTTTTAATACATGAAAAATTTAAATATGGATTAGATGCAATAAATATTGCTCCGGAGTTTGGATTAATAGAAACCAATTGTTATTTGGAAATCATAAATGATGATAAGTTATTGAACTCATATTATGATATTTGTTATAATAGTAACCAATGGAAAAAGTGGGTTAGTAAAGATTTTAATGTCGAGAATAAAAAAAAATTGATACAAATATGTGGACATTATGTTTTAAATGCTGATGATTTTAAAAATGAAATCAAAAATAAGTTGCCAAATATAGACGGTGATATAAAATTAAGAATGAAGAATAGAATTAAAAATATATTAAATTATGAATAATTCAAAGACAATTTTTTGTGATATAGATGGAACATTGATAAAACATCATACTCCAATTGAAACAACAAAACCTAATTTTAAGGCAGAAATTTTGCCAGGAGTATTAGAAAAACTTAAAGATTGGAGTTTAAAAAATTATAAATTAATATTAACAACTGGAAGAAAGGAGTCTCAAAGAGAAGTAACAGAAAATCAATTAAGAGAACTTGGCATTACATATGATATGTTAATTATGGGAATAGGAAGGGGATCTAGAGTGATAATAAATGATAGAAAACCTGATGGAACTACAACTGCTGAATCATATTGTGTAATCCGTGATGACGGTTTAGAATCGTTAAATATATGAATATAAATAAATTCTTCAGTAAAATTTTAGTTTTAAATTACGATGAAGATCGTAAGAAATATATAATTAATCATTTTAAAGAAAAAAATATTTATAATTATGTTTTTATAAAAGGAATAGACGGTCGTAAATTAAAAAATAAACTCATATGAAAATTAATTTATATTATTGGAACAATGGTGTAGGAGTTGTAAATGATACGATTCTTATTAAAAATATATTATATGAATATTTTAAATAAATGTTTTGATAAATTATATATTATATCTTCATATTCTACTCAAAATAGAATAAAAGATCTGACAGTATATCTAAAACAAGAGAATATTAAATATGAATTAATAATTGCACCTAAGAAAAAATATTTTAAATCAAGTTTAATTTCTACTTTTGAAAGTGAAGCTGAACCTAGCCTAATAAGTGCAAATGAATCTATATTTTTAAAAGAATCTTATTCAAAAAACAAATCTTTTTGTATCATTGAAGATGATATATACTTTACTGATAATTATACACATAAATTTAAAAATTTTTTCAATAGTTTGCCAGATGACTGGGATATTATTAATATAGGATATCATGCTCATTCTTTTATTAATCATAAAATGGATACAACTAAATTGTATTATAAGGTAGTTAATGGAGAAGACATTGTAGGAACTCACATTGTTGCTTACAAAAATCACACGGTAAAATCTATATTAGATTCAATTGAAGAATGTGTATATCCATTGGATTGGTTTTTGACAAAAAATATATATTTAAAATTTAACACGTATGCATGCACCGATAAGATATTTTATGCTTCATCTTATCGTCACTATGAAACGGATAAAAATGAATTTTATAAGAAATATAAAAGTGAAATTATTTATGAATGAAAAACTTAATTATTCGATTGAATGTCTAAAATTAGTCACTGATGTATTTGATAATCATAATATACCATATTGGTTGGAATATGGCACATTATTAGGTTCATATAGAGATTCTATGTTAATTTCATATGATTATGACATGGATATTGGTGTGGAAACTAAATATGCAAAAGATATAAAAGTTTTATTGGAATCAATGATATCTGAAGGTAAATTTCAAAAATTGCCTTTGGCAAAATGGATTGATAACAAAATATATCAAATTCAATTTAATAAAAATAATAATATAGAAGCTTTGTGGTTGGATGTTTATTTTTATGAAACAAAAGATAATTTTGTATATTCTAATTTCCTCAGTGTAAATGATACTTTAAAATGTAAAACTAATCGTTATCAAATTCAAAATTTAGAGACTATAAAACTTGGGAATTATTATTTTAAATGTCCGAGTGATATTCCCAAATATTTAAAAATAAGATACGGTGATGATTATATGATTCCTCAACATAGATGTGAGGAATTAAATAAAGAATGGCATCAAATTGATGACAACGTTGGAAATCAATATTTAGATTTATCAATAAAATAATAGAATATTCCACAGATTGTTTAAAATTATTGACTGATAAATTTAAAGAAAAAAATATATTTTATTGGATCGATTTTGGCACACTTCTATCTGCATATAGAGATGGTAATATGTTTGAACATGATTATGATGTAGACGTATGCGTTTTTAAAGATAATAAAAATGATGTAATTCAAATACTAAACGAATTGGTTTCTGAGAATAAACTAAATATAATGTTTGGAACTGAACGTGATATCATCATGAATGAATTTTTAGGAAATGAAATCAAATCTAGAAGATTTGATATTTATATGTGCGAACGAATAGGTAATAAAATTGGAATGCCTTATTTTGATGGAAATTTTAAATTCAAAACTTTTTATGTTGACGAATTGGAAACTATAAAACTTGGAGGATATGAATTTAATTGTCCTCGTCATTTACATTCTTTTTTATCAATTAGATATGGAAAAAACTATATGGTTCTGCAACATAGATGTGAGGAATTAAATAAAGAATGGTGGCAAATAAATGATAATGTTGGTATAGATAAAGAAAATCACGTTGCATATACATATGGTGTATACGATATGTTTCATATAGGACATCTTAATTTGTTTAAACGAATAAAAGAAAATTTTGATAAATTAATTGTAGGAGTTCATAATGATGAACAAGTAATGACATATAAACAAAAACCTATAATATCATATAAAGATAGATTAGACATCGTAAAATCGTGTAAATATGTAGATGATGTAATAGAAAATGCCCCATTGGTAATTACCGATCAAATTTTAGATATTTTTAATGCCGATTATGTAGTTGCGGGGAGAGAGAATGAAGAATATCTTAAAAAATATTATCAAGTATCAAATAATAGATTACATCTAATTTCTAGAACTCCTCATATATCTACAACATATTTAAAACAAAAAATTTTATAAAATTTAAATTATTTACTCAGATTGGAATTATATTAGATATAAATTTAATACAAAAAATATACTGACAATTACATGTTAGCAAAGAACAACAATACACGTTATCATTTTTGAAATTATGATTTTAAATTTAGAACACATTAAAGACGAATATGGATTTAGTTTTACTTATTGTTTTTATAATCTAAAAAAATCTTATGTATTTACTTTTCAAAAAGTATGCACCCGATCTTTTTATAAGATAGTAGATCAAAATAAAGCAGACCGAGTTTATAATATTGATTTAAACTGTGAATTGAATGCATTAGTTAGAAATCCATATTCTAGAATAGAATCTTTATATAGAGATAAATTTCATAAATCGGTTGACAAAAGTAATGTACAATTTTGTCAAAAAGAAATAATAAAAATTTTCGGAATGGATCGTTTTTTTGATAGATCAATTTCATTTAATGAATTTGTAATTTCCGGATTGAGTAAACTTATAACTACCGAATCGCATTTCTATCCTCAAACAAGATTCATTCCAGAATATATTAAAAATATTTTTTGTGTAGAAAATTCTTGTGATTTAAATTATATATTTTCTTTATTTAATACTGATATTATACACGAACATAAAACTATAAATATATTAAATTCAAAAATAATTTGGACAGATGAAACAATAAGTATAGTTGAAAAACTATATTTAACTGATTTTAAAAGATTTAACTATAATACTCATCTATTATGAAAACTAAATTATTTACATATTGGGAAGGAATAAAACCGGATTATATTAATCTTTGTGAAAAAATTATTCAAAATAATATATGTAAAGACATTGATCTTCATTTAGTAACTGACGTTAATTTGTATGAATATATAACGGTCAATGAATTACCTCAAAATTTTAAAAATATAAAATGTTTAGCACATAGAGCGGATTATATTAGATGTTGTCTTATATGTAAATATGGAGGGATATGGCTGGATTCTGACCAGATATTGATATCTGATTTGTCTGAAGTAATTGAATTGTTAAAAACACATGACTATATAACATATGAATGGGAAAAAAATCAACCTTCTATAGGATTTTTTGCGGCAAAAAGTGGTAATATCTTATTAGAAAAATGGAAATCATCAATGGAAAGGTTGATTGTAACAAAAAACGAATTTCATTGGATTGAGTTGGGATACGAATTGTTATATCCAATACTACAAGACTTATTAAATAATAACAAATTGAAATATTATGCATATGATGCACGTAATAGTTTTGCACCGTTGGAATGGACGGAATATTCTAAATTTTTTCAAGAATGTGAGTTGGAAACGTCACACTTAAAATCTGTCATGCTTTACAATTCAAAATTTCCAGAATGGTTCAAAACTATGACAGAAAAAGAAATATTATCAGGTGATTATCTTGTGTCTAAATTGTTTCGTAATAATTTATGAAAACTATATTTACATGTGGGGTTTTTGACTTGTTTCATGTTGGCCATTTGAATTTTTTAAAACAATCAAAATCATATGGAGATAGACTCGTCATTGGGGTAAACACAGACGATTTTACACTATCATATAAAAACAAAAAACCTATAATACCATTTGAACAAAGATTAGAAATTGTAAATTCATGTAAATATGTCGATTTTGCAGTTAAAGCAGAGGAATATTTGCCTTTAAAATATATAAAAGAATATAATGTAGATATAATCACCGTTGGGTCTGAATGGGAAAATATAGAAATTGAAAGTATAATTTGGGCCAGAAATAATAACATTGATGTAAAATATATAAATTATACTGATTATATATCTACTAGTTATATAATAAATAAAATAAAACAGTTATGAATATAGATAAAATTATTAATGATGTGAAAAATGGGATTCCGGTGATAATTTTGGATGACGATGATAGAGAATCCGAAGGTGATATCATAATATCTGCGAACAGAGCTAACAAATATAATATAAATTTTACAATAAGACATGCATGTGGATTGATGTGTATACCTTGTTTTGGTGATTTAATTGATAAATTGAATATACCCATGCAGAATGTAAATGTAGAAAAAAAGTTTAACTGTGCATTTACATATGGAATTGATAGCAGAAAGTCAAAAACAGGAGTAAGTGTAAATGATAGACTATTATTGATTAATGACTTAATAAATGATAAAACAACCAAAGATGATATATTTTACCCAGGCCATACCTTTTTATTAAGAGCAAAAGACAATTTATTAAAAGAAAGAAAAGGACATACCGAAGCTTCTTTAGAATTAATGAGATTGGTTGGAGAAAAACCTATATCAATTATAGCAGAAATAATGAATTCAGATGGTTCTATGGCAACAGGACAATCTTTGATTGATTATGCCAAAACTTACAATTTACAATTAATAACTGTTGAACAGTTATACAATTATGTATATGAAAAATAAAGTATTAAATTTCAATGTATCCACAGTAAATAATGAATATTATATACGAAAAGAATCTGTTACGCAACCCATATATTTTAGAACCCAACAACTGTCAGATAAAACCAAAGAATGTGAAAGGTTAATATTAAAATTTTATAATTGTGCAGATGGTCGAGTGATTTTTATGTGTGGAACAGGCACATTAGGCATGGAAGCTTTAATTGATAATTTAATATCCAATAATGATAAAACTTTGGTTATAAACGGTGGAACTTTCGGTAAAAGATGGATTAATTTATGTAATATTCATAATATTGATGTATTCAATTATGAAAGTGGGTTTGGAAAAGATGTAGATTTAACAGAACTTGAGAAGATAATAATAGATATTAAACCTAAATTTCTATTGATGCAACATGTTGAAACGTCTAGTGGTCAATTATATGACATTAAATTAATTGGAAATATATGTAAAAAATATGATATAAAACTTATATTGGATTCAATGACTGGTTTTTTAATTCATGAAACATTAATGGATAAATGGAATATATATGCAAGTGTAACATCCAGCCACAAAGGATTATGTTTATATCCAGGATTGTCTATTGTTGTTCTAAGCAAAGATGCATTTAAAACTACTTTTCATTGTAAAAATATGTATAATAATTTTTTATATTACTTGAATGAATATAATGCATTATATTTTCCATATACAACAAATATTGTTGTTTTAAATCAAATGTATATAAAATTAAAAAAGATTGACAAAATCGGAGTAAAAAATTATACTAAAAAAATTGAAAAATTATCAATATACTTTAGATCAAAAATAAAGAATTTGCCTCTTAAATTAGCAGCAGAAACACCTTCTATATGTTGTTCAGTATTATATACAGAAAAAACTGATATTATGTCTTTTTTTGACAAAATGTGTAAAAAAAATATATATTTTACGCCTACTGGTGGTAAAAATGGAAAAATATTTTCTGTAGGACATTTAGGCGATTTAACTAAATGTGATTATAATGTCTTCATTAAAGAATTAAAAAATTGGTTGATATAATCATATGTTTGCGTATCCATTAAATCCATTAGATAGTAATATTACTGATCGAACACATGAGTCTAAAATTTTAAGAGAGTTGTGTGATATACTTGATTTATACGGTGAAAAATATTGGTTAGATTCGGGAACATTATTAGGTGCTTTTCGTGAGGGTAAAATATTAGGACATGATTCGGATATAGATTTGTGTTGTTTAATAAACCATGAAGATCGTTGGTGGAGTAGAAAACAAGCTAAATTATTAAACTTGATACAAACTAAATTTTATATAAAAAACTACATTGCGGATCAAATAATATCAGTATTTCCCAGAGACCATGAGGAATTTAACATGAATCACATAGATATATATTTATGTGATGTAGTTGGAAAAAATATAAGAATGAATAGGTTCCCAGAATTCCTATTTAGAAATTTACATATAAATGACTTAATTGATATAAATTTAAATGAAATAAATTTCCCTTGTATGCAACATTGTAAAAAATTTTTAAGTTGGAAATACGGACAAGACTGGAATATTCCCAGATATGACGGATGGTCTCCTGATGTTCCTCTTACACCTTACAATGATAACATTTCTATATATATTTCCAATGATACGATTGATATTAATAAAATAATATCCAAGTCTAGTTTTATATTTGATAATGTTGTTGTAGATATAAATTTAAAAAATTCAACTACTTACATTTATACCGACAATTATGAAATTGCAAAAAATAACAATGAAAAATATCATTATTTTAAAATATAATTTATGTCAAATATAAAAATTAATTTATATTATTGGAACAATGGTGTTGGTGTTGTAAATGATGCTATTTTAATTAAAAATATATTATATGAATATGATGTAACTACATATGATATTTCTAAAAATAATAATTATAGAAAAAGTAATTTAGGTATTTTTATACAGAATATACAAGCTGATCAACTGGAAAATAATAAAAAGAATATATTAATAATAAATGAAGAATGGTTAAATCCAGATGAAATTTTGTTT